>JAEEGI010019180.1_pt1 | contig 13811 bp, 12 predicted proteins | sample 8958751 | NCBI WGS metagenome assembly JAEEGI01 (sample SAMN16246545, study PRJNA631951) | gut metagenome | biome: gut microbiome; feature: rumen; material: KS-attached | host: Bos | place: Iran: Karaj | collected 2018-10
TCAAGCAAAACTCTCGACCAGTGATATTCGTATGCTTCTGCGATGCATCCGCCGATGATCTCCCCATTTTCATCCTCGACTTTGAGCACGAATTCCTCTTCGTCTGCCTCCACTTCGTGGGGCACGATTTCATCGATCTTTTCTCCGATATATGCGGCTTCTTCTTTCGTCAGATTTTCAATTGTATATTCCATGTTATTCTACTATCATTCAATTTAACAACTTTACTCTATTCTCCTCATCAATGCCACCGTCTCGATATGTCTTGGGACAATAGCGTGAATAAAACGGTCATTATCTACGCTGTTGTCACGCCCCCCGGCGTTAGGAATATGCCGTTGACCAGTTGAGTCAGGGCACCCGGATCGATTTCATTGTCTCGGCAAACCGGATTTTGCTTAAGTCCATATCAAAGAGACTTCTGCATGCAATACATGACGTGCCCTTTCGGATAATCTTCAAGCATGCCGGTTACTCTTTCATAGCCGTTCTTTTTGAAAAATCCCACATTCCAATCAAATGCTTCAATAAACATAACGTCAGCACCGTTTTCCTTTACCTCCCGCTCTAACTCGACAAGGAGCTGAGAGCCGATCCCTTGATTACGGTACTTTTCTTCCACCCAGAGCGCATCTATATCTGTGCCATTCCAGCCATCAACACCGCCGACAAATCCGGCAATGATTTTTCCGCTTTCGTCCACGATTTTCTTGCTCAGAGGGATGTATTCATGCTCGCGAGGCGCAATGACGCTGTCATATTCGTGCAATCTGGCGGAAAGGAGCTCCACGTCCTTTTCGTCGCCGCACTTGATCTCATATCCTTTGTGAGCCGATGGGCAATATCCCTCGGAAGTGCAGTCGAGCCGCTTTGTCATAAAAAAGTGGTCATGTCCCTTCGGCACGCCTGTCATGGTGTCGTTGAGCATATAACCGTGTTTGTCGTAGAACGGTTTTGCCTGCCAGTCAAAGGTTCCGACCATTGCGAGATAGCAACCGCGTTTCTTTGCTTCACGTTCAGCCTCCCGGAGGAGTGCAGAGGCCATCCCCTGCCGGCGAAACGCTTCTGCCACCCACAGGTCATAGATCGATGCCGTTCTCAGACCGTCAACAGACAAAATGCATCCGCCGAGGAGGTCCCCGTTTTCATCGGTGACGACAAAAACAAGCTCTTCGTCTGCGTCCTCTTCCGGCTGTGCGATCGTGTTGAAAGCATTGTCCGCCTGTTCTAAGAGAAACTCCCTGTCGTCTCCTGAGCAAGGTATCATTTCGAATATCATTTCTGTTTTCTCCATAAATCCTGATTTGTCTATTTATGTGTTATCAATGTCACGCACTCCACATGGGCCGTACGGGGAAAGAGGTCCACGGCGGCGGCGCGGACGGCGGTATAGCCCAGGTCCGCGAAGCGCTTCACGTCCCGGCCCAGGGTGGCCGGGTCGCAGGACACGTACACCACCCGCTCCGGAGCCATGGCGGCCACGGCCTCCACCACCTCCGGGGCAAGGCCCTTCCGGGGCGGGTCCACGCAGATCACGTCGGGGCGCATCCCCCTGGCGGCGAAATCCGCGGCCACGGCCGCCGCGTCGCCGCAGAAGAAACGGACGTTCCCGATCCCGTTGCGGCGGGCGTTCTCCCTGGCGTCCTCCACGGCCTCCGGCACGATCTCCGCGCCGACGGCCTCACGGGCGCGGCGGGCCATCACGGACGTGATGGTGCCGGCGCCGCAGTAGAGATCCAGCACCGTCTCGGTCCCGGTCAGCCCCGCAAACTCCACGGCCTTTTCGTACAGTCGCTCCGCCTGGTCCCGGTTGACCTGGTAGAAGGACGGCACCGACAGGCGGAAGGTCAGGCCGCACAGGGTGTCCGTGATGGTATCCTCGCCCCAGAGGGTGCGGTAGCGGTCCCCCAGGACGGCGTTGCCGGGCCTGGTGTTGATCCCCAGCACGATCCCCGTCACACCGGGGACGCTCTCCCGCAGCAGCTTCGTCAGCTCCCCCTCACGGGGCAGGCGCTCCCCGTTCACCACCGGGCAGATGAGACACTGTCCGGCGGCGTTGGTGCGGACGTACAGGTGCCGCAGAAGGCCGGTCCCGGCGGTCTCGTCGTAGCAGGACACGCCGTACCGGCGGATATAGGTCCGCAGGGCGGCGGCCGCCGCGTCGGCGGAGGGGGACTGGATCAGGCAGCGGTCGATATCCGTCACCTGATGGGTGCGGGAACGATAAAAGCCAACGACCCCGCCGGGTGCGACGGGGTATTGGCTCTTGTTGCGGTATCGTTCCGTGGTGTCGGCGCCGATGATCTCCTCCACCTCCACGCCGCTGCCGCCCAGGCGCTTCAGGGCGTCCCGGACCCGCTGCAGCTTGGCCTGCAGCTCCTCGGCGTAGTCCATATGGCGGAAATCGCAGCCGCCGCAGCGCCCGTAGTAGGGGCAGTCCGGCTCCTGCCGGTGGGGGGACGGCGTATGGACGGCGACGACCCTGCCGAAGGCGCTGTTCTTCAGCGCCTTCAGGATCTGTACGCTGCACTCCTCGCCCCGGACGGCCCGGTGGACGAACACCACCTGGCCGCCGATGCGGGCGATCCCCAGGCCGTCGGAGGAGTAGCCCTCGATGACGGCGCGGTAAACCTCGTTCTTCTTCAGCATGGGTCAGAAATCGAACTTCTCCACCAGCTTCGCCAGGGCGTCGGCGAATTTGGCCAGCGTCTTGTTGTCCCGGCCGCTGCTGCGGCGGATGAGGGCCGCCAGCGTCTCGCCCACCTGCACCAGCCGCTGGTAGGCGGCGCTGTGCTTGGGCGCGCCCTCAAAGCTCTTGGCCCTGGGCTTGGGCAGGTAGCCGGGCGCGGTCTGGCGGTTGGCGATCAGGTCGTACTCCTCGGTGTACTGGGGGGCGTGGACCTCGAAGCCCATGTCCTCCACGCTGCGGACGAACACCGGGATCACCTCCCGGTCGCCGTGGACCACGAACACGTGGCGGGGATGGGGCTCCCGGAAGCGGCAGATCCAGTCCAGCAGATGCTCCCGGTCGGCGTGGGAGCTGAGGCCGGGGAAGTTGACGATCTTGGCCCGGATGGCCACCTCCTCGCCGAACAGCTTCACCGACTCGGCGCCGTCCAGCAGATGGCGGCCCAGGGTGCCCTCGGCCTGGTAGCCCACGAACACCACGGCGCTGTCGGGGCGCCAGAGGTTGTACTTGAGATGGTGGCGGATACGGCCGGCGTCGCACATGCCGCTGGCGGAGATGATGACCTTGGGGGTGGTGTCCGTGTTCAGCAGCTTGGACTCCTCGGTGGTCTCCGTCAGGTGCAGGCCGGGGAAGCTGAACATGGCGGTGCCGTCACGCACCAGCTCCTTGGCCTCCTCGTCCAGGTAGCCCCGCAGATCGCCGCAGAAGATGGAGGTGGCGGCCTTGGCCAGGGGGCTGTCCACGTACACGGGGAAGTCCTTCACGGAGGTGACCATGCCCTTGTCCTTGATCTCCCGGATGAAGTACAGCAGCTCCTGGGTGCGGCCCACGGCGAAGGCGGGGATCACCACGTTGCCGCCCCGGCCCAGGACCTCGTCGATGATCTCGGCCAGCTCGGCGGTGTAGCTCCACACCTCGTCGTGGTTGCGGTCGCCGTAGGTGCTCTCCATGACCACGTAGTCGGCGCCGGTGAAGAAATCCGGATCCCGGATGATGGGCTGGTCCACGTTGCCGATGTCGCCGGAGAAGACGATGGTGCGGGTCTCGCCGTTCTCGGTCAGGGTCAGCTTGATGCTGGCGCTGCCCAGCAGGTGGCCGGCGTCGATGAACACGGCGGTAACGCCCTCGCAAACCTGGACCTCCTCGTTGTACTCGCAGGTGCGGACGTACTCCTGCACCCGCACGGCGTCCTCCACGGTGTACAGGGGCTCCTCCTGGTCCCGGCCGGCACGCTCGTTCTTTCGGTTCTTGTAGACGGCGTCGCTCTCCTGGATGTGGGCGCTGTCCTGGAGCATGATGTCCAGCAGCCGGGCCGTCACCCGGGTGGTGATGATCTCGCCCTGGAACCCCTGCTTGACCAGCAGCGGGACCCGGCCGGAGTGGTCGATATGGGCGTGGGTGACCAGCAGGTAGTCGATGCTGCCGGGATGGAAGGGCAGCGAGGTATTGTCGATCTCGTCCCGGCCCTGCTGCAGACCGCAGTCGATGAGGATCCGCTTGCCGTTGACCTCCAGGCCGTGGCAGCTGCCCGTGACGCACTGGTCGGCGCCGTAAAAGCTCAGCTTCATAAGAGGGCTCCTTTCCCGTTTTCTTCTTCACTTTATTGTATCACCATTTTGTCCCGCGGGCAATATTGCTTTTTCACCCGGCGGCATATATAATGGCTAAAAGAACGCCGATGGGAGGAAATCAGGATGAAAGTGCAGTACACCGTGGCCGATCCCGCCAAAAATATCACCCTGCTGGTCACCTCGCCTGCGGAGCCGTCCCTGCGCCATCAGCTGGGCGCCCGGCTCCTGCCCCTGGAGAAGGACGCCCGCCAGGCGGCCTTCCTGGAGCGGGGAGCCGAGGGATACCGGCTGGAGACCGCCTGCGGCGAGTTCGACGGCGGCGCCGTCATGGCCGCCGCCTCCCTGCTGGCCTTCGACGAGAAGGCCGGCTTCGGCGAGACCCTCACCGTCCGGCTGCAGGTGGCCGGCGTTCCCGGCTCCGTGACCTGCGAGGTGACCCCCGTCCGGACCTGCGACCTGGTCACGCTGGCCATGCCCCTGCCCCTGGCGATCACCGACACGTCCTTCCCCCTGACGGACGGATCCATTACCTACCCGGTGGTCTCCTTCCCCGGCATCAGCCACGTCATCGTGCCCGCCGGCACCGTGGACCGCGCCTCCGCCCAGGAGGTCCTGGGCCACTGGAGCGCCCTGCTGCCCTCCCCCGCCGCGGCGATGCTGTTCTGGAACGGGGTCGACCGCTCCTTCGATACGCTCCTCTACCGCAAGGCCGCGGAGAGCGCCGAGTGGCTCAACGCCAGCGCCGACGGGGCCGCCGCCATCGCCGCCTGGCTGACGACCCGGCAGCGGGAGGGCCTGTCCCTGTCCCTGAAGCAGCCCGGCGGCGTCACCGCCGCCGTCAGCCGCTGGCAGGACGGCCTCGTCTCCCTCACCGTCAGCGGCACGGTGTCGCTGGTGAAGGACGCGTCCGTGGACCTGGTCTTCTGAATACACCGGCAGAAAAGCGCCGGGCGCGTCGAAAGACGCGCCCGGCTTTTCGCGTTTTCCCCCTTTGGCTCCCGTCCCATATTTCCTTTGCATTTGACAGAAAACCGTGATATACTATATAAGTTAGATTATGCTGTTTTTTCACACCCGTTTACCAGCAGAAAGGACGTAACGATACATGGGACTTTTTACCAAGATCTTCGGGACCTACAGCGAGCGTGAGCTCAAGTCCATCTATCCCATCGCCGACAAGATCGAAGCCCTGGCGGATGAATATCGCGCCATGAGCGACGCCCAGCTCCAGGCCAAGACGCCGGAGTTCAAGGAGCGCCTGGCCGCCGGCGAGACCCTGGACGACATCCTGCCGGAGGCCTTCGCCACCGTGCGGGAGGCGGCGGACCGGGTCCTGGGCCTGCGCCCCTACCGGGTGCAGCTGATCGGCGGCATCGTCCTCCACCAGGGGCGCATCGCCGAGATGAAGACCGGTGAAGGCAAGACGCTGGTGGCCACCCTGCCCGCCTATCTGAACGCGCTGACCGGCAAGGGCGTGCACATCGTCACCGTCAACGACTACCTGGCCAAGCGCGACAGCGAGTGGATGGGCAAGGTCCACCGCTTCCTGGGTCTGAAGGTGGGTCTGATCATCCACGATCTGGACAAGAAGCAGCGCCAGGAGGCCTATGCCGCCGACATCACCTACGGCACCAACAACGAGATGGGCTTCGACTACCTGCGTGACAACATGGCCATCTACGCCAGCGAGCAGGTCCAGCGGGGCCACAGCTTCGCCATCGTGGACGAGGTGGACTCCATCCTCATCGACGAGGCCCGCACCCCCCTGATCATCTCCGGTATGGGCGAGAAGTCCACCCAGCTCTACGACATGGCCGAGATGTTCGCCAGACCGCTGAAGCGGTTCGTGGTGGCCGAGACCGACGACAAGGCGGAGGAGGACACCGACATCGACGCCGACTATATCGTGGACGAGAAGGCCAAGACCGCCACCCTGACGGCCCGGGGCATCAAGAAGGCCGAGGCCTTCTTCAACCTGGAGAACCTGGCCGACCCGGAGAACTCCACCATCGCCCACCACATCAACCAGGCCATCAAGGCCCACGGCATCATGAAGCGGGACGTGGACTACGTGGTCAAGGACGGCGAGATCGTCATCGTGGACGAGTTCACCGGCCGTCTCATGTTCGGCCGCCGCTACTCCGAGGGCCTGCACCAGGCCATCGAGGCCAAGGAGCACGTGTCCGTCCAGCGGGAGAGCAAGACCCTGGCCACCATCACCTTCCAGAACTACTTCCGCCTGTACACCAAGCTCTCCGGCATGACCGGTACCGCCCTCACCGAGGAGGAGGAGTTCGCCACCATCTACAAGCTGGACATCGTGGAGATCCCCACCAACCGGCCTATCAAGCGCGTGGACTATGAGGATTCCGTGTACAAGACCCTCAACGGCAAGTACCGGGCCGTCGTCGAGCAGGTGAAGGCCTGCCACGCCAAGGGCCAGCCGGTGCTGGTGGGTACCGTTTCCATCGAGAAGAACGAGCTGCTGGGCAAGATGCTGACCCGGGCCGGCATCAGGCACAATCTGCTCAACGCCAAGAACCACGAGCGCGAGGCGGAGATCGTGGCCCAGGCCGGCAAGCTGGGCGCCGTCACCGTGGCCACCAACATGGCCGGCCGTGGTACCGATATCATGCTGGGCGGAAACGCCGAGTATATGGCTACCGCCGATTTGCGGAAGGCCGGCCTCAGCGACGAGTTGATCGCCGAGGCCACCGGCTACGCCGAGACCGACAACCAGGAGATCCTGGACGCCCGCGCCCTCTTCGCCGAGAAGCTGGCCCAGCACAGGGCCGAGATCGCCGGCGAGGCCGATAAGGTGCGCCAGGCCGGCGGCCTGTTCATCATCGGCACCGAGCGCCACGACTCCCGCCGCATCGACAACCAGCTCCGCGGCCGAAGCGGCCGTCAGGGCGATCCCGGCGAGACCCGGTTCTACATCTCCCTGGAGGACGATCTGATGCGTCTGTTCGGCGGAGACCGGGTCACCAACCTGATGGAGCGGATGAAGATCGACGAGGACACCCCCATCGAGAACAAGATGCTCACCAAGGCCATCGAGCAGTCCCAGACCACCGTGGAGTCCCGGAACTTCCAGGCCCGTAAGTCGGTGCTGGAGTACGACGACGTGATGAACAAGCAGCGGGAGATCATCTACGGCCAGCGCAAGCAGGTGCTGGACGGCATGGACGTGAAGGACGTCATCATGAATATGATGCGCAGCGCCATCACCCAGCACGTCCAGTCGGCCTTCATGGGCCAGGATCACCTGGATATGGCCCAGTGCCGGGAGATGCTGCGGGGCGTGGAGGGCGTCTATTTCCCCAAGTACAGCGTCCGCGTGGAGGCCGATCAGCTGCCCTCCCTCGGCGCCGACGACTTCATCGAGAAGTTCGTGGCTGCCGCCGAAGCCTACTACAACATGAAGGAGGAGGAGATCACCTCCCCCGTCATGCGCGAGCTGGAGCGTGTGGTCCTGCTGCGGGTGGTGGACGAGTACTGGATGGATCACATCGACGCCATGGCCGATCTGCGCCAAGGCATCCGTCTGCGGGCCTACGCCCAGACGGACCCCGTCATCGCCTACAAAAAGGAATCCCTGGAGATGTTTGACGAGATGATCGCCGCCATCCAGGAGGAGACGGTGCGCCGTCTGTACTCCGTGCGGCTGAAGAAGGACCAGGAGGTCAAGCGCGAGCGGGTGGCCTCCGGCATCACCGAGAACGTGGGCGGCGACGGCACCGTGAAGAAGCAGCCCAAGAAGGTGCAGAAGATCGGCCGCAACGAGCTGTGCCCGTGCGGCAGCGGCCTCAAGTGGAAGAAGTGCACCTGCTCCCAGTACCACAGCAATTGAGGAAAACCGCCTATGATCCGCCTCGTTGAGATCCATGCGGCCAACTGGCAGACCTTCGCCGCCCTGCGCCTTCCGGAGGACCAGCAGCGGTTCCTGGACCGCCCGGTCGGGATCCTGGCCCGGGGCTACGTCTACCGGGCGGCAAACGCCCGTGTCTTCGGCGTTGCGGACGGCGACACCGCCGTGGGCCTGGCCCTGGTGAAGGACCTGGACGAGGAGCCCGCCTGCTACGATCTCCAGCAGTTCATGATCGACGAACGCTTTCAGGGCTCCGGCTTCGGAACGGAGGCCCTGCGTCAGATCCTGACACTCCTGGAGCGGGAGGGCCGGTATGACTGCGCGGAGGTCTGCGTGGACCGGGAGAACAGGTCCGCTCTCCGTCTGTTTGAAAAGGCCGGCTTCCGGGATACCGGATATATCGACGAGAGCTGCCCCCACTGCTTGAACCTGACGTACCGTTTCCGTTAAGGAGGCCCCATGCCCTTCCAAACCCACGAGAAAAACGGTCTGGTCTGGCTGACCAGCGATATCCTCGGCTGCGTGCGCCACGGGTTTTCCACCCGTCGGGGCGGCGTCAGCGCGCCTCCGTGGGACACGCTGAACCTGGGGATCAGCCGGGGCGACGATCCCACCTGCGTGGCCGGGAACTACCGGCGCTTCTGCGCCGTGATCGGCGTCGACGCGGACCGCTGCGTGCTGAGCCGCCAGGTCCATGAGGCCAACGTCCGGCTGGTCACCGCCGCCGACTGCGGCAAGGGCCTGCTCCGGGAGCGGGATTATACCAGCGTGGACGCCATGATCTGCTGCGAGAAGGACGTGCCGCTGGTGGTCTTTTCCGCCGACTGCAACGTGATCCTCCTTTACGACCCCGTCCGGGGCGCCGTCGGCGCCGCTCACGCCGGCTGGCGGGGCACGGCCCTTGGCGTCGCCGCCAAGACGGTGCGCTCCATGGCGGAGAGCTTCGGCTGCGACCCGGCCAATATCCGCGCCGCCATCGGGCCCGCCATCGGCAAATGCTGCTTTGAGACAGACGACGACGTGCCGGAGGCCCTCCGGGCCGCTCTGGGCGACGCCGCGGAGCCCTACATGGAGCGCCGGGGCGCCAAGTGGCACATCGACCTGCGGGCCGTCAACGCCCTGTGGCTGCGCCGGGAGGGCGTGGAGCGGGTGGAGATCAGCAATCACTGCACCGCCTGCCGCCCCGACCTGTACTGGTCCCACCGGAAGATGGGCAACGCCAGGGGCTCCCAGGCGGCCGTGATCTGCCTGTGACGGGGGTGCGGCATGAAGAAACGTCTGCTCCCCCTGCTGCTGGCCCTGTGCCTGCTGTTCCTGCCCGGCTGCGCCGATCTGGAGGGGCCGGAGGTCGACCCCTTCAGCGATCTGCTCCCCTATTACACCCCCGCGGACGGCAGCGACGCCGAGGCGCCGGCCCTGCGGGGCTTCGCGCTGCCCTACCTGCGTCAGACGACCATGGATCCCATTACCTGTCCCGACGGCCCCCATCAGGTCATCGGCGCTCTGCTGTACGACGGGCTCTTCTCCCTGGACGGGCAGTTTCTGCCCCAGCCGGAGCTCTGCGGCGAATGGAGCTTCAGCGCCGACAAGCGCACCTACACCCTCTCCCTGCGGGAGGACGCCGTCTTCTCTGACGGCTCCGCCGTCACCGCCTCGGACGTGGTCAACACCCTCCAGCGGGCCCGGGCCTCCGTCCGTTACGGCCAGCGGCTGGCGGACGTGGAGTCCGTATCCGGCAGCGGCCGCACCGTCACCATCACCCTGAAGCGGCCCAACGGCAGCTTCATCGCCCGGCTGGACGTCCCCATCGTCAAGACCGGCACGGAGAGCGCCTCCGTCCCCGTGGGCACCGGCCGCTACGTGTGGCGCACGGAGGACGGAACGCCCTATCTGGCTCCCAACGAGTACCGCTGGCCGGAGGGGAAGGCCCCCATCGACCGCATCGGTCTGACTCTCTGCAAGGACGCCGATTCCGTGGCCTACGCCTTCTATTCCCGGGAGATCCAGTTGATCGCCTGCGACCTCACCGGCACCTCCACCGCCAACGTATCCGGCGGCGGCGATTACACCGACGCCCCCTCGGCGGTGATGCAGTACGTGGGCTTCAACACCGGCTCCAAGCTGTTTTCCGGCGCCGCCCTCCGCTCCGCCATGAGCCAGGGCATCGACCGGACCGGCTGCGTCAGCGCCTATCTTCTGGGCCACGGCTCCGCCGCCCAGTTCCCCGTCTCCCCCGCCAGTCCCCTCTACCCGGCTGAGCTGGAGCGGCTCTACTCCCCCGACGACTTTGCCGCCGCCATGGAGGCCGCCGGCTTCAACAAGGGCATCGAGCAGAAGGCCACCATGATCGTCAGCGGGGAGAACGATTTCCGGGTCCAGACGGCCCGGAAGATCGCGGAGGATCTGTCCCGCTACGACGTGAAGATCACCGTGTCCGTTCTCTCCTGGAGCAGCTTCCAGAAGGCTCTGGCGGAGGGGAACTACGATCTCTACTACGGCGAGTGCCGGCTCACCGCCGACTGGGATCTGACGCCCCTGCTGTCCCCGGACGGCGCTTTGAACTTCAGCCATTTCTCCGGCGGCGAAGCCCTGACGTCCCTGCTGTCCGCCACGGCGACCGGCGACGACCGGCCGGCGGCCATGGCGGCCCTGTGCGCCTGCCTCCGGGAGCAGGCCCCCTTCACCCCCGTCTGCTTCAAGAACGTCTCCGTGCTGCTGCCCTCCGGGGCGGTGGACAAGATCACGCCCACGGCCTCGGATCCCTTCCGCGCTCTGGAGGACTGGGTCCTCCACTGGGCGGAGGAGCAGCCGTAAAAAAGCGCAAAAAAAAGGCCGGCGGAGCGTTTCGCTCCGCCGGTCTTCTGTTTTCACGGGTCGATTGTTTTCACGGATCAATAGGTCCGGATCACGGCGGACACCTTGCCCAGGATGGTGGCGTTCCGGCCGTCGATGGGCTGATAATCCGGGTTCTCGGGCAGAAGCCACGTCTCGCCGCCCCTGCGCTGAAGGCGCTTCACCGTGGCCTCGTCCTCCAGGAGGGCCACCACGATGTCGCCGCTGCGGGCGTCCTGCTGCTGGTGGACCACCACCAGATCGTCGGGCAGGATGCCGGCCCCCAGCATGGACTCGCCCCGGACCCGCAGGGCGAAATACTCCCCGTCCCGTCCGCCGGTATCGAAGGTCAGATAGTCCTCGATGAGCTCCTGGGCCAGGATGGGCGTGCCGGCGGCCACGTTCCCCACCACCGGGACCCGCCCGGCGGGGATCTCCGGCTCGGTGAACCGGGGCTTCAGCTCCGGGGCCGGAGCGGGCTTCTCCGCCGGCTGCCGGTCGGTCAGGGTGATGGCCCGGCCCTTTCCGGCGCCCTTGCTCAGCACCCCCAGCTCCTCCATGTGCTTGAGGTGAAAGTGGACCGTGGAGGGGGATTTCAGCCCCACGGCCTCCCCGATCTCCCGGACGGAGGGGGGATAGCCCTGCTGCCGGGTGGTCTCGGCAATATAGTCGTAGATCCGCTGCTGCATCTTCGTCATCTGCGCCATACGGTTCTCCTTTCGCACCGGTCGTTCCTCTTTCCTTGCAGTATACCACACCTCTCCGCAAATTGCAACATTTGTTCCATTATTTTCCCCGTTTTTTCCGCCGTTTTTCCGGCAAAACCGGGCATTTTTCCCTTGCAATTCCCGGTGGAGTGTGGTAGTATGTTTTGTACTGTGAGAAAAGTGCCTTCGGGCATGGAATACGTTTGGAGGAGTATCCGTATGTTGATTTTCATTACCGTCCTGCAGCTTCTGCTGGGTCTTGTCCTGACCGTTATGATCCTGTTCCAGTCCGGCAAGAGCCAGGGCCTGTCCGGCGCCATCGGCGGCATTGCCGACTCCTATATGGCCAAGAGCAAGGCCAAGTCTCTGGACGCCAAGCTGGCCAGGGCCACCAAGTGGGTGGGCGCGGCCTTCATCGTGCTGACCATCATCCTCAACTGCATGGTTGCCGCCGGCGCCGTGAAGTAAGCGATTTCTGAAGCGATTTCTGACAGGAAAAAACCCCTCGCCGCAATGCGGCGAGGGGTTTTTTTGCTTTTTGCGATCACCGCAGGTCAATCAGCCAGGTGCCGAGCGGCTCGTCGTTCCCGTCGCGCTCCTCCATTATCAGGCAGAAGGGCTGGATCTTCTTGTAATCGGCGGCGTTGAAGATCAGCAGCGGCTTGGCGCTCGTTCCCCTGGCCTCTTTGTAATCCAGGGTGACCTCGTCCCCGTCCGCGTCCGTGCAGAGGAGACTGGGATAAAAACTGTGGTCGCTGTCGGCAAATGCGACGGTCGAGGAGACGGAGACGGTCTTCCCCGCGTCGTCCACGGTCCAGCCATCCACGGTGAAGGTGGTGCCGTCCGCCATTGTCAGCGTCTCCCCCATGGCGGCGTCGTAGTCGTAGTACTCCGCGGGATCCTCCACAGGCACGTGGGCCGCGGGATCGTCGTTCCAGGGCAGCTTGTCGCTGATCCGGTTGAACACAGTCTCCAGTATGCCGGAGGTCATGCTGATGATAATGATGATGGCGATGATAAGACGCGGAAGCGTGCGGGCCTTGTTTTTGCCGCGGCTGCCGGAGCGGGCGGCGGTCATCTGCCGCAGCAGATCCGCGGCGGCGGTATGGCCGGTCCCGGAGCCGCTGCCGGCGGCGTCATGTACGTGGACCGTCTCCCGCCGGTCGGCGTGGGCGGAAGAAGCGCTCCGCTTGCCGCGGCGGGCCTGGTCCTCATAGCAGACCTTCTGCTCGTAGCACTCCTTCTCCTCGAAGCAGACCTTGCCGGCGGCCTTCCTGCGCCGGGCGTACTCGGCGTCGGTCATGTGCTGGACGGTACCGTCGGGATTCACCCGCTCCCGCTTGGGCGGGCGGTTGTAGGCGCCGCAGCCGGGGCAGCAGCCCTCCTTTTCGTAGCTGTACAGCTTGCCGCAGGCCTTGCAGCGGATCATAGCCACAGGATCCCCTCCCCTCTCTCTGTCTTTCTGTGTTGATGATACCATGTTCCGGGGCGTCTGTCCATCAACCCAGGGTTGCCGAGGCGGTTTTTTTTGAAAAAAACACGCAACCTGAAGTTCCTTGCTCCTATTATAGCAGATCGGGACGGGAAAAACACCCTTTTCTATGGGCACAATCCATAGAAAAGGGTGTTTTGATCCGTTCTGTATGATTCGCTTACTTGACCAGCTCGATAATGGCGGTCTCGGCAGCGTCACCGCGGCGAACGCCGGTGCGGATGATGCGGGTATAACCGCCGTTGCGCTCAGCGTACTCCGGAGCGATCTGCTTGAACAGCTTGTTGGCCACGTCTTCTCTGGTGATGAAGGCCAGAGCCTGACGGTAAGCGGCCAGATCGCCCTTCTTGCCGAGGGTGATCATCTTCTCGGCCATGGGCTTGATCTCCTTGGCGCGGGTGATCGTGGTCTCCATCCGGCCGTTGTCCAGGAAATCGGTGACCTGCTGACGGAGCATCGCCATGCGCTGATCGGTGGTCTTGCCGAGCTTACGAGTTCCGGGCATTTCAGTTTCCTCCTTGTAAGGATATTCCGCGAAAAGCGGGAAGCAGTTAGTTGTTTTCTTCGCTGGCCAGGGACAGACCCATCATCGCCAGCTTGTTGATGACTTCCTCCAGAGACTTGCGTCCCAGGTTGCGGACCTTCATCA
>JAEEGI010019182.1_pt1 | contig 13810 bp, 10 predicted proteins | sample 8958751 | NCBI WGS metagenome assembly JAEEGI01 (sample SAMN16246545, study PRJNA631951) | gut metagenome | biome: gut microbiome; feature: rumen; material: KS-attached | host: Bos | place: Iran: Karaj | collected 2018-10
CCTTGTCGGCATCGGCGCCCATCTCATAGACGTAGTCGAGTTCGAAGAGCTGGTTGGTCTCGTTTTTCTTGCTGAGCAGGGTCAGGCCATTGGGAGTCTGTGTGGTCTCGACCTCGGTGGCATAATCGACAAAGACGGGCTCGATGGGAGCAGGTTCGGAGGCTGCAATGGCAGCAAGGAAGTCGGACTTGGCATCGCGGTTCGACTGCACGGGGGTGATCTCCGGCTTGTCGATGTGCTGGATGTTGGGGTCGGTGCCCTGCAGCTTGTTCACATAGACGTAATTCTGTGCGGTGAGGTGGCGCTGGGCAAATGCCATGATGTCCTGCTTCGTGATCTTGCTTTCGCGGTCGAGGGTACCGATGGCATGGGCCCAATCCTCGCCATTGATGAATGCATCGACCATCTGCATGGCGCGATAGTTGTTGTTCTCGAGGCCGCGCTGCTGGTTGAGCTTCTGTTCGGTGAGCACCGAGGCGAGGAGTTCGTCGTCGAAGTCACCTTGGGCAATCTTGGCGATTTCGTCGAGCATCAGCTGGCGCACCTCGTCGAGGCTCTGACCGGGCAGAGCCATACCATAGGCCAGCATGATGGTGTAGTCGCGCATGGCTTCGGTCTCAATGCCTGCTGCCAGCACCTTCTGCTTCTGGTTGAGGTTGAGGTCGAAGAGGCCGGCAGTGCCGTTGCTCAGGAGGCCGCTGATGAGGTTCAATGTGTCCATCTGGTTCGAAGCGGCACCTTCGAAGCGCCATCCCAGCATCACGTTCTCGGCTTCTTGTCCGAGCACGTCCCGTCCGACAGGAGCGGTGATTTCGGGCTGCTTGGCAAAGGTCAGCTGGTCGGGGGTATTGGTGTAGCCTTCCTTGGCATTCCAGTCGCCGAAGTACTGCTCGATGAGCTTCACCATGGCGTCGGGCTCGAAGTCACCCGAGAGGCTGATGATGACGTTGCCGGGAACGTACCATTTGTTGAAGTAGTTCTGGATGTTGATGAGCGAAGGGTTCTTGAGGTGCTCCTGGGTGCCGATGGTGGTCTGTGTGCCGTAGGGATGGGTGGGGAAGAGCAGGGCCGACAGGGTTTCGAATTCCTTCGACATGTCGCGAGTCATGCTTATGTTCTTCTCCTCATAGACGGCCTCCAACTCGGTGTGGAAGAGGCGGAACACGGGATTCTTGAAGCGCTCCGACTGGATCTTGGCCCAGTTCTCCACCTGGTTCGAGGGGATGTCCTCGGTGTAGCAGGTCACGTCGTTCGAAGTGAATGCGTTCGAGCCGTTGGCACCAATCATGGCCATCATCTTGTCGTACTCGTTGGGGATGGCATACTGCGAAGCCACGCCCGAAATGGAGTCGATGACCTGGTAGGCGGCCTTGCGTTCAGCAGGGTCGGTGAGGGTGCGATAGTGTTCGAACAGCGTAGTGATGGTGTCGAGCAAGGGCTTCTCGGCCTCGAAGTCCTGAGTGCCGAAGCGGGTGGTACCCTTGAACATCAGGTGTTCCAGGTAGTGGGCCAGGCCGGTGGTCTCGGCAGGGTCGTTCTTCGAACCGGTGCGCACGGCGATGTAGGTCTGGATGCGGGGCTGCTCCTTGTTGACCGTCATGGCCACTGTCAGTCCGTTCTTCAACTGGTAGGTCTGGACGTTCATCGGGTCGCCCGGTACAGTCTGGTAGCGATAGCGGCCGTTGTTGCCGCCGCATGCAGCCAGCAGGACGATGCTGCATACAAGCATCGCACTGGAAAAGAGTTTGCAGATAGTTTTGTTCATGAGGTTTTTGATGTTGTATGTTGTGTTGTTGTTTGCTCGGAATGCCGGCCCGGTCATTGGATGATGACTGTCTTCAGAAGACTCTTGTCGAAGACTTCGCAGGCCACCGTCTGGATGAGTTCCGGGGTGACGCTGTTGATGCGGCTGCAGGTCTGTTCGAGAGTCTCCACACGGCCCAGTCTCAGCAGGTTCTTGGCCAGGGCGATGGCATTGTTCTCCATGTTTGCCATGGCCACGCCGAGTTGTCCGCTCAACTGCTTCTGGGCATTGCTGATCTGACGGGGCGTGAGCCGCTCGTCCTGGAACCGTTCGAGCTGCCGGTGGCAGAGCCGGAGGCATCGGTTCACATCCTGATGGTCGCAGCCGAAATAGATGCCCAGGTAGCCCGCATCGGTGTAGTTGGTGATGTTGCTCTCGACGGTATAGACCAGTCCTCGGTGTTCGCGCAGCTCCAGCCCCAGGCGGCTGTTCATGCCGGGACCGCCCAGGATGTTGCAGAGCAGGGCGAGGGCAGCTGCATATTCGTGTCCGATGGGATAGGAGGGGGCACCCAGCAGGACGTGGCTCTGGTGGGTGTCCTGATGAATGACGATGGGCTGCTGCCTGTCGATGCTGCCTTCGCTGAGTGTGGCGCGGTACCCTTTGACACGATCGACGTCCATGGCTCCCTTTCGAGGCTTCTGGGGCACACGGGTGCAAAGGAAGTTCTTTTCGATGGTCTTGACCACCTTGTCGAAGGGCGTGGTACCCTGGTGGAAGAAGACCATGCGGTCGGGTGTGTAGTTCTCGTCGATGAAGCGAAGGCATTTCTCGTGGTCGAAGGTGCGCACCGTGTCCTCGTTGCCCAGGATGTTGTGTCCCAGGGCGCACCACGAGGTCTGAGGAGACGCCGATGTGAACAGGCGGTTCTCAAATTCGTCGAAGATAAGGTCCGAAGGCGTGTCACGATACGACATGATCTCGTCGATCACCACTTCGCGCTCCATCTCCAGTTCATGCTGGGGCACGGTAGGGTTGCAGATCAGGTCGCACAGCAGGTTGCAGGCGCGGGCGAAGTCCTTGTTCAGGCCGATGGCATAGAACGTGGTCTCCTCCTTGGTCGTGAAGGCATTTAGTTCGCCACCCACGCTCTCCATGCGGTTGTTAATGTGCCAGGAGTCGCGCGTCGTCGTGCCCTTGAAGAGCACATGCTCCACGAAATGCGCCATGCCATAGTCCTCAGGCCCGGCTTCGTCGCGCGTGCCGCAATCCACCATAAAGCCGCAGTACATCACAGGCGTCTCGATCGGGCGATGCACGATGCGGAGCCCATTGGCAAGAGTAACGCTCTGGTATAGCGTATTATTTGTCATTTAATCTTTCAAATTCAGTCTAAAACGGCGCAAATTTACAAATTTCTTGTCACAAAATGAACAACCTATTGTTTTTTTCCGTATTTTTGCATCGAAAACGGGGATATTTGGCAATTGCAAATTGTAATTGGCTGTGCTTTTCGAAAAGTGCTCTTTCCTTTTACTCCCTTTTTGGTTCTCTTTAATAACCCTTTTACCTCTTTATTATTATGTTACTTCAAGTCCCCCTCCTCGGCATCATCGGTATGCAGGAAATCCTCATCATTGCCATCGTAGTTCTCGTCCTCTTCGGGGGCAAGAAGATACCCGAACTGATGCGAGGTCTCGGCTCTGGCGTCAAGAGTTTCAAGGAAGGCATGAAGGATGGTATGCCCGAGGACGACGATGCCAAGAAGGATACCCAGCAGAAGACCGAGACGAAGGAATAACCCGATTCTTTCCCTTTATTGCGTCTTGTTACAAAAATGGGTCTTGTAACAAATGATGTTACATTATTGACTCCTGTTACAAATAGTATGGCTCGCGACAGCATGTCGCGAGCCATTTGTTGTCCTTATCGGTTCAGGATGAGGCGTCCGTTGCAGATCTGCAGGCCCTTGGCCTTTGCATCGACACTTCGTCCCAATAGGTCAAAATTGTGTTCGGCATTGGCATCATCTGCATTTACACGTTCGATGTTGCCGGGGGCCACTTCGTGCTCCTTGAAGAAGCGATAGAAGGAATCCCACCAGGTGCCCGGTGTCGTGTGGCCCAGCAGGGCATTGTAGATGATCTTCTTCTCGACCGATGCCGGCAGGTTGTTGTAGGGTGCCATGTTGGTGTGGGGCGGACAGACATCGTCCTGCAGCCCGACCGTCTGATAGACGGGACAATCGATCAGCGTTGCCAGGTTCTTGGTGTCGAAGTAGGAGAGCATCGTGTACATCTGTTCCTCGGTCATGCCCAGCTGCTGGCGTGCCTGGTTGGCGGGGTAGGAGGGCCATGAAGCCAGTTCGAAATAGTCGGGGAAGTCACCCAGGAACGGTATGGCGGGAGCGATGGCATTGAGGCGGGTATTGGCGAGGGCTGCTGCAGCAAGCGTCAGTGCGCCGCCTTGGCTGGCTCCTTCGGCAAAGATGTTGTTCGAATCCACCTTCTCGCGTCCTGCCACAAAATCGATGGCACGCACGGCATCCATGAATGCGCCCCGATAATAATAGTTCTCCTTCGAATCGAACCCATAGACGAACCAGTCGCCATAATAGTTGGTGTAGGGTGGACGGTTGTTGATCACTTGTCCGCGTGTCGAGAGCACAAGGTCGGCATATGCCGGATTGTCATTGCCGCCCGGACACCAGGCATCGCCCGTTCCTCCATCATAGCCCTGGAAATGGATGACACAGGGATAGGTGCCTTCGCCGGTCGGTTCGGCATAATAGCCGCGTGCCACAGCTGCCGTGTCGCCCATGTCCTTCAGCGAATAGTATTCCAGCAGATAGACCTTGCGCCGGTCGGTGCTCTTCGCAGCAATCTCGGTGAGCTTGTAGTGGGGTTCTATTGCAGCCAGTTCTGCCTTCGTATCGTTCCAGAACTGCTCGAAGTCGCTCTGCTTGTCGGGTTCCGAGACGATTCGTTCGGGATCTACTCCGATGTTGAACGAAGCCGACTTCTGGCCGGAGCTGAAGGGCTGCGATGTATAGACGGCATCGCCGTTGAGGGTAGGTGTAATGTTGTAGAAGCCGGGTTCGGCCTCGAAGTCCAGGGTGATGCCTGCCGATGCGCCGGCATTCACTGTCTCGGTCTTGCTGAGAGTCTTGTAGGCCTTCATCTTGTCGGTTCTCACGGTAAGTTTCACCGTGGCCTCGACTTCGTGGTCGTAGGGATTGGTGACGTTGACAGTTACCGAAGGGTTGGTTCCTTCGAAGAGCCAGCCGTTGGTCACGGGCACCGACGCCGTGAGGGTGGTCAGCGTCTCGGGATTCAGCACATCGACGTGCGTGAGCTTGTAGCCGGTGCCATTGATGATGATGCCGCCCGACTTCATGGTCGAAAGCAGCGTCTCGTCGATGGTGTATTCATAGTAGTCGCCGCTCATTGAATAGTACTCGTAGCCCGGGATAGCTGTCCAGCTTCCGTTGACGATGGTGTGCATGGATCCTGGCTGCAGGTCGGTGTAGTAGAGACGCAGCAGTTCGCCAACCTTCGTCTCCTTGAAGCAGCTGGCAGGCAGCTGCAGGGCCACCCAACCCGCTGTGGCATCGGTTTCGCCTATCCAGATGGCGTTCTCATAGCCCGAACTGCCGGGGCCCTTGGCAATCGACACGTCGTAGAGCGTAAAGTCGGCTCCCGTGACAACCACGCCAAGCTGCTGGACCGTGGAAAGGAAATCCTTGGTGAAGGTGTAGCTGACCGTAATTGTGTCGGTGTAATAGAGGGCTGCATCGTTGCCGAGCGCAATCGAACTTGCACCCGGTATCTCCTGCCAGCTGCCGTCGCGCAGGGCCACTTGTGCCCAGGCTACGAAGCCATTGGGCTTGAGAGTCAGTTCCATTCTGTCGGCAACTTCAGCCGTGCCGAAACCCTCTGCCCCGATGGTGAGTGAAGTACCATTGTTCCAGTTGATGGCAGCCTCGCCGTTCCATACGGACGTTTGTGCCTGCAACCCGATGCCCAGCAGCAGGCTGCAGATGAATAGTGAATAGCGTTTCATATATATTATGTATTTAACAGGAGTTATCGGGAGTTAGCAGGAGTTATCGGGAGTTATCGGGAGTTAGCAGGAGTTATCGGGAGTTAACAGGAGTTATCGGGAGTTAGCGGACGATACCTTCGCCTGGAAAAATTCTGTTCGAGCCGACAATTGTTAATTATTAATTGTTAATTGTTAATTGTTAATCGAACCTCTCTTAACCTCTCAAACCCCTCGAACCTCTCAAACCTCTCGAACCTCTCAAACCCCTCTTAACCCTCAGAAATCAATCTCCAGCTGTTTTGGTTCCGGCAAAAGTCGGTAGCTCATCCGGTGGTAGGGTGTGACGCCATGAAGTGCAATTGCCTGGCGATGTGCCTGGGTGGGATATCCCTTGTTGACGTTCCAGGCATAATCGGGGAACTCCTCGTGCAGGGTGTTCATCACGTCGTCACGATAGGTCTTGGCCAATATCGAGGCGGCAGCAATCGACATCATCTTGCCGTCGCCCTTCACGATGGTCTGGTGCGGGATGTCGGCAAAGGGGGAGAAGCGGTTGCCGTCGATGAGCAGGAACTCGGGCCTCACCACCTCGCCACCCCGCAGCACACACTCCCTGCCGTCGGCCTCTTGCATACCCAGTCCGCGGATGGCACGGTGCATGGCCTCGATGCTGGCACGCAGGATGTTCATCCGGTCGATCTCGTGGTTGTCACACACACCAACGGCCCAGGCCAATGCCTCCCGTTGGATGATCGGCCTGAGCGCATAGCGTTGTTTCTCGCTCAGTTGTTTCGAGTCGTTCAGGGCAGCCAGCCCGCTCTGTCCGCTGGCAATGCGTTCGGCGATGTCGGGCGGCAGTATCACGGCAGCAGCATAGACGGGTCCGGCCAGACAGCCGCGTCCCGCCTCGTCGCACCCCGCTTCCCTGCGTCCTGGCTTCAGATAGGGTTGCAGCATTACAGTTCCTCTTCTTCCTCTTCCTCCTCCAGCAGAGGCAGGGCAGGCTTGTCAGCAGCCTTGGGACGAAGGGCCGGATCGTTCTGGTATTCCTCGATCTCCTCGTCCTCGAGCAGTTCGCCTTCCTGGTTGACAAAGCCGACGAACAGCGTCGAAGGCTCGTTGAGCTGCTGCTTGAAGATGTTCTTCAGTTCCTCGACGGCATCTTCGTCGGGTATGTAGTTGTAGCCCGTGCTTTCGAAGTGCCCGCCTTTCGAGAAGAAGGCTATCAGGTGCCAGGTCAACGTGCTGCGCCCGCCCTCGTTGTGATATTCCTTGGCATATTCGAACATCCTCTTGCGGGTGATGATGTTGCGCATCTTGACCATTACCATCACGTCCATGGTCACCTTGGCATATTTCTGCACCTGTGTGCTCCAATAGACGGCGTTGATGACGTCGTTCTCATTTGTTAATTTAAAGTAGTAGAAGGGATCGGGCACATCGCCAATGGACGAACATTCCAGGCTCATGAGGTTACCCTTGGGCATGGTGGCTTTCTTCATCTGACCGAGAGCCTCAGTCCCCTGGCAGATAAGCAACAGACTGAACAGGCTAATCAGAAAGTGTTTCATAATACAGGACTTGTTAAGTTAATAATGGTAGTTAGATCACGCTGCAAAGATAAGCGGTTTGTTGCAATATTCCAAATTTTTCGAGCAAAATTTTTAGGAGATGCCCAAAAAAGAGCAGTAAACCAAGAAGGTCTCGCCTCACAGCGAAACCTCCCGTACCAAATTAATAAGCATTTTGTAACTTAACGGCAATCAAATGCACACAAACACAATCCAAAAATTCTATTTTGTAAACTAAACAACATTATGTCCTTTTTGTTGCTGCAAAGATACGTCCTTTTTCGCAAAGGGCGCATCTGCCGACAATATTGTCATCCGGATGCGCCCTGAAGCCAAGGAATTACAGACAATGTTGTCGGGCTAATACGGGAAGTCGTCGATCAGCTTGATTGCCTCGTGGGCAGCCTTGTGGATCATCCTTACATCGTAGTTGCTCACGTCGTTCGGCCAGTAGGTGTTGTAGATAATCGACTTGCCGGTGAGGAACTCGCACCAGGTGCAGGCTGCGGCAAAGCGTCCCAGCGACAGCGACAGGTGGATGTCGTCGCGGTTCAGGCAGTCGCCCAGTTCCTCGCGTGCCAGCTGGATGGTGATGCCCGTGGGGATGAAGCGTTCGATGCCGACGGTGGGGAGCACCTCGAGGGCCGTGTTCACGATGGCCTTGTACATCGTCTGCTGGTTGTTGTCGAAGCTCCTGATGACGCTGCTGCGCGTCTTCTGGGGATAGGCCCAGGTCAGGTGCCACACGATCTCTACTTTCGGGTTGGTGGCCAGCTTCAGCACCATCTGCTTCAGTTCACCCAGGTTCTGGTACGAAGCCGGTTTCCCCGACAGGGGACTGGACTGCTGGAGGGTGATGATGTCCCAGGGCTCGTTCACGATGATCGAGTCGAGGCGCGAATCCATTGTATCGGTCTTCTTGCCGCCCACAATCTTGCGGTAGGCATAGTCGGCCTTGCCCGTCTTCAGGTTGTCCAGGTGGCGGTCGATGCTGCATCCGCCGATGAAGGCGTTGCCGATGACCAGCGAGTCGCCCTGGGCTGCGGCCAGTTCGTACAGGTAGTTCTCCACAGCATCTTCCGAGAAGCTGTTGCCGATGGCCAGCACCTTGATGGTCTTGGCCTGCACGCCGATGCCGTTCAGCAGCATCAGGGTCAAAAGTATCAGTTTTCGCATATTCATTCCTCTATTTTTAGGGGAGTTAACACCTATCATTTCACCTTGCTCATGAACCGCTCGCGTCCGACCACGAAACGCAGGTGTTCGCCTTCGCCGATCAGTCCCTCTTCGTCCGAAGCCGAGACTTTGAACGTCAGTTTCCTTCCCTCTGCGGCAGTCAGTTCGGCCGTAGCTGTTACGGTGTGTCCGATGCCCGTAGGCTTCAGGTGCGAAGCCGCAATGTGTCCGCCCACGGTCGTGCTTTCGGCATCCAGCTGGTCGGCCACGCATAGCATGGCAGCATTCTCCATCAGGGCCAACATCACGGTAGTAGCGAGGACCCGCAGGTCCCCGCTACCCACTTGGCATGCCAGGTGTCGTTCCTCGACAACCATCGTGCTTACGAATTTCTTTCCGATTTCCATTTCTTTCTTTGTTGTTAATCAGCGACGATGGCCTCCACTGTGCGAACCACCTCCATGCGAGCTGCCTCCGCGTGAACCACCGCTGTGCGAACCTCCTCCACCATGGGAAGAGCCGCTGCTGCGATGCGAACCACCGCTGATGTGCGATGCGCTTCCGGCACGGGTAGCATTGCTTGCGCCACGCTGAACGTTGCCCTGCACGCGTTCGGTTCTGCCGCTCGACTGCTGGCGCATCTGGCGACTTTCGTTGCTTGGCTGGACACGGGAAGTGCGGGAAGTGCGGGAAGTGCGGCTGGCACGATTCACGCCTCCACCGTTCGAGCGACCATTGCCACCGCCCTGGCTTGCTCCTCCATGGCTGCCATGGCTTCCATTGCCACCCTGGCCCATGCCGTCGTGGCTGCCGTTGCCATGGTCGTTGCCACGTCCATTGTTGCCGCGGTCGTTGCCACGTCCACCGTTTCCGCGATCGTTTCCACGACCGGCGTTGCCATGATCGTTTCCGCGACCGGCATTGCCGTGGTGGTCATTGCCGCGATTGTTGATGCCATGGTCGTTGCCGCGATGATGGTCGTTGCGGCCGGGGCTCGTACGTTCGTGCCGGGGACCAGCGGGAACGTGATGGGGAGAGTAGTGACGCGGACGATAGGAGGCATGAGGCCCGAAGTCGTGGCGTCCACCCCTGCGATGAACCGGACGGGGACGAGCATACACGTGGTGGCTGTAGCGACCGCCTCCATAGTATCCGTGGGGGAAGTAGTGGCGACCGTGTCCTCCGAAGTAGGTGTGATAGATCAACGGAGGATCGTAGTAGAAGAACCGCGTGTTGGAGTAGTACTGATAGACGCGGAACAGCCAGTTGCCGGCGTGGGTGTAGATAGGACGGAAGAAGTAGTCCAGTGCTGCAAAAGCCAGGTACTGTGCCTCGGTCATGATATAGCGCAGGTCGTCGTTGCGGTAATCCAGGTAGTTGTAGTAACGGTCGATATACTCGGGATAACCATAGACCACTTCGTCCATGAACGGGTTGATCGATGCGATGAAATCGTAGTTGATCTCGTAGCAGTCCTCATACTGTTGCGGGGTAAGGTTCAGCTCGTAGGCCATTCGATCGGTCAGGAAACGTGCATTCTCGCGGATTGCAGTCGGGGTCAGAGCGAAGGCCTGAACCACACCTGTGATGGCTACTGCCATGGTAACAAGTAACTTCTTCATAGTTCTGACATGTATTATAGGATTATTACTAATTTTCAACTCTCAGCAACCAATCTCTTGGTTTTGTCTCTATGACGCCCCGCCTATCCAAAGGTTTAAATCGCCCCTTCTTCCCGTCCCCTCGTGTTTGGTTGCAGCCATCCTTGGCCGCTCAAATGTCGCCGAAACCGCAATCAAAACGCAAAAAAAACCTTTTTCACCCTCGTATATTCATTTTTTGGGACGAATGTTTGGAGTTTTCGCCAAAACTCCCTACATTTGCCGCATATAACCTTGTTTTTTTCAATCAATGTACTAACAAAAAACTATGCGTATGAAAAGATTTACTACTCTTGCCATGCTGGTTGCGCTTTTCGGTGGAACCGCATTCGCACAGCAGGCCCCGGCCTTCAAGTGCATCGACCGCACGGCTCAGGCAGCTGCCCCCAAGGCTCGTAGGGCTGCTGCTGCCAACGAACTGGTGACACCGCCCGCCTCTGCCACCGTGGAGACCTTGCACACCACCGATGGCGTCCTCTATGTCAACACGCCTGCCGGTCCAGTGGAATACAGGCCCGACGTCCAGATGGCCATCGACGGCTCCGACATCTATCTCCAGGGTCTGGCCCATTGGTTCCCCGAAGGTTGGGTGAAGGGTACCCTCAGCGAAGGTGTCGCCACCTTTGCCAGCGGTCAGTTTGTGGGTGAGGACGAGTATGGCGCCGAATACATCTGCGGCTCCAACGACACCGAGACGTTAGCCGACATCGTGTTCAACTACGATGCCACCGAATGTGTCCTTAAGGCTGTCACCGCCTACATCCTCGAGAACAGCAAGCCCGACTCTATCTCTCCCTATTGCTACTGGGTAATGCCCGTCTTCAGCAAGGAAGGTTCCTCCGGCCCGCAGCCTGTGGTGGCTCCCGAAGGCTTGGAGACCGACGAATGGGCCATCAGCGCCATGAACAACTTCGGCGAACCCGTTTCGGGCTACGTGAACATCGGCTTCGACGGCAACGACTGCTACATGCAGGGCTTCTGCCACTACCTGCCCGAGACCTGGCTCAAGGGTACGCTCGAAGGCGACAAGATCACCTTCCCCGGTGGCCAGTACTTCGGCCCCTACGATGCCGACTACTATACCCACTACGAGTTCTACCTCCGTCCCGACGATGTGGTCTTCACCTACGATGCCGAAGCCGGCAAGATGAGTGCCGAGGGCGAAATCTACGTGCGTGAGGCTGTTCACGAGTACAAGGGCGACGTCTATAACGATCCTGTCATTACCAAGGTCATCGAGAAGGCAGCTACACCTGCTACGCCCAACATCAGCCAGATCTACGACGGCACCACCGCTCCTATCCTGATGTTCACCGTGCCCACTGCTGACACCGAGGGCAATGCCATGGCTTCGTCCAAGCTCTTCTTCCAGTTCTTCAAGGACGTCGAGCAGGAGATTTCCGATGTCACCTTCGAACCTGCCGACTATCCCGGCCTCACCGAAGCCATGACCGTCTTCCCCTACGGCTTCACCTGTGGCGAAGAAATCACCTACAACTACATGTACCTCAAGCAGGCTGACTATGGCACCTGGAACAAGATCGGTATGCAGGTCATCTACCTGGGAGGCGGCGAGGAGAACAAGTCCGAGATCTTCTGGTTCGACGTCAAGCCCTACGAGAAGGCCACTTTCGACTTCAACGCCATGACCGACGAGCCTTGCTCGACCAGCGACGACAACTCGGGCGATATCAACGAGGACCGTGTGATTACCGAAAACAAGGTCACCCTCACCATTTCGCCAAAGACCGAGGAGGCCACTACGCCCAACCGCTTCTGGAGCACCAAGAACGGCCCGCAGCTGCGCGTCTATAGCGGCACGCTCACCTTCGAGGCTCCGGTCGGAAAGGTCATCTCCAAGATCGTGTTCAACACAGGCAAGTGGAATGCCGACAACAGTGCCGATTCGGGTGCCTTCGAAGGCGAGGTTTGGACCGGTGAGGCTAAGACAGTGGTAGTCACCATCGCCGGCAATACCCAGATCAACAGCATCGAGGTTTATCCCGCCGACTATGTGCCCACAGCAGTCGAGGCTCCCGAGGGCCTTGTCACCGACACCTACATCTTCCAGGCTCGCTCCGAGAAGCCCTATTACGATCCCGCCGACCTCACGCTTTGGGTGAAGGCAGGCTTCGATGGCGACGATTTCTATATCCAGGGCCTGGCTGCCGACTACAACTCCAGCACTGCCGAACTGTGGGTAAAGGCCACCAAGAACGAGGCCGGACAGTACGTCATCCCCGCCAACCAGTTCATGGGCAATGTCAGCTTCTGGATGTCCACAATCGACTGCTACTTCACGGCTGTCGATGCCCAGGGCAACATGGTTGATGCTGTGTTCGACTACGATGCCGAGAAGGGTCAGTTCACCACCGACCAGACGCTCGTCATCAACACTTCGCTCACCGAGCTCAGTGCTCAGCAGACCTTCACCGGTGCAACCCTCACGAAGTTCAACGAGGTTGCTGCTACACCAGCCGACCCGACGATGAAGTCGCTCACCTTCGACGAATGGTCGCACTACATCACCTTCTTCATCCCGCAGGAAGGCACCGAGGGCGAGATGCTCAATCCGCAGAAGCTCTTCTACACCATCTGGATCCAGAGCGGCAATGGCGTTGAGCCTTACGTCTTCTCACCCGACATGTACTGGGGCTTCGATGGTGATACCACCGAACTGCCCTGGAGCCAGTACTACAGCTCATGGGACAACGCTCACAGCATTTACTTCTACGACGATGCTGCTGTCTTCGAAGGCTGGGCTCAGGTAGGTGTTCAGAGCATCTACTACGGTGGCGGCGAAGTTCGCAAGTCTGCCATCAGCTGGATCGAGACGCCATTCTACACCGGTATCGACAACATCACCTCCGGTCAGACCGTCGGCAAGGCCATCTACAACATCTCCGGCCAGCGCATTGCCGCTCCTGTCAAGGGTCTGAACATCATCAATGGCCTGAAGGTGCTGATCAAGTAAGCCCGTAGCGATACACGCTGAATCTTTTTGCAAGCCGACCCGCAAGTGTCGGCTTGCTTTTTTTGTGAATGGTACTCTCTCGGCCCTGAGGATGCTCTCTGCGCTGGGGGCTTGCATCTTGTCGGCCCGGAGGATGCATCCGCGACTATGGGCTTGTAATATCTCGGCCGAGACGATGCAGAACCCGCTTTTGCTCGTTCATTCTTGGGGCCGTCAGATTGGGCGGTTGTGCTGTGGGCGGGCACTTTGTCGGCCTGTGTCATGCCTGCGGGTTCGGAGGCGGGCTGTTTCTCGGCCGTGGGATGCGTGTTCGAGGGGTGGGTGCACTTCGACGGCCTGAAGAGGGAACAAAGGCGCTGAAGCAGACATTTCACGAGACAAGGTGATGCGGAGGGGTGTGGATCGGATTTCACATTGTCGGCCGATAGGGTGTTATCTCCAACCGAGGAAGATACAGGTCGGCCGTCAGATTGCAGGTTGGTAGAGGATTCGTTGAACATGGTTTCTTGGGGTAATAACATAGTTTCTTGGGACAATAAAGTTGATTGATAAGATAGAAGATCACAAAAGTAGAGGTCTCAAAGGTGCGCGCAATTTCCTTTTCGACAGTGCAAAGTTACGCATTTTCCCGGCTCATTCG
>JAEEGI010019185.1_pt1 | contig 13809 bp, 10 predicted proteins | sample 8958751 | NCBI WGS metagenome assembly JAEEGI01 (sample SAMN16246545, study PRJNA631951) | gut metagenome | biome: gut microbiome; feature: rumen; material: KS-attached | host: Bos | place: Iran: Karaj | collected 2018-10
GCCCGCGAGATACGGCAGGAAAATCAGACCGTCGCTGCCGGGATTCACGCCCGCGGCAAGCTCATCCATCTGAGCGTAGGAAAACTCGGGGCAGATTGTGCTTCTGAGCCAGCGGAGAGCTCCGCCTCCGCCCGTTGTTCCGCCCTGCAGGAGCCTTAAACCGGGAACGGTATGAAAGCCCATAATCAGCCTCGGGTCGCCCGCGCTGCTTTCGGTGCAGATACTCATTCCGCCTGCCTGACCGCTCTGCTCCTGTGTCATACCGGGCCTGACCGCGCCGACTCCGAGAGCCGCGCACGCTGCGTCAAGGCCGCCGGCAACAACCGGGATTCCTTCGGGCAGTCCCGTCTGAGAAGCCGCAGCTGCGGTTACTCTCCCTATTACCGTATTGCACGGCACGGGTTCCGGCAGAATTGAGGCGGGAATACCGAGCGCCCGCATCGCGTCCCCGTTCCATTTGCCTGTTTCCATATCAAAAAAATGGTATGCATATCCCTGGGAAACGTCCTGAGAAGAGTTTCCCGTAAGGCGCATACCAATAAAACTGTTTGACTGCAGAATATATTCCGCTCCCGAAAACACTTCGGGGACATTGTTTTTATACCAAAGGATCTTCGGAAGAGAATAACCGGGCTGAACGGGATTCTTGCAAATATCAAACCATTCTTTTCCGCTCATTATTTCAAGCATCCGCGTACATTCGGCGGTGCTTCTCGTATCGGTCCATATCGGGGTTCTGCAAAGCGGATTGCCGCTCCTGTCAACAGCAACCGCAGCCCAGCCCTGACCGTCAATGCCGACAGCCGCTATATCTGCGGATTTCACTTTTCCGAGAATGGATTTCACGGCCCTGCAGACCGCCGCCCACCAGTCCCCGGGATCCTGCTCGGCAAAATGAGGGGCGGGATAATAGGTCTTATATGCCTCGAGGGCGTCGGCAACAAGACGGCCTTCAAAGTCGAAAACCGCCGCTTTGACCGCCGAGGTCCCTATATCGATACCGAGCAGATAATTTCCCATGTTACGCCTTTCCGTTGCTGCCGCAGACTCTTATGAGCTCGCGGACTCTGTTTTCGACCGCGGCTCTGCCTTCGCCGAGATATTTTTTCGGATCAAAAGCGTCGGGCATATCCGAGAGCGCTTTGCGCACGGCGTTTGAGAAGGTGATGCGGAGTTCGGTCGCGTAATTCACCTTGCAGATGCCCCTTTTTATGCATTCTTTCACCGTCTCATCGGGGACGCCGCTTGTGCCGTGGAGCACGAGCGGAACGGAAACGGCGCTTCTGATTTCATCGAGCAGGGGGAGATTGAGCTTCGGCTCGGCCTTATATACGCCGTGAGCCGTGCCGATTGCGGGGGCAAACGAGCTTATGCCCGTGCGGCTGACAAACTCCGCCGCCTGAGCAGGATCGGTATATGATATGCCCGCTGAATGGGTATCCTCCTTGCCTCCGACCGTGCCGAGCTCGGCTTCAACCGGAAGAGGAGCAACTTCTTTCACAACCGATTCCGAAAGCGAAACATTCTCTTCAAAAGGCAGAATAGAGCCGTCAATCATAATTGATGAATAGCCCGCTTTCGCACATCTGGCGGCAAGCTCAAAGGAATTGCCGTGGTCGAGATGCAGAGCAACGGGAACTGCGGACTCTTCCGCCAGCGCCCTGACGGCGCCCGCAAACGCCTCGGGAGGCGCGTAATTGAGCGTACCGGGAGTTGTCTGGATAATTACGGGCGAATTCTCTTTCTCCGCCGCGGATATAACCGCCTGAATCATTTCGAGGTTTTCAACATTGAATGCTCCGACGGCGTAACCGCCCGCCTGCGCCGATTTCAGCATTTCTTTTGTATCAACAAAGCTCATTTTATTTCCTCACACGTTTTTCTCATCGACCGTAAATGTGTCAATATATGAATTGAGGGTGTTCTGCCATTCTTCGGCGTACATATCCTTTATCAGAACAGAGCGGTAGCCCGCGTAAAGGCCTTCGCCGAGCGCTTCGAGATTTGCCTTCTGGACCGCGAAAACGCAGTCGCCGTAGGCAATGATTTTGACCGAATTATCCGTCTGGTCATAGATGCTGTCAAAGAAACCGCCCGGGTATCCGTCGGAATCGCGTTTGATGACAACCACGTCGCTCGCGGTGTAGCCCTTCGCCGCACAGGTCGAAATGAAAGATTCGGCCGTTTCATCCGTATCGCGGGCTATATCGTTCATATTGTTCATGACCTCCTGCTTTTCGGCCTCGGTCATCTCCTGCTTGCCGTCGCTCCCCGTAAAATAAACGCAGACGCTTCTGAAAGCCGCGTATTCGGAATAGAAATACTGCTTGATTTTCTTCTCCTGGGCCTTGTCATTTACTCCCTTGTCATACATCGCCGAGAAGATTACGTCCTCATAGGCCTCGGAGGTGAAAATTTTATAGAGAGTCTGCTTCGAAACACCGATTTTGTTATAGTGGTTTTCAAAACGCATCCAATGATTATTGACCTTGTCGGAGATATTGATTTTATCGGTAGCCGAGAGCGAGAGCTTATGCACAACAAAGCTCGAATTCAGCGCGATATACCGCCTGCAGAGGGCGATTGACGCCTCTTTTATATCCTTTTCCTTAGGGGAATCGGAGAGACCGTAGTCGCCGGGTCTGCCGCCGACGAGATCATGATAGTAATTGTATATCTCCATGCCTATATCGGTGCCTGAAATAACGAGCGCCGTCTTTTCTTTTTTGAGTGAGCATCCGCCGAGCGTGAGCAGGATTGCCGCAGCAGCCAGCAGAGCCAGAATTTTCTTCATAAAAATCACCTTAAATATTATATCACAGTATATAAAACGATACAATTGCAATTTTTTTGAAAAAAGTATTTACTTTTATTATATACTTTATGTATAATTATGATGTATCACCAAATTTTTATATAAAACTCAACAGAGGTGCGAAATGGAAAAAATCAAGCTTTATATAGCAGGTGAAACCTACGGTATTTCGACAGACGAACATATTGAATATATCGAGGGCATCGCGGCCGAAATAGACGCAAAAATCAAGGAAATAATGGAGAGCAGCGGCAGGATTTCAATCACCCAGGCGGCGACTCTCACGGCGCTTGAATACGCCGACCGCTATAAGAAAGCAGAGCAGACCAGCGAAAATCTGAGAAGCCAGATTCACTCCTATCTTGAGGATGCCGCGAGGTCAAGGACAGATGCCGAAATAGCGAGACGCGAAAACGAGCGCCTTCAGAACGAGATCAAACTTCTCAAATCAAAGAAATGAGTAAATCTCCCGAAATTCTCGCCCCCGCCGGCTCCTTCGAATCGGTTGCCGCCGCGGTCAGATGCGGAGCGGACGCCGTCTACTTCGGAGGCAAGGCGTTCAACGCCAGGCGAAACGCCGCAAACTTCGAGGGCGATGAAATCAAAAAAGCCGTTGAATACTGTCACGCGCGCGGGGTGAAAGTCTATATCACTCTCAATACCCTCGCCGCCGACAGAGAGCTGGAAGCGGTCTGTGATGAGATAAGGGAAATGTGCGAAGCCGGTGCGGACGCTTTCATTATTCAGGATTTGGGCATCGCATCGCTCGTTCATGAAATCTGCCCGGACATCCCGATGCACGCCTCAACTCAGATGACCGTAAATTCTCCGTACGGCGTTGGAATTCTTAAAGACGCGGGATTTTGCAGAACGGTCATTCCGCGCGAATACACCGAAGACGAAATTAAGAATCTTTCGGATAAGACCGATCTTGAGCTCGAATGCTTCGTTCACGGCGCTCTGTGCATGTGCCTTTCGGGGCAGTGCCTTATGAGCAGCGTAATCGGAGGCAGAAGCGGCAACAGAGGGCTCTGCGCCCAGCCGTGCCGCCTTGAATTCGGAGTGAATTCAAAGGGCGGGAATAATCTCAGCTTAAAGGATTTGTCACTGATTGACCGGATTACTTCCCTCGCAGAGGACGGAGTCTGCTCACTTAAAATAGAGGGCAGGATGAAGCGCGCCGAATATGTCGCGGCGGCTGTCACCGCTTGTAAAAACTCCCGCGAGGGCAGAGAGGATAAAGAAATTACGCACGCTCTCGGCGCGGTCTTCTCGCGCTCGGGCTTTACGAGCGGATATTTTGACAATAAGCGCGGCAGGGATATGTTCGGCATTCGCACTAAGGATGACGTTGTTTCCGCCGGAGAAGTGCTCAGCGCACTCTCTCATCTGTACGATAACGAGAACCCGCTGATTCCCGTTGAGATGCATTTCAGATTAAAATCCGGAATGCCCGCGGAGCTTGTCATTAAAAGCGGAACTTACTGTGTCAATACAGAATCGGAAACCGTTCCCGATAAAGCCGTTAATAAGGAAATCACAGCGGACGAAGCGGTCGCACGCCTGTCAAAATGCGGCGGCACTCAGTTCTTTGCCGATAAAATCGAATGCGATATTGAGCCGGGTCTTAATATGCCCGCCTCCGCGCTGAATTCCCTCAGACGAGAGGGACTCGCCCTGCTCGAAAAACAAATCGCTGAGAAAGAAAAGTATAAGCTCAATGAGGCGGATTTATGCTTTGTTACCCATAAAACAGACAACGGAAGAAAGCTTTTCATCCGCTTCGGCGAATATGATTCAATTCCCGACAATATCGCGGCGGACAGAATCATAATTCCGCTTTTCACTCCCGATGAAAAGGTAAAAGGGCTCGTTGCTTCCGGCGTCGAAACCGCGGCGGAAATACCCGTATGCGTTTTCTCAGACGCCGAAAAATTCAAGACCCGCCTGCTTGAACTTAAAGTTCTCGGCGTCTCTCTCGCCGTCGCGGGCAATCTTGACGGCATCGGCCTCGCAAAGAGCGCGGATATGCCCTTTGCCGCCGGCTTCGGGATGAATATCTATAATACAAAAAGCATTGAATTCCTCGAAAACCTCGGCGCGGCAGACTGCCTTGTCTCCTCTGAGCTGCCCGTTCCCGCAATATCGCAGCTCGGCGGAAAACTCCCGAGGGGAGCGCTCGTTTACGGCAGACTTCCGCTTATGGTTACGAGAAACTGCCCCGTTAAGAATAAGCTCTCCTGCGCTCAGTGCGGGAGAAAGAGCGAGCTTGTCGACCGGCTCGGAGTCAGGTTTCCTGTCAGGTGCCGTGACGGCTTTTCGTTCATTTATAATTCCGTGCCGGTATGTATGACCGACCGGCTTGATGAAATAAAAAACACCGATTACGATTTGCTGTATTTCACAACCGAGAGCAAAGATGAAGTAATCGGAATATCCGGCGATTACCGCTTGCAGGCGAAACCGGATTACGAATTTACACGGGGTCTTTATTACAGAAACGTTTTGTGAGGCAATATGAAAAAGAAAGCACCTCTCCCGTTTCCTCCGGAAAGAGAAAATAAGAATACGCTGCCTCCTTATGTAAAAAGGGCGCTTGAAGAAAAAGGTCTTTCTGCCGAAGGGCTTGTCTTCGCGTGCTCCTGCGATATGGACAACGACGCTCTGTATAAGGATTCCTGGCTCTTCTTTGACGACAAGGGCCTGTATATAATCAGCGGAACTCTTGAGACAGTAAAACCGAAAAGAGGTCACGTTCCGCCCGAACCGAAGGTAACCATAGAAAAAATTCAGTCGATACCTGCCGGGGATATTGATTCGCTCGCCGCGGAGAGATATACCTCGACGGGCCGTCTTGTTATGTCCGAAAAGGGGGAGGATGTGCCTCTCACCTACTTCTCCCTCGGAAAAATCGGCGACCTCGATGAATTCGCCCGCGCATTCAATTCATATAAACAAACGGGCGAAACGGGCATATCACCGAAAGCCGGCGACGAACCGGGCAAATGCAAAAAATGCGGAGCTCCCTGCCCTCCCGATAAGGATTTCTGCAGGGAACACGATAAGAATAAGGGCACGGCGGTACGCCTGCTGAAGTTCTTCGGCGCCCATACCGTTCAGATTACGATAATCCTGCTGCTCATGGTTATGAACGCGGCGGCGCAGGTTTTCGTGCCGCAGCTCAGCACGAGGTCGTTATATGACAACGTGCTTTCGGGCGGTTCGCCTCTTGAGCAGAGCATAAAGGCGCTCGGCGCGCTCGTGCTCTCGGTTGTCGGTCTGCGCGTTCTCAAGACCGTAATCACGATTATTCAGGATTATATGTCCGCAACGATTATGCCGCGGATTATGTATGATATAAAAGTGAAGATTTTTGAGGCGATGCAGCGCCTTTCGGTCGGCTTCTATTCCTCGAAGCAGACCGGCTCGCTTATGGACAGAGTCACAAGAGACGCGAATAATATCTACTGGTTCTTCACCGACGGAGTTCCCCGCCTTATCATCGACGGCGCTATGCTGATAGGCATACTGATAGTAATGTTCGTGATGAGCTGGAAGCTCAGCCTCGTTGCGCTCATCACTACGCCGATGCTTTTCCTGACTCTGATTCTCGGCGACCGCCTTTTCAGGAGAATGCACCATAAAGTCTGGGTTATGCGCTCGAGGGCGCGCTCTCTTGTCAGCGACAACATCAACGGCCAGAGGGTCATTAAGGCCTTTGCCAAGGAAAATGACGAATACAGTCATTTTGAACAGAGCTCGGATGCCGTACGCGAGGCCGAAGTCCGTCTCGGAGTCGCCGAGGCAACCCTTTTCCCGATTCTCGATATCTTCGTGCTCCTGCTCACGACCGTCGTGCTCGCGGCGGGCGGTGTTATGGTCGCAAAGGGCGAAGGAAATATGACGACCGGCACCCTGCTGAGTTTCATCGTCTATGTCAATATGCTCAAGGAGCCCTTCGGATTCCTCTCCTGGATTTCAAACTGGTGGTCAAGGTGCTCGGATTCCGCCCAGCGCGTTTTCGAAATTGCCGACGCAATGCCCGATATTACCGAAAAGGAAGACGCCGTCGGGCTTGAGAATATCCGCGGCGATGTCGAGATAAATGAACTCGAATTTGAATACGAGCCGGCAAGGCCGGTCATCAATAAGCTCTCGCTCCGCGCTCCCGCCGGCACAATGCTCGGCATTGTCGGCAAAACAGGCGCCGGCAAAACCACGATTGCAAATCTTATCGCCCGCCTCTATGACGCGAAAGAGGGCAGCGTTAAAATCGACGGTATCGATGTGCGCGACCTGAAGCTTGCAGACCTCAGGCGCAATATCGGCCTCGTCTCGCAGGATATATATCTTTTCATCGGCTCGATTGCCGACAATATCAGATACGCGAAACCCGACGCCACAATGGATGAGGTCATCGCCGCGGCGAAGGCGGCCTGCGCCCACGATTTCATAATGAAATTACCCGACGGTTACGAAACGAGAGTCGGCTCGGGCGGGCAGTCCCTCTCGGGCGGCGAAAAGCAGAGAGTTTCAATAGCCCGCACGATTATACAGAATCCGAAAATACTCATTCTTGACGAGGCGACCGCCGCAATGGATACCGAAACGGAGCGCAATATTCAGGCGTCGCTCGGTCTGCTGACGCACGGCAGGACCACAATCGCGATAGCCCACCGCCTCTCCACGCTGAGAGACAGCGACTATCTCGCGGTCATTGACAACGGCTCAATCGCCGAATACGGCACATATCAGGAGCTGATGAAGCAGAAGGGCGAATTCTACCGCTTATATAAGATTCAGGCGGAGGCGCTCAAGACAATCGGCATAGGAGATACCGAGGGAGCAGGCCTTCCCGAGGAGACAGAGGAGGAGAAACAAAATGGCTGATGTTATGCAGACTATTTCACCCGATACTCTGAAAACCGAATATCTGACAAAGGAAAACTGTGAATTCTTCGTCTCGGCTCACGGCTTTCTCGGCGCGAAAATCAAAGGAAAAGAGTATAAAAGGGTAATCCTCGCAAGAGCTCTGCCTCTCTCCGAGCCGGATAAATTCATCTGCATCACCGATGTTGAAAAAACCGAACTCGGCATAATCGAGGACACATCCGTTTTTGCCCCCGAGCAGAAAAAGCTTATCGACGCGGAGCTCTCACAGCGGTATTTTTGCCCCGTCATCACCGAGATAAAATCGATAAAAGAGAAGTTCGGCAATTTCTATTTTGACGTGATGATAGGCGATTTCAAAAAGAATTTTACGGTTAAAAACCTCAATAAAAACATCCGCTATCACGGCGAGGGCTTCGACCTTATCGACGTGGACGGAAACAGATACAGAATCCCCGATTTCAAGGCGATTTCACCGAAGAGCCGCAGAAATCTCGAGCCGTATCTCTATTGATTTGAACCTGACGCACTTGCATGAAAGGGAGGTGATTCCATGCTCGTAAAAGCCGCTTTTGATATGACTCCTCAGGGCGAATATACCCGGGGCGAGCTCACATTTGACGGCAGCATAATCGCGGCCTCAATCGGCGGCGAAGAAATCTTCCGCGGCGGCGCGGGGGAGCTCGTCATGCGCACCTATGTCGGCTGTGGAGAGCTTGAAATCATCCCCGAAAATCCTTCGCCCGACGCTTCCGACAGCGTTCCCGTCTGCCGCTATTCAATGAACTGTATTGAGGAGATAGGCGAATTCTGCAAGGTGGTCAACTATTATCTGAAGACCGGCGAGGAAACCGAGATTGATACTTCCTCATTCCGCGTCTGCCCGAAATGCGGCAGGCACTACGCGAAGGGTATGAGCACCTGCCTTTTCTGCGTTGAGAAAACCTACCTTTTCAAGAGGCTGCTCGCTCTCGCGAAACCGTATATGCCGTCCCTGCTCTTTGCGGGATTCTTCATTATGCTCAATTCCGGCTGCTCGGCGCTGATACCCGTGCTCAACAGCCGCCTTATCGATAATTATCTCAATAACTCCGCGCTCGCGAAGGATCAGGTTATAAGGGGCGTAATCATCACGGCCGCCCTGATGGGCTTGTCGCAGATTCTCGGCAACATTTTCCATATGATAAGCAACCGCCGGGCAAACAAAATCGGCGGCAGCATCTCCCATGATTTAAGGCTGCAGGTCTATGACAAGATGCAGAGACTTTCGGCTTCATCCATGTCTAATAAAACCTCGGGCGACCTGCAGAAACGAATCATCAACGATACGGAGAAAATCAAGGATTTCATTACCGAGCAGGGAATCTATTTCCTGTCGAGAACCGTCCTTTTTATAGTAATTCTCATTATTCTTTTGAGCATCAGCCCGGTCCTTACTCTCATAGTGCTTCTGCCCGTACCTTTCGTGCTGTGGTCAATCACAAAATTCTGGAGCATAATCCGTGTCCGCTACGAAAAGCAATGGCGCTGCGATTCAAGGGCAACCTCAATTCTTCACGATATCGTCAGAGGCATCAGGGTTGTTAAAACCTTCGGCAGCGAGGAAAGGGAAATAGCCAAATTCTCCGCCGCTTCAAAGCGGCTTGCGGATGTTTCGGTCAGCAACGAGCATATGTGGGCGCTGGTTTTCCCCGTGATAGCGTTCTTTATGGGAATAGGCGAATTCTTCGTTATGTATTTCGGCGGCAGAATGGTGCTCTCGGGCAGCATTTCGCTCGGCGAGCTGCTCGCCTTCAACCTCTATCTCGCCTATATCTATGAACCGCTCAGATGGATGTCGTCAATTCCGAGGCGTCTCGGCGAGGTGGCGACAAGTCTCATAAAAATATTTGAAATCACCGATGAGAAGCACGATGTGAACGATGCCGAAAACCCGCTTCCCGCTAATCTCGACGGCGATATAGTCTTTGAGAATGTTCAGTTCGGCTACAAGGCATATGAGCCCGTGCTTAAAGATATTTCCCTGACCGTAAAGCAGGGTGAGATGATAGGTCTGGTCGGCCACTCTGGCGCCGGAAAGAGCACCTTCATCAACCTAGTTCTGCGCCTGTATGACGCTGACAACGGCAGCATAAAAATTGGAGGCGCGGATGTGCGGGATATTTCGCTTGACGATTATCATTCAAAGGTCGGCGTCGTGTTCCAGGAAACCTATCTTTTCTCCGGCACGGTCTATGACAATATAGCCTACGCGAGACCGACCGCCACGCCTGCCGAGGTTATCGCCGCGGCAAAGGCGGCCAATGCCCACGATTTCATCATCAATCTCAGCGACGGCTACAATACCGTCATCGGCGAGGACGGCCTCGATTTATCGGGCGGCGAGCGGCAGAGAGTCGCTATAGCCCGCGCCGTGCTGAGAAATCCCGAAATCCTCATCCTTGACGAGGCAACAAGTGCCCTCGACCCCGAGACAGAGGAGGCGATTCAGGATGCCCTCGCGAAGCTCGTCAAGGGCAGAACCACCTTCGCCATAGCCCACCGTCTTTCAACATTAAGGAACGCCGACCGCCTCGTAGTAATTGAAAAAGGCAGAATCGCCGAGGTCGGCACACACCGCGACCTGCTGCTTCAGGGCGGAATCTACGCCTCTCTCGTTATGGCTCAGAGGCAGACCGCGAAGCTCACAAAATAGGAAAAATATGGAAATTCACAATATACCTCCCGTCTTTGACAAAGACAGCGGAATACTGATTTTAGGCAGCTTTCCTTCCGTAAAATCACGCGAGGCGGAATTCTTTTACGGTCACCCGCAAAACAGATTCTGGAAGGTGACATCCGCCGTTTTCGGGTGTGAAACGCCGCTGACAGTCCCGGAAAAACGCGAATTTCTGCTGAAAAATCATATCGCCGTCTGGGATGTGATTGCCCGGTGCGATATTGAGAACAGCGCCGATTCAACGATTAAAAATGTTGTTCCGAACGATCTCGGCATGATCCTCTGCACGGCGGATATAAAAGAGATTTTCGTAAACGGCAGAACCGCGGAGAAATATTATAATAAGTATATTCTTCCGCTCAACGGCAGAAGGGCGGTATGCCTGCCCTCCACCTCGCCGGCCAACGCGGCAAAATCCCTCGATGATTTAATCGAAAGCTGGAAAGTAATAAAGGTATGAAACAACCACGGCACGCATTTCCGTGCCGTGGTTGTTTTTAATTTATACTCTGCGTGAATCTGCATTTTGGAAAATTAGAACAACCTATAAAAAGTCCTCTTTTTCCTTGTCTGACAACAAGATTCCCTCCGCATCGAGGGCATATTCCCTGTTTTGCTTTTTCCTCATAAGAATGCTTTTTGAATTTTGCTTCGCTTATATGTTCTCTTCTTGTTTCTTTATCATTTATATCCTTTTCTCCCAGCATTTCAAAAATTTCTTTGGCCTTTATTTCCGGAATGCTCTCGGTTGTTGCCAACGCTCTGATACAAGAACTCACCGCGCTGATATATACAACAGGTGTTTTGTCGGATTTCACATGCAAATCGGCGTTCTCTGAAAAAGCAATTATTGAATAAATAGGCAGACCGCCATATCCCGAAAGAGCTTTTTCCACCGCTTTGATATGACCGTAATTCTGATGGATGGGATTTTTAAAAGAGTATTTGTTACCATAAATATTCTGAGTCCAGTTTGAGGATTTTTCTGATCCATACATCTGTCCCTGCATATTTTTTGTTTCAATAACAAAAATACCATAAACAGATACAACTATATGATCTATTTGTGCAGTTCCCGATTCTGATTTCAAAAGAACATCGTTCAGAATAAAATACTTGTCTTCGGGCAGCCCTTTCAGGGAATACTGAACCCTGTTTTCACCGATTTTACCTTTGATTTTCGGTCTTCGCAGCCAAAGAATCAGAATTAAAACGGGTGGGAACCAGGCCCACGCCGGCCAGATTCTCAGCATTGATTTTGCAAACTGCAAAATGATGTCCCAAACGGCAGAATCAAATTTCATATGCCTTCCGTAGTTACTCCTTTTTTAATCTTATCCGCGTATTTTTCAATCAGTCTTCTCGCGAGGGCGACGGTATCGCCGTCTGTCGGGGGCTCCGGATCGCAGGTGCGCAGCCAGTTTTTCTCGAATTCGGCATAGCTTTTATAGAAAGCCAGACCGAGATAGGTGTTGCGGTCATCCCTCTGCTTCTTTGTGACGGTCGAGAATTTGCTGTGCTTATGCGGGAATTCCATCGCCAGGCGCTCAAAGAAACTCTGCCAGCGCTTCGCATAGTAGGTCTTGATGAGCCCGCCCCATTCCTTCCAGGCGTAATCATATAAACTCGGATTGTTTATCGGTCCCCAGAGCGTGACCTGAGTGAGCAGATTGAGCTCAAAATTCTCTTTTTCCTTATCTGAGAGAGCGAGTTCTCCCGCCTCCCGAAGATGGGTGGAGAGCGATAACTCGGGCCTCGTCTGAAGCAGGTCGTCGAGCTCCTCGCAGATTTTCAGGAATCCGTTTGCCGAGCGCTCAAACAGGGCGAGATTTCTCTCGTTGAAGCCCTGTATTGCCCTCGAATAAAGGACTCCGGCGTAATTGCTGAGCACCTGCCTTGTGATATCGCAGACATCGAAGAGATAGCCGTCCGTTTCGCAGCCTTCCGCGCTGAGAAGAGACTGGGCCGCCTCGAGCAGAATCGCGTTGTCATAGCGCAGCTCAGGGTGGTCATTCGGCGCCGCGTGAGTGAAATTCGTGGTCGGTCTGAGCGCAATCGGCGAGCCCGTTTCCCTGCCGGTGCAGGCATCGGAATAGCAGGATTCGCGCAGCTTTTTCACGGCGTTCACTGCCCATTCTGCATCCGTTCCGTAGCGGCGGCGGGCATAGTCGGCGAGCCATTCATCAAGATTGATTTCATCCGCCTCGGTCAGCATTCTATACTGAAGATCATAATAGAGAGGATTCTGGAAAATTCCCTCGGGGAAGAGGCCCGTTCCCACGCAGTTGGGCGCATTCAGCTTTGAATACGCGTTTTCCGCGAGAAGCTTTACGGAGCCGTGCAGTGTATTCCTGTCGCCGAAGGAGTGGATATTGCCGAGAACAAAATCATAACCCCAGAACTCCTCGTTTTCGGAGTGCTTCGCGCCGTTTATATCAAGGATAAGCAATCGTTCTTTCGGAACCGCCCTGACTATCTGCTCGCGCAGGGACCAGCTCTGCATAACCCAGACGGATTCGGGGTCGAATTCCTTATACATGCTGTCAATCGCTCTGCCGACCTTGAATAGATAATCCTTTGTTTTTACCGACGGCTCATTTTCGTGGAAAGGATCGCAGGCGTAATAATGATATGCGCCGAAAAGCTTTTTCTGATTTTCGAGAAGAGCCCTGCCGAATTTTCTGAAAGCGGGGTCCGTCGGATCGACGATGAACGTAATCGGGAAATTGCACCAGGACTGAACCATCGACATGCGCGCCCTGCCGAAATCCGCTTTGGGCGCTTTTTTGATGCTTTTGGGAACCATGCCGGCAAATCCCTGCTGAATCGGAGTCATGCCGAGCTCAAGCTCTCTGTCAATTATCTTTTTGCCGAGCTCCGCTCTGCTCTCGATGAATTTCACATCTGTCAGCGAGAAGTATCCCTCGATATTGTTCATCATCTGCCAGGGCCAGAAGGCGGGGCCGCTCAGCTCACGCAGAGCCCCGTTTTCGCTGTAGCCCATTTCGCGCAGGGTATAATACCAGACAGCTTCGGTGCCGACGACGGCGAGAGGCATATTTATACCGTTCATCGCCATGAAATCTATTTCTTTTTCCCACTTGTCCCATTTCCAGAACGCCATGGAATATCCGAAGGTGCAGTAGTTGAGGTAAACTCTTTTCTGCTGAGGAATGATTTTAGTCAGTTTTCCTTCGAAAAGAGGAGCTTCGGTCACTTTGAGCTCCGTATTTCCGCAATGCGAGAGATTGACCCCGCAGTATTTTTTGAGATAATCATAATATCCCATCGCCTGTGAGATTTTGCAGTCTCCGCAGACGATTATTTTTCCGCTTTTGCAATATACTTCGTAGATGTTTTTACTGTCAGCCTAAGTTATATCGCG
>JAEEGI010019186.1_pt1 | contig 13808 bp, 13 predicted proteins | sample 8958751 | NCBI WGS metagenome assembly JAEEGI01 (sample SAMN16246545, study PRJNA631951) | gut metagenome | biome: gut microbiome; feature: rumen; material: KS-attached | host: Bos | place: Iran: Karaj | collected 2018-10
AACAGCTTCATGACCAAACATTAAAGCTTCAAGCATATCTTCTTCGCTTACTTCAGCAGCACCAGCTTCAACCATGTTAATAGCTTCTTTGGTACCAGCAACAGTTAAATCGATATCTGATACTTCAGCTTGTTCAACAGTTGGATTAATGACGAATTCGCCATTTACTCTACCTACTTTAACAGCAGCAACTGGTCCATTAAATGGTATCTTACTGATAGATACACTTAATGAAGAAGCAAACAAGGCAGTTAATTCTGGTGAATTATCTTGATCAACTGATAATACAGTATTAACTACTTGCACTTCATTCCTAAAATCCTCTGGGAATAATGGGCGAAGTGGTCTATCAATCATTCTAGCAGCTAATGTTGCAGCATCGGTTGGTCTACCTTCTCTCTTAATAAATCCTCCAGGGATTTTACCTACTGAGTATAATTTTTCATTATACAAAACCATTAATGGGAAAAAGTCTGATAATAAATTGGCATTTGGTGATACAACAGCTGTTGATAAGATAACTGTATCTCCATATCTAACTAAAACAGCACCATGTGCTTGTTTAGCAACCTCTCCATTTTCAACGATTATTTCTCTTCCCCTGAAATTAAACTTAAACTCTTTCTTCATACATACACCTCTCTCTAAAAATAAAGACACTCAAAAAAGAGTGCCTACTAATCAAATTACTTTCTAAGTCCAAGACTCTTAACAATCTCACGATATTTCTTAACATCAGTCTTTAATAAATAGTTAAGTAAACTTCTTCTTTTACCAACTTTAATTAAAAGTCCACGTTTAGAATGTTTATCTTGAACATTGTTTTTTAAATGCTCTGTTAATGCATTTATTTCTTCAGTTAATATTGCTATTTGAACTTCTGGAGAACCAGTATCTGATTCACTTCTAGCATATTTTTTAATTAACTTTGTTTTTGCTTCTTTTGATAAAGCCATAATTTTACCTCCTTTAACTCATTTCACCTATCACCTAGTAGTCCGTAAGGAGTACGTAACCCCAAGAAATAGGAACATATAGAGTATACACTATATTTTTAGATAATGCAATACTTTTTATTATTTTTTAGGCCAAATAAATTTAGATATTAAGCCTAAACCATATGTTAGTGTTACTAATGTTACAAATCCACCAACAATTGGAATCAATTTAATAAGTTTAATAATTAATACGCCACATACGATAGCTAACAATTTATTATCTTGTTTGAATACTTTAGTAAATAGTAAATGACCAATGACATATGCAGATATTAATACTGATAAATAGATAGATATGCCATATACACATCCAGTTATTAAAGCTACTGGTGTAAGAATACCAGAAATTATTCCAATTATTAGAACAAGTGGTACAACTAATAATACTGCTAAACCTATTAACATAGGATATAGGACGCTAGGTACTGTAAATTCTAATTTATCAAGTTTCTCTTTTGCTTTTGGCAATATAAAGAACAAGACAATTAGTGCTACGCATCCAGCAAACCAACTAATAAGAAAATCATAAATCGTCAAACTATAATTTGGTTTTACTGTTGAATAGTCTTTTGTTTTAACAGTCTCTACTTTACCAACTGTAGCTACTTCTAAACCTGTAATAGTTGCTTTTTCTGGATATACCAACGTTCCAGTAATTGTAGTATTTTCATCTAAGTAGATATTATCTCCCATAAGATAGGCATCTCCGCCAATGATTGTATTACGTAAAGTAATATTATCTCCACCTATGCGAAGATCTCTTTCAATGTTAGTGTTTACATTGATTGTATTACCGGCAATAAACAAATCTCTTCCTACTGTAGCACCTGATGTAACATTAATAATGTTACCGGCTACAAATGTATCTTTTTCAATTTGTCCCTCGACAGTTAAGACATTACCAGCAAAGAAACCATATGTAGTAGTACCAGAAAAACTTACACTGTTACCAGCTACCAAAGATATACCATCAACGACTTCTTTATCGGTAATATGGTTTGCAGCAATTAGTCTTAGTGAATCATATGTTCCCTCAGTCTCAACGCTTTCACCTACTTTAGCAAGTTCTAATGCATGTACATTAGTTATTGTTAGCATAAATGTCAACATTAAACTAAATAATAAAAATTTCTTTTTCATATTTCCTTCTTTCTAATTAAATTATATCATAGATTTATTAATAAATGAAAGAAAAGATTAGTCTTTTGGACTAATCTATTTAATTTCTATTTGTTTTCTTTCAGGATGTTTGTTTTCTAACTCTTTTTTAGGAATTTCTATCGTCAAGATACCATTTTTAAATTCAGCACTAATTTCTTCTTCTTTAATATCTTCGCCAACATAGAAGCTACGAGAACATTCACCATAGAATCTTTCTTTACGAAGAATTTTTTCATCGTGTGAATCATTTTTTTCGTTATGTGTTTTAGCATGAATGGTTAGATATCCACTATCAAGTGATAATTTAATGTTTTCTTTTTCAAATCCTGGTAGATCGACATCAATTAAGTATTTGTCTTTCTTTTCCTTAATATCTGTTCTCATTAAATTGCTTTCTTTTGGTTTGAAGAAATTATCCTCAAAAAAGTCATCAAACAAATCGAAACTATTCCTTCTTGGTACTAACATCATATATATCCTCTTCCTTTCATAACGTGTTACGATTGGGTAGCACATATCAATTAATACCTCGTAATAATTTCTTATTACATTATAAATATAACACTATAATTAGCAATTGTCAAGATAGATTGCTAAATTTCTTTATTTATTTTAATTTTTTCATTTATTTGTTCTAATCCAAGTTTATCTGTTTTATTTATACTTAATATCAAAGAGTTTTCAAAAATGTTATTTATGGTATCTGGAAAGTCATAATAAGTTACAAATGTAAATTCATAATTATTGCCCGGAACTATATCATATCCTTTACGAATTTTGACAAAGGCATTTTCTCCTTGAAACATTTTTAAAGTTACATCCCAGTATTCACCGCTATCAGTATCAGATATACTAATAATTTGATATGTTCTTACGAATGTTTCAGTGTCACTTTTTTCACTTCCACAAAATGCACCATTTAGATCATTTAGCATATTTCCTTTTCCTATATAGATATCTTTATTACCATTTAGGGTATTGCAAAAAATTACGGTATATTCACTTCTTTTGTAGATTGTGGAGCCGCCATCCCATAAGCCTATTTTTTCTACATTACCATACTCTTTTTGTTTTTCTAAGTATTCTTTAAATTTATTTAAGGTGGTTTGTTTATTCTTGATCGTGTCATCAAAATGATAGCACTTATCTTTATTGTTACAAATGATAGCATCATTTATACCATAATAATATATTTTGCTATCTCGATAATGCATTATTTCTTTTAACTTTGGACTTATATTTTCAGCAGAAGCAATGCTAAAATTATAAATATCTATTTTAGGATATGTAATACATAAATATATTTTATATATTATTAGTAATAGTATAGCAAATAATATTAGTAATATTCTAACAAGGCTCTTTTTATCTTTTTTTAATTTATCAAAAGTAGAGATAATATTTTTATCAGTCTCTTTAACAATTCTATTTTTAGGTATTCTTTCTCCAGCAATTAGTTCATTAACGGTAATATCTAATATATGACACAAATCAGAAAACAAACTTACATCAGGCATTCTTCTTCCTCTTTCCCAATTGGATACCGCTCTATCTGTTACGTTTATTTTGTTTGCTAAATCTAATTGTGTCATATTCTTTTCTTTGCGACATTTCTGAATAAATTTACCTATTTTTTCTTGATCCATAAATTCACCTCAAATAAATTATATTAAATTAATTACTATTTGTAACCAAACAAAACGTGTGATTAGAAAAAAAGTGCATATAAGCACTATAGTTTATTTAATTCTTCTGGATATTTCTTTGGTTCTTTTAAATCTATAATATTGGCACGAGGATATTTTTGATATATTAGTTCTCTAGCTTTTTTAGTAGTTCCAGAACCGCTATAAAGAATAAACTTTGTCACTTTCTTATTTAAATCTAATTTACTTAAGACAGTGTTTATCGGAGATGATAATCTATCATTCCATATAGGAGAGCCAATTATCACTTCATCATATTCTTTTATATTGGCATCAAAATTATCTAATTTATCTTTATATCCGATGGCTGCTTTAAAACCGCCAGTAAGAATACTTAATATTTTATTTTTAGGAAGAGGTTCTTTAGTTATAACCTTTCTTATGTCAGCACCAAGGGATTCTAATTTTTTAGCTACAACGTCACCATTACCTGTATTACTATAATAAATAAATATTTTCTTCATATTATCACCTAAAATAATTATAACATAAAAAAAGCCAGTATAAACTGACTTTTATATTATCTCTTACTAAATTGTGGTGCACGTCTAGCAGCTTTTAATCCTGGTTTCTTTCTTTCTTTGCTTCTAGGATCACGTGTTACCATACCAGCAGCTTTTAAGATTTTTCTATAACTATCTTCTTTACCTTCGTTTTCTTTATCATACTCTAGTAATGCTCTTGTAATACCAAGTCTGATAGCTCCAGTTTGTCCTGAAAAACCTCCACCTGTTACATTACAAGTAATATCGAAAGTATTTTCATTTTTAGTTAATACTAATGGTTGTTTTAAATCCATTACTAATACTGCAAATGGCATATATTCATTTACGTCACGACCATTTACTGTAATAGTACCTTTACCTGGTCTTAGGATAACTCTAGCTACAGAACTTTTTCTACGACCAGTTCCACAAAACATTCTTGTTTCTTCTTTCTTTGCCATAATTATCTACCTACCTTAACTTCCTTTGGTCCTTGTGCAGCATGTGGATGATTTTCACCAGCATATACGAATAATTTCTTGTACATTGCTCTTCCTAATCTTCCGTTTGGAAGCATTCCTTTTACTGCTCTTTCAACCATTTCAACTGGATAATTTTCAACCATTTCTTTAGCTGTTCTTGTTCTTAGACCACCAGCATATCTACTGTGATCATAATATTTTTTACCTTCTAATTTGTTTCCTGTTAACAATACTTTATCAGCGTTAACAATAATAATATAGTCACCGCAATCAATGTGAGGTGTATATGTAGCTTTGTGCTTACCTCTTAACATTGATGCAGCTTTTGCTGCTACTCTACCTAGTGGAATGTCTTTTGCATCGATAACATACCAAGATCTAGCAACAGTTTCTTTACTTTGCATAAATGTTTTCATAATATCTCCTTCATAAGTTTTATATTATCTTCTTATAGGCGTGTTCCCAATACGCAAATAAGACAGATAGAAAATGTACCGATTATGATTATATTAAATAATTACTCTTTTGTCAAGAAAAAAATACCAATTTTGGTATTTATTCTTTGACGAATAATGGAAGGATTGTTTTTAATTTATCTTCTCCTAAAACTTCATCTAGGTAAACATCTCCATCTTTGTATGTAGCACATACAATTTTGTAATTATCTTTGATATCTGTCTTGTCTTCATTTACTTCGGCAATGTAATAATATTCTTTGTCATCTTTTTCTACTTTGTCTACGACTAAATATTCTTCACCATTACCTAATGTAACAACTTTGTTCAATTCTAATTCCATATTTCCTCCTTATGCCGTTAGCTTTCTTACCTTAGACTCTTCTTCATCTGTTTCTTCGCTTTGGGTTACCCAGAAAGCATCTGGCATTTCATCTATATCTTTGTCTTTAGTTTTATCATCAAAGCTCATAATCATTTTAGGCTCTTCCGGCATCTCATCATCAATTTTGTCAGTAAATAGCTGAGTATCTTCAAAAGGTTTTACATCTTCGAAAAGATCAGCATCCACTTTCTGTGGTGCAGGTGCCTCATCATCAGAACTTAACTGACTAAGATCTGGGAAGATATCATCAGTCTTTTCTTCAGTAAATTTTTCACTGGCATCTTCAAATATGTCAGCTACTGGTTCCTCTTCAAATGGGCTTTCCTCAATGACTAAGTCTGGAGTTGTTGCTGTCGGCGCATCTACGCTAACGCTTTGCCTTAACATTTCGTTAACTCTACTGATAACACCTCTTACTTTTTCCATAACTCTTGGCATATTAAAGTCACTTTCTGGATCTTTAATGTCAATTACTTGATTTGCCGAATTATTTTTCTTGTATTTATCATAGACTTCGCTAATATCAGTTCCTTTTAATGGAACTTTCATATCAAGTAAACTAAAGTCATCATTTAAGTGAAGTGCTAACTCATTCTTTTTGCTTTCTAGTTCTTCATTGTGAGATACTAATGAATTAATTCTATTTTTAATACTTGTTATTTCATCAGCATTATCTTTGAATCTTTCAATTATTTCTAATTGGCTATCTATTTTGATTCTTGTAAATGGATCTGCTAAAAATCTTCTATTGAGATATAGATATCTATTTTTAATCATCTGGATAAGAGTATCTCTTTTGTTTTTAACATCACTATATTCATTATAAGTAGTTGTTATCAACTCGACAATTCTTAATAGTAATAATTTATATTCGCTATCATTATATTCTTTATAACTGGCATTATATAATTCTCTAGTATTATCATCACCAATACTTTGATAACATATTCTAGAAGCTTGCATCTTTTCTTTGGCACTTGAATTAGCATCTATGGCCATTTTTAATTCTTCTTCTAAGTAAGTTTTATCAGTTAATAATTTATTTAAATCTAAACCTGCTTCTTCATATTCTGTAACGGTACTTGTATATTTAACATTACCATCACTAAGTAATATTCTTCCTTCAGCATTTAAGAAATTATCTTTTAATTCTGTTTCAAACATTTCTAGCTTATTAGAAATACTATCTTTTTTCTTTTCTTCATTTACTAAATCAATATTTAAATTTTCTATTTCTATATTATTATTAGCAATATTATTAACACTAGTAAGATATCCGGATAAAAGACTAATTCTTGCACGGATATTATCAATTAAAATGTCATTTTCAAATGGTAATTCAAATGTATCACCATATCTTGCACATACATTTTTATGAGTACATAGTAATTCATCAAAACTATTATACTCTTCTTCAACTTGCATTAAGAATGTAAGTTGTTCTGATAATGGTAGGTTACGTGCATCAGTTGTCTGAATCATTTTAACAACTGCATTATAGATATCTTTGTCAATAGACATAGCTAATTTTTTATAATCATCTAGTAATGCTACTCTATCGCCTTTAGAAACTTCTAATAGTTTTTCTTTCATTTTTAGTAGTTTTAATTTACTGTCATCTATAACTAACACATAATCACCTCCATATCATTTTTTGTTTTGTCAATTAAACAGGAATACTTGGAAAATCATCATCGTTGAATAAATTTGTTGTTTCTTCATCAGCTTTACTTTCATCAAAATTTTTCATGTATTCATCTAAATCAACATCTGGTAATTTATTATTACTCATTTTTTCATCTATCTTTTTAAATAGATCATCTTCTTCGGTAACATATTCATTTGGTGTATCTACTTTGCTTTTAAATTCTTCGAATAATTCTTTTTCGATATCATCTTTGTTTTTAGTCTCTGGAATTTCTTCAACTGGTTCAATAAACAAAGGTTCTTCAACTTTTTCTTCAAAAATTACTGGTTCTTCTTTTACCTGTTCTTCTTTTATTGGTTCAGGAACTACTTCTTCCTTTACTTCTTCAACAGGTTCCTCTTCAGTTATATCTTTGATATTTTCAAAGCTAATTTCTTTTTTCTTTCCACCTAAGACAGAATTTTGTTGTTCTGATAGTAACTCTTTTGTTCTCTTGGCATTTTCTTTCTTTCTAGCCTCTTCGATGATCTTTTGTCTTTTTAATATTTCTTCTTGTTTCTTTCTCTCTAATTCTAATTTCTTTTGTTTTTCTATTTCTTCGAGTCTTCTTTGTTCTTCTTCAATTTTTTCTTGTCTTTTTCTTTCGTTTTCAATTAGAACATCTAAAACATCTTTAAATTCAACGCTATTATTTTCTCTTTCTATTTCATCAAGAGCATCTTCTTTTCTTTCTTTCTCAGATACTAAATCATTATATGTATTAATATCTTGTCCTTCCATGATAATAGTACTATATTGCTTTGATACAGTATCAGAAACCATATCTAAGAATTCTTCATTTCTAACTGATTTTAGTATTTCATTTATTTCTTTTCTTTTATCTAGTAATTCTTCATAACTATCTACTTTTTTATCATAAATATCCATAAGTTTTAATAAACTCATTTTATCTTTGTAGTTAACATAGTCTTCTTTTACTTCACGAAGCATTTTTTCACAGTCTGATAAGATGTTAACTGGACTAGTACGAGCAGTTTCCAAATTAAGTTCTGCCAAAGACAAAGAGTTTTCAGTTTCACTATAAGCATACTCAATTTCTTCACGAATATCTTTTAATTCATATAAGCCTGTTTTCTTGAAGGCTTTATCAATCATGTTTATGAAAGCATCTTCTAGTTCATTATTTAATGATTTATTGATATCCATTTTTTCACTAGCAAGTGAAATTTTACTTTTTAATGATTTAATATCATTTTGTAATTCGTTCATCAGTTTAGTATTTTGAGTATATTTATCAATAATTCTAAGTTTACTTTCTAATGCATCTAGACTTTCTGCTCCCTCAACATGCATAACATCAATAGTCTTACCAGTAAGTGTGTAATGATTAGAACATCTTTTTTCAACATATGATAATCTTTGATTTATTAATTCAATGAGTGAAGTAATTCTGTTTTTTTCTTCATCAATAAGACTGCATTCTTTATTTACTAAAGCATTATATTCTTCCATATAAGCATCATTAGTTAAAGAAATAATCTTCTCTTCTAATTTTGTTAATTGTTTAACAATCATACTTCTTTCTTCAGGATTTCTAATTAATCTTAGACTATTAGCAAACATATCATACTGTCTTAAACATTGAACTACTTCGCTGTTTGTGTAACTTATCATTACCAACCACCTCTTATTTTCACAATTATCTATTTTAATTATATAGTTAGAATAGGAATTTGTCAATTGTTAACTTTCGTTTTATAAAATTTTAAAAAAGGGTTATTTTATAACTATTTTTACACTTTTTTGGTTAAAAAAGGTTGATATTTTTTATTTTTTAGTATATAATGAACTAGTCAACGCAAAAAATGGCTATTGCCTGAGTGGCGGAATAGGTAGACGCACAGGACTTAAAATCCTGCGAGAATTAACCCTCGTGTCGGTTCAAGTCCGACCTTAGGCACCAAATTATGGAGGAATACCCAAGTCTGGTTGAAGGGACCGGTCTTGAAAACCGGGAGGTCGTGCGAGCGGCGCAGGGGTTCGAATCCCTTTTCCTCCGCCATTTGAATTTATCGCGGGATGGAGCAGTTCGGTAGCTCGCTGGGCTCATAACCCAGAGGTCGTTGGTTCAAATCCATCTCCCGCAACCATGGTTCCGTGGTGTAGTGGTTATCACGTTTGCCTGTCACGCAAAAGATCGCGGGTTCAACTCCCGTCGGAACCGCCATTTTTGATGGCTTCATAGCTCAGTCGGTAGAGCAGAGGACTGAAAATCCTCGTGTCGCTGGTTCGATTCCCGCTGGAGCCACCATTAAGAATGCAATTCTCAGATAGTAATATCTGAGTTTTTTTGTTTATGATAGAAAGCATTTTTTTTGAAGAAAAAAGGGGTAAACAATTGACAAAAATAGGAAGTATTTATATAATTATAATAGATAATTAGTAAGATAGAGGTGGTTGGCATGGTAAACTACAATAGTAGTGATGTTGTACAATGTTTAAGACAATATGATATGTTTGCAAATAGTCTAAGATTAATTAGAAATCAGGAAGAGAGAAATATGATTGTTAAACAATTATCTAAATTGGAGAAAAAGATAATTGCTTTAACGAACGAAGCTTATTTGGAAGAATATAATGAATTATCAAATAAGAAATGTGGCTTGTTAGACGAAGAAAGAAATAGACTTAGCGAACTTATTGATTTAATTAATCAAAGACTTAGTTATGTGGAAAAAAGATGCAACAGTCACTATCAACTAACTGGTGAAAGTAATGATGTTTCAGAAGTTGAAGGTGCTAGTCTTCTTGATAGTTTAGAAGAAAGAGTAAAAATAATTGATAAATATACTAAGAATGTTAAACTAGAAAAAGAACTTGAGGAAGAAATAAAGTCACTATCTAGTAAGATAACTTTAGCTACGGAAAAGATGGGTATTAATGAGGCTTTAAATGTTGAACTTGAAGCAACGTTTAAGAAAACACTTGAGGATGCTTTTTCAAGATTAGGTTTATATGAACTTAGAGATGCTAAAGATGAACTTGATTATGCATTTTATGAAACAGAAAAATCTTTATCATTAGCTAGACTTAATTATGAAACTGCTAAAACACATCCTGCCAATATAATAAATGATTGTGCTGAAATGCTTAAAGAAATAACTAATGATTATGAACTTTATAAAGATAAAATTAGTATTTTACAGTTAATGGATATGTGTGATAAAGAAGTTAATTCTTATGATGAATTACTTGAAAAGCGTAAAGAAGTTAATGAAATCCTTAAATATATTAAGAATCAAGATTTATTACACCTTATAATTGATACGGTTAATAAACAATTTAATACCATTACTATGGAAGAACAAGATATTAATACGTTTAAAGATTTAACAATTGAAAAAGAACGTAAACAGGAAGCTATAAAAGAGATCGAAGAAGAAAATAATAGTATGAGATTTCAATCTGTTCTTAAGGAATTAATTGAAAATGAACGCAAGCATCAAGAGAAAATAATGGAAGAACAGAGAAGAATTGAAGAAATAGAAAGACAAAAAAGATTAGAAATTGAACGAAAAAGACAAGAAGAAATATTAAGACGTCAAAAAATTATTGAAGAAGCTAGAAAGAAAGAAATTGAAAAGAGAACTAAGCAGTTATTGGAAGAACAACAAAATTCTGTTTTGCAAGGAAAGAAAAAAGAAGAAAAAGTAGATTTTGAAAAATTACAGGAAGAAAGTGAAGAACCGGTTAGGAAAGAAATAATTGAACCAGTAAAAGAACTTGAAGAGGAAAAAGAAGAAAAAATAGAACTTCGTCAAGATAGACGTCATGATGAGGAAGAAACAAAAGAACCAGAGTTTAGATTTGATTTAAATAGTATGAAAAATATTTTAGATAATCAAGATGATGGTATAGATATGCATGAAGAAAAAATAGATATTCCAATTATTAAAGATAAAGATTCAATAGAAAAAGAATTATTTGAAGAGTTTAAAAACGAATATACTTTTCCTACGGAAAATAAAGTAGAAGAAGAGGTAAAAGAGGAAAGTATTCCAGATAATAATAAATTTCCTGATATGTCAATTGATGAATATATGAAAAATTTTACAGTTGATGAAAGTAAGACGGATGATTTATTTGGAGATACATCATTCCCTAGTATTCCAATGTAGTTTTTAAAAAAAGATGATGTGGAGGTGATTATGTGTTAGTAGTTGATGATAGTAAGTTGAAACTTCTAAAGATGAATGAGAAGTTGTTAGAAGTATACGCTGATAAACGTGGAGTTAATCAAAAATTAACGAAACAAGCCCAAGAATATTTGTCAAAGTTTGAAACTATGGCTAAAGAAATCGATAAAGAAGTAACCGATGCTTACCGTGATGAAGTAAAGACTGCTAATTATCGTAATCTTGAGTATCCACAACAATTAGAAAAATTATTGGAATTGAGCCAGGAATATGATGATGTATATGGCTTACAATGTGGGTTTGAAAATATTTATGAAAAGTATGCAGATGGGAAATTAAAACTATCTAAATTAAGTGATATTTTAATAGATGATATTAGAACACGTATTAGTAATATTCAAGGTTATTTAATCAATAGTAGGCAACTAGAAAAGAATAAAAATGATTTAGTTAAATTAAGTGAAGATTTAGCTGATTGTGAAAAGAAGAGAGAGAATCATCAAAATCGTTTTTCAACAATGGAAACTGATTTAAAATATGATTTTATCAATGCAGAAGGAAGAAAACTTGTTGGTGATAAACAAGAATATACGAGTGTTATAAAAGAATATAGTGATAATGATATTGATTTGAGAAAAATACTTGATGATAATGAATTACTTAATGGAATGATTGATCAATATGAAGAAGTAAGAAGAGCAACTGAAGAAAAGTTGGATGCAGCTAAGATATGCTATGAAAAAATGCCAGATTACCAAGAAGAATATCAATCTATTATGAATGATATGTTGTTAGCAAGATATCGTTTAACATTACTTCAAATAGCTAAATTAATTAGTAGTGAGAAAACTGATTATACTGAGATGATTCGCAAAAGAAAAGAACTTAAGGCATTAAATAGTGTTAGAGAAGAATCATTAAAGGGATTAAATACTACTTTTCTAATTGATCCGTTTAGACGTAATTTAATCGATGAACAAATAGATATTATTAATGGATATGATAATCAGACTAAAGAAGTAATGACTTTAAGAAAGAGAATTGCTAATTTAACAACCGTTATTGAAAATAGAGAAAGTACTAATACTGATTTTATTATTGCGCTTAATGCCGAGAATAATTTTATAAAAGAAGAATCGCCATTAAGAAAGATAATGGATGATGTTAATAAGAACCGAATAATTGCTAATAATATGGTTATGGCTTTAAGAAATCCAAATAATGGTTTTAAGAGTTCATTAGTCAAAGAAAAAACACAAAGTGTTATTAAGAGAGTTAGTACTATATTTAAAAATCAGGAAGTTTCTCCTGTTAAAGAGGAAGAGGTATCTGATATTGAAGTAACAGTACCGACTTTAGTTATTGAAGAGAAGGAACACGTAAGTGATAAAGAAATACCAAAGGATGATAATACACAAGATAATAAATACATATTGGATAATCCATTAAAGGAAACAAATATTTTTCCTGATGAACTTACTAAGTTAGAAGATGAATCTGATAAGAAAGATAATTTGGTAACTAAGCATGAGATTATTCATATAGATAATGCTTTTACGAATACGGATGAAGAAAAAATTAATCAAGTCGGTGTAGATGCAGGGCATGAAATTATTCATACGCTTCCAGAATCTAAAAATGAGGAAAAAGATAGTAAAATAAATGGGGATTTATTTACAGAAGTTGAACCATTTGAAGAAGTTTCCTTATTTAGTGATAAATATGAAGGTGAACCAATAGAGACTTCAAAAGTAACAAAACCAGTTCCTATGGAAAACGTTTTAGTGAATAAACCAGAGAAATCAGAAACTACTTTTGTTCAGCCGCAAAAAAATATAAGTGATTCAAATTTATTTGAATCAAAAACTGAATTATCAACTAATCAAGAAACACCAACAATGCCGGAAGCGTTTTGGGTAACTAGAGAAGATAAGATAGAAGAAAAAAAAGATAATGGACCATCTTTTGATGAACAAATAGATAATTTAATTAATAGTGGAGGAAGATCAAAATGAAATTAGAAATTAATAAAATAGTAACTTTAGGTAATAATGAAGAATATTTAATTGTCGATAAAGTAGAAAAAGATGATAAAGAATATTATTATATTGCTGAGGTTAATGAAGAAGGAACAGATATTAAAGATAATTATAAAATAGTATGTGCTACTTATAAAGATGATGAAATATACTTAGATGAAGTACTTGGTGAGGATAAACTTAAAACAATACTTCCATTATTTGTTAAAGAAAATGAATAAAACTAGTGAAAACTAGTTTTTTTAATTGATAA
>JAEEGI010019188.1_pt1 | contig 13806 bp, 9 predicted proteins | sample 8958751 | NCBI WGS metagenome assembly JAEEGI01 (sample SAMN16246545, study PRJNA631951) | gut metagenome | biome: gut microbiome; feature: rumen; material: KS-attached | host: Bos | place: Iran: Karaj | collected 2018-10
TCAACCGAGTCGGGTACCCTTACAGTAGTTAACTTCTTGCAGTACTCAAAAGCGTTGGCACCAATACTCTTTACTGTTTCTCCAAAATTGACTGAGGTCATATTTGAGTTATATCTGAACGCACATTTCCCGATTGAAAGAACACCGTCGGGTATAGTTATTGTGGTGAATCCGACACAGTTAGCAAACGCATAATCCTTGATTTCGGTCACGCCTTCAGGAATAACCAGTTCAGTTATCTCCTGGTCATTCAAGAACAGATGACGCGCATAACAGAGAGGATTGTTGACAAGCTCGGTAAAGTTAATATTACACCATGACTCAAGACTTGAGATGTGAACCTCGGCCAAATTGTTGCATTTATAAAACGCACTGTCACCGATGGCAGCAATCGTCGAGGGGATGGTTACCGACTTCAAGGTCTCAGTTTCTCTAAAAGCGTTGGCGCTGATTGAAGTAACGGTGTAGGTGATGCCCTGATTTGTCACGGTTGATGGAATAACCGCAGCACTCAATTGGGAATACCTGGGAGTTGAACTGTTTTCACTGGTCACAGCTACTTCGGTTTCAGTAACAATGTTGTACGCGATGCTGTCAACCATGAAATCATAGGCTGATGCCGATATTGAACACAATACCGTTAGTAGCGATACAAGAAAATTGAGTCTGTTCTGTTTCATAACGAGAAGGTTTATTTAAGAGTTAATATGATTTTAAGTTAGAAATAATACTAAATACCGCAAATTTAGAAACAATTCTTAAACAATCCAAACTTCATCTATGAAAAATTCTCATTTACCTAAGGGCATCCAGCACCTTGTTTCAAACTAGGACAACGGTTATTTTACAGGAATGAACCACAAATACCCAGGAATGAAGCATCAATTTTTTAATTCATGACCCATTCGTGGACATTCGTGTTTTTACATCAAAAGAACCGTCCCTATTTTCTGCGAGCCTCTTGCGAGCAATAAACTTAGCGGCTTGGCGTGAGATTTCGTCGGGGTTTAGTCCCAGACGGATTTTATTCTGAAGATGTAATGTGAGATGAGGCGCAGGGTGTTGAGCTGACCGTTGAGGCGGAATCGGTGATAGGACACTTCCACGCCATAGTAGTCCTCGATGAATGCCTTGAGCTCTTTTAATTGGCGATCATTCATTCCTACTTCACGTGTCAAGTCGCTGTCAAGTGAAATGATGACACCTCTAGTGTAGAAGTCAGTATCAAGCAGTTTGGTACAATATTCCAAGAGGCCCACTTGAATCGTGTCTAAGCCTTCAACCGCTTCAACGATGATAACGGGTTTTTGGGGCGGCACAGGGCGTTGTTGAGGGCGTATCACACCATACCTTGATCCTCCAGAAGTTTGATGGCTAATCGTTGGACGCCCCTTCCAGTCGTCGCGTTGTTGCATGGCGTATAATTCATCAAAACTATAAGTATTGTCGTCGATGGCAACCACCTGGGCAGCCGTTAATTCAATACTGGGTTCGGGAACGGGCGCACATTGGGGAGTAGCGGCAACGATGCCTGGCGTAAGCCCGGCAGCGACCACGGCACCCACCGCGGCAAATGACTTTTTTCCTTTATTTTTGTCCTTTTTCATCATATTGTGGCGTTAGAGTATTATATTTATTAGACATAAATACTCTATCAGGGTTTAATGCCCTATAGCCGTTCCTATTTCTATTGTCCTATTTCAGCTTGAATGGTACGGGAAGCGTGTACCATACGCTCACTGCTTTACCATCATGACGGCCAGGGGTGAACTTGGGCAGCGACTTGATAACACGGATGGCCTCCTTGTCGAGATTCTCTTCCAGCGAGCGTACGACCTTCACCTCACCTATACTACCGTCTTTTTTCACCACAAACTGCACAATGACATGACCCTGAACATTGTTCTCAGCAGCCTCGGGTGGATATTTGATATGAGATTCAAGGTATTTCATCAGCGCAGCCTCACCACCCGGGAACTGGGGCATCTGCTCAACGCTACGATAGACTGTGTCGTCATTTCCTGAAGCATTAAAAGGAGCAGTGCGAACACCCCGTGGCACACCATACTTTGTTGTAGCTTGAGCAAAGACGACGGGCTCGTCTAATTGCATTTCTGCCTCTTGAAGTATGATATCGGGTAGCACTATTGTGTCCCCTCGTTGCATGGCATATAATTCGTCAAAACCATAAGTGTTGCCGTCGATGGCGACCACGTCGGCAGCGGTGATTTCAGCATTGGAGCCCTGGATGGGCGAACCGGCGGCGCTGGCAGCGACGAAGCCTGGCGTGAGCCCGGCGACGACCACGGCACCCACCGCGGCGATCGTCTTTTTTCCTTTATTATTGTCCTTTTTCATCATATTTTCGCGTTAGAGTATTAACTTAAATATGCATTTCGTGTTTAATGTCCTTTAGGCCGTACCTGTTTTTGCTTATTTCAATTTGAATGTGACAGGCAGCGTGTACCACACGTTAACCGCTTGCCCATTCTGACCATGAGTGAACTTGGGTTGACCGCCAGGAGTGAACTTGGGCAGCGACTTGACAACGCGGATGGCCTCCTTGTCGAGGTCCTTATCCACCGAGCGTAGGACCTTTACCTCACCTATACTACCGTCTTTTTTCACAACAAACTGCACAACGACTTTACCCTTAACATTGTTCTTGGCTGCCTCGGGAGGATAATTGATATGCGAGTCGATGTACTTCATCAGGGCAATCTCGCCACCAGGGAACTGGGGCATCTGCTCAACATCAGTACTATGATAGACAGTCTCGTCATTCCCAACAGCCTTAGCTGCATTGTGTTTAAACCGTTGCACACCATACTTTACGACGATGGGCACGTCTTTTATGTCCATGCTTGTATCTGGTTCAAGTACGATGTTCATCTCTATTGTGTCGATAGGTTCTCCACGTTGCATGGCGTATAACTCGTCAAAACTGTAAGTTGTGCCGTCGATGGCGACCACATCGGCAGCGGTGATTCCAGCATTGGAGCCCTGAATGGGCAGACCAGCGGCGCTGGCAACGACGAAGCCTGGCGTGAGCCCGACAGCAACCACGGCACTCACCGCGGCGAGTGACTTTTTTCCTTTATTTTTGTCTTTCATCATGCTAAAATGTTAAGTTTCTCATTAAACTCTAAACTTCAAGATTTTAAAGTGGTTTTTCCACATTAGAATCTTGAATCCTGACATTCTTGAGTTGATTGTAGTGGCAGGTCATCATCAGGTCGCCATTGCCGTCGCGCAGGTGGAAACCGTCGCCCTGGCAATAACGGAAGGCCTCACACTCCTTGCATGCACCGCGCCTCATCCACTCGTGGTCGCGGAATTGCTCAAAGCGGTTCTCCCACACGTCCCAGAAGCTGTCCTGGTAGATGTTGCCCTGGCTATAATCGCTGCGGATGCTCAGGCAACCCGAGATGTCACCGTTAGCTCGCACGCTGGCCACAGAGAGTCCCGCTTGGCAGTAGAAGAAATAGTCGCGGACAAGCCCCTCGTAGGCGCCCAGGAACCCGTCGCACGCATAGCTCAAGCTGATTTTCCCCTCAATGCGGGTGGCAACAATGAAGTTGAGCAGGTCGCGGAACTGTTCATCGGTGAGTAGCAGGCTCTTGTCCTGGGCGGCGCGCCCCATCGGGTCGATGGTGAAGCAGCGCCAGTTGGTGACGCCAGCCTCGATGAGCAGTTGCTTGATTTCATGCAGCCGCGGCAGGTTGCGGCCGTTTACACAGGTGATGACGTCCCAAGTGAGGTCTGGGATGGTCTGCACCGCCTCGATGGCCCGCATGGCAGCATCAAAGCTGACCGTTGAATTGCGGAGCCAGTTGTGCTCCTCACGCATGCCGTCCACATCTAGGGCTATAGAATTGATACCCGCTTGCGCCATCTCGCGGGCTAAGGATCGGTCCAGGATCAGGCCATTGGTGACAAGTCCCCACATGAAGCCACGTTCGCGTATGGCTCGGCCGCAGTCCATCAAGTCGGACCTGACCAGCGGCTCACCGCCCACGGTCTGCACCATCACCTGCCTGGGGTCGCAATGGGCCGCCACCTCGTCCAGCACCGGCACGAAGTCGGCAAAGGGCATATCGGGCACCATGGATTCCTTGAGGCAGTCACTCCCGCAATGCCGACAGGCCATGTTACAGCGCAGGGTACATTCCCAAAACAGATCCCGCAAGGGGTGCTCTCTCCTGAGGTGTTCCACGTAATCGCGGGTCTTCTCCAATTGTTGCTGTTGGTGCACGTTCATGATAGTGAAGTATTAATATGTTGGTGAGTAGCTAATAGCTGCCCCTCAAAACAGCTGCAGAAAGAAGAAACATCATGATTGCCTCATCATTTCCAACTGCAAATATAATACAATTTTACCACAACACAATAAAATGCTCGCTTCGCTCGCTGTTTAATGGTTTGTGATTAGTGATAAAAAAAGTTGCAAGCCCCCATGCGAGCAACAAATAACGTAAGTTCGATGAAAATAAGTTGCTGATACTCAATTCCTCCCCTATCTAGGGGAGGTGGCGAGGAGCACCGGAGGAGTATGATTTACCCTCAAAACACTTCCTCTTGTAGCATCAACGCCCCCCAGCCCCCTCTTATCCAAGAGGGGGAGTTGCTAACGCACTGATTAACAATCGATAATTCCATTGAACTTACGTGAAATAAAAGACTTGGCGACTTAGCGGCTTAGCGTGAGGCTAGATATTGCGGATTCAAAAAACTAAAGCCTAAGGCCTAAAACCTGAAGCCATTTTTTATTACCTTTGCGGATGGTAATTCATCAAATTAAATCAAGTCAGGAATATGAAAACCATATTGAGACTCATTGGGGGAATACTCGTCGGAGCCTGTTTCGGCCTGATTATTGTCATCCCACTTATTGCAGTCATTGAAGGCGAGTCAATCACGTCGGTGGCGAGAACAATCTTCACCAAATTTTCTCTGCAAGACGTGGTGGACATCGCCTGGATGCTGATTGCCGTCATGATTGCCTTCATTTTGAGTGTCGTCCTCCACGAGGGCGGGCATCTGGTGGCGGGACTGCTGACGGGTTACCGCTTCGTGTCGTTCCGCTTCCTGAACTGGACGCTCATCCGCAAGGGTGGATGCCTACAGTGGCGCAACTATGAACTGGCAGGCTCGGGCGGTCAATGCCTGATGGCCCCACCCGACCGCCCCATCGACAAGATTGACACGCGCTGGTACAATGCCGGCGGCGTGCTGGCCAATATCCTCATCGCCGTGATTTCAGCCCTACTGCTGTGGGCCTTTGACTTGCCCGGCTGGCTGGACGTACTATTGGTGATGATGATTATCCTGGGCCTCTTTATCGGACTGGGGAATGGCATCCCCATGAAGATGGGCGGTGTCGCCAACGACGGTCTCAACCTGCTGCAACTGGAAAAGGATATCCCCACAAAACAGTGCTTCTGCAACATCCTCGAGGTCAATGCCCGCAGCCAGGAAGGAGAACTATATGCAGACATGCCCGAGCGCATCTTTGCCCTGCCGCAGCCCATCGACTGGGCCAACAGTATGCACGTGGGGACGGTATTGGGTGTCATCACGAGAATGTTGGCAGTCCACCAGTGGGAAGAGGCATATCAACTACTGTCCGAGGCCCTTTACCACAAAGACAAATATATGGAGCTGTACCAGCTGGAGATGGAAAACATGATGACACAGGTGTGCATCCTCACCGGACGTGACGATGAGGCGCGACAGCACTACAGCGACAAACTCGCCAAGCACATAGCCCACCACGCCCCCACCCAGAGCGACAAGCAGTTCACAACCTTAGCTATTGCCCTGGCACTGGAGAATGACCGTCCCAAGGCCGAAGCCCTGCTGCAGAAACTCGAGGCCAACCAAGATAAATACATCCACCAGGGCGACGTGGCCATGAGCCTCGACCTCATGCACTGGCTCCTCAATAACCGCTAACCGAATTAGTCCAAGGGAAAAAGGCAAGCTGCATATACGTCGCAGGAAGCCCGTTCGGCTTCACCTCACTTCATCACATGCCTTTATCCTTTGCAGCCCTAATGGGCTTCTGCGTTCACTAAATAGAAAAATATATTGTACCTTTGTGGCTGAAAAGTCACGAATAGATGAGTCACGCGTCAGCCATAGTACAACTGCAACAGCAGCGGCATCTGCTCCAGGTGGAATACCAGGAGGAGAAGGAAGCCTATCGTCTGCACAGCGAGTCGATGGGGCTGGCGCGCAAGGTGACACGCGGCGACGCCTGGTTCCCGCTGCACGTGGGACGCACCTATTACAACTCGCTCAACCAGTTCTGCATCGAGGTGACCCGCCAGGGCGACGAGGAGATAGACCACAACTTTGAGTACGGCAAGCCAGTGGTGTTCTTTAACGCCGAGGCTCCTGCCGGCGACTTGAAGCAGGCAGGGCACATCCACTACTATGGTTTCACGGGGAGCGTCTCGTTTGTTGACGGCAACCGTATGGTCGTAGCCATCCCCGAGGGCCACACGCTGGAACTGCAAAACGCACAGCAACCCGTGGGCGTGCAGTTGTTCTTCGACGAGACAAGCTACCGCATGATGTTTGATGCCCTGGAGCGCGTCATGAACGCCAAGGGCACTCGCCTCGCCTACCTGCGCGACCTGTTCTACACGCACCAGCATGCCGAGGCATTCGGCTTTGACGGGATACGCTTCCCGTGGCTCAACCCAAGCCAGGAGCGTGCCGTCAACGAGGTGCTCAGGGCGAAGGACGTACACGTGCTGCATGGTCCGCCGGGCACGGGAAAGACGACGACGCTTGTCGAGGCCATCAACGAAACACTGATGCGTGAGACGCAGGTGCTCGTGTGCGCCCAGAGCAACACCGCTGTGGACTGGATCAGCGAGAAGCTGGTGGACTGCGGCATCCCAGTCCTGCGCCTGGGCAACCCCACGCGCGTCAACGACAAGATGCTGAGTTTCACCTATGAGCACCGTTTCGCCGACCATCCCGACTATCCCAAGCTGTGGCAGGTGAGGCGCAACATGCGAGAGATGCGACGACGCCGGCGTGAGTCGGGCGAGCATTTCCACCAGAAACTCAATCGCCTCAAGGAACTGGCGGTCGAACTTGAGGTGCGCATCAATGCCGACATCTTCGGCCAGGTGCGCGTCATCGCCTCGACGCTCGTGGGAGCAGGCAACAAACTGCTGGACGGCAAACGCTTCAGCACCTTGTTTATTGACGAAGCCGCCCAAGCTCTGGAAGCGGCGTGCTGGATTCCCATCCGTCGTGCCAGCCGCGTAATCTTTGCTGGCGACCATTGCCAACTGCCGCCCACGGTCAAGAGCCTCGAGGCGCTGAAGGGCGGCCTGGGCAAGACGCTCATGGAACGTATTGTTGAGAACAAACCCGAGTGTGTCTCGCTGCTCGAGGTGCAATACCGCATGAACGACGAGATCATGCAATTCAGCAGCGACTATTTCTATCATGGCAAGATGAGGTCGGCTCCCGAGGTGGCGCACCGCCTGATTCACGAGGGAGATGCGCCCATCCTGTGGTTTGATACCTCCGAGATTGAGCTCGGCGAGGATGAGAAGGACAACTTCAAGGAACAATTTGTCGGGGAAACCTTCGGCCGCGTCAACAAGGGCGAGGCAGACTTGACCATCAGCCTGTTGCAGATCTATTTCCAGCGCATCGGCAAGCAGCGCATCCTCGATGACCGCATCGACGTGGGCATCATCTCGCCCTACCGCGCACAGGTGCAATACCTCAAGCGCTTGATCAAGAAACGCACCTTCTTCAAGCCCTTCCGCCACCTGATTTCGGTCAACACCGTCGATGGTTTCCAAGGCCAGGAACGAGATGTCATCCTCATCTCGCTGGTGAGAGCCAACGACAAGGGTCAAATAGGCTTCCTGCGGGACCTGCGCCGCATGAACGTCGCCATGACCCGTGCCCGCATGAAACTCTTCATCCTGGGCGACGCCCCCACCCTAACGCGTCACCCCTTCTACAAACAACTCTACAACTACATCCAGGGGGTTAGGCTTTAGGCGGCATCCGCGCTCTTTTTTAATAAACACGGATTACGCGGATAAAACGAATGGCATCCGCATTCGTTGGCCCGCACGCTAAGGCGCTAAGACGCGAAGGCTTTTGGCATCTTTAATGTTTCTTCTTTTTCGTCTTGGGGTAATCTTGTGAGTGAGCCATCTCTGACCCCGGTGATTTTGCTAAATTGACACTTGATAATGAAGCCTCCTGATTTTCATCGATTAAAATACTTTCATTGCTGTTTTCAGCAACCGGCTTCTCTTGTTTCTTCAATAGACTCTTATTCCAACGTTTATAAACTAACCGACAAATCCATATGATTATAAAAGCCAGAAAAACAGTAATAAGAGCACTAAGTAAAGCGGTGACTCCAAAAATGCGTGATTGTTGAAGGATTTCCAACTCTTTTGATTGAACATGTATCAGAAGGGTTTGATTAATCATAAATCTATCTGAGTCACTTTTCAAAGAATCTTTAGTAAATCTATAATACAATTGTTGTCCTACAAGAGAATCAGGCTTTCCATCAATGAAGGTATAATTGTTTGCGCCTCGGATTTTGAAGTTTAGGTTAATAGTGGGAACGCTGCGTGATTTAACGTTTACCTTAAAATAAAACTGTGATACATCATATTCATCGTACCACGATGGTTTACTCATCACACCAAACTTTTCTATTTTAGAAATTTCAATCTCCTGGCTTACCGGTACGAAGGTCTCATTTTTATGGGTAAAAGTATTAAAGTTTTCTCTGGTATAGGTACTAATTACTGGAGCAGTAACACTTGAGTCAGTTGAAGTGACAAAATCAACATCTCTTCTATTCATATAATTAGGAAGCCATAAGCTAAAATTGTCACGGGTCATTGTTAGCTTATTATAGAACAATTGATATTCCCATCTACTCAAGTAATTAAGCGAGTCAGTCACATCAATAAAGGTATTTAACACTTGGTCAAAATATTGAGATTCATAAATGCTGGATGATATGTTGTTCTCGTTTGGCAGTTCAAACAGTTTCAAGGAATAATTGTTTAAATGACCTACGGTATCGACTTTGCTGAATGGAATGTCAATAGAAATCTTGCAGCCTAGATTTTTCACTTTTTCATACAGATGCCCGGTGTCTCCTACTCTATTGTTTGGGATAGGATGAAGGCTTTCACATTCAATATCTATTTCCCTTACTGCAACATCTGTCCATCGTTGGTACAACATGATAGTAGCTCCAAAAACAATTATGTAAATGCATAATTCCAAAACAGAGATAATCGACAGCTCAGTTAAGGGCCTTGGAGCGGGAATCCAATTGAGTTTTTTTATCTTTTTCAAAATACCAGTTTTCATAATTAAGACCAATTGTTTTTAGAGTTAAAGAAACAATATCACTTCCTGCCGAATGGCCTTGGCTTTCATTCGTAGATAGAAAGAGTTGTTATTTGTTGTTTTTTTGAATGTTGTCTGTAAAAAACTATTGTTGTTTAATCAACTCGCTGTAGAGGGTGAAGAGGCGGGAGACGATTTCGGGCTCGGGGAGTGAGGCGGGGAAACCGTAGGCGGCCATGACGGCGCGGTCGTTTTCGCGGTGGGCTTTTAGCAGTTCGGGCGGCATGGTGATGGGGTCGTAGAGGTCGGCCAGGCTGCTGTCGGGATACAGGACTCGCGCGTCAAGGATGGCCTGGGCGGTTTGAGCAATGCGCTGACGCTGTTGCTCGTCTACGTCTGGCCAAGGGAAATTGTTATACACCACGTCCTTGCTATAACGGTAATCACTCTTCAGTCGTCCGCAAACCACTCGCATCCAAGCCATGTGTACGCTGCTCTCCAATACGCCGAAATGATATAATGACGCGTCAGGAATAATCAATACTAGATTGCTTGCTAATACCGTTGGTGGCATAAACCCCATGGGAATATAATTACGTCGCTCAGATGAAACACTCGGCACAATAATATAATTGTTCTTGGGCATGTTCTCAACATGGAAACGTGTTGGACGGTCAGCGAGTTTCCTTGTGCCCTCGCTCTTGGATGCAAGGCGTAACTCCCGCACTGCTTCTATTCTCTTAAGGCAATGGGGCATACTGCGTAATTCAGCAGGGCTACAATCTCCTAACCAAAGACAATACCTCGGTCTCTGGTGGATAAACTCTACTGAACCATACCAGGGGCAGAAATATTGCTCCGCTTTGGGTTCCAATTTGATGAAAGCTTCCATTTCCTCCTTTTCAAACAAGTAATTGCCCCCATCAATCGGTTTATTACCGATTCCAATCTCAGGCACGTCTGATATAGGATGTTGTCGGCTTCCAGCAAAAGCATCAGAAGCATCAATCAAATAAGCATTGATATGACTGGCATGGATAATCTTTCCGTTGTCAAAAATAATTTGATCTTTCTTGTCATTAAAACTGAAGCCGATAATGACGCAGTGGACATGGGCCTTGATGGCAGCTTCGCTGTCCCAGCGGAATGTGCGGTGGGCAAAGTTGATAACAATACCATCGTGCATAAGCGGTTCCCACAGATTGGCTGCCTGTTCGCCCTGGGTGATGCTGTTGGTTGAAACTAGGGCTGCTACTATGTTTGTACCCTTCATCAACTCGGCTGCCTTCTTGTACCAGCCGCACACATAGTCCATGTTGCCGATATTTTTCCACTTGGCACCAAAGACGTTGATGAGGTCTTGCTTCTGCTCAGCAGTTGCTAACCTTGCCCCGATAAACGGCGGGTTGCCCATGATATAATCGGGCAGGCGAATCTCAGAATTATCAGATTTTTCAGTTGTTTTATTGAAGAGGCTGCGCCAGTCAATGCGCAGGGCGTTGGCCTCGTGGATGTTGGGAAAAGACTTGAGGGGCAAGAATTCGAGGTCGTGGGAGATGATGCGCTCGGTCTCTGCCAGCATCTGTGACTCACTGATCCACAGGGCTGTGGTGGCGACAGTGACAGCAAAGTCATTAATCTCGATGCCATAGAACTGATGGATATCCACCTTGACGGGATTGACAAAGTCTTCGCCGCCGATAAACATTGATTCTCCCTCGTAGAGTGCACGTATCAGGCGGTTTTCCAACCGTCGCAATGACAGATAGGTCTCGGTGAGGAAGTTGCCGCTGCCGCAGGCAGGGTCGAGGAAACGTAGCGATGCCAGGTGCTCCTGGAAATCCAAGAGGCGCTTGCGACGCTTGCTCACAACTTTTTCCTCAAGGATATCGTCGAGCTGATGGCGCAGGTCGTCAAGGAAAAGCGGGTCAATGACCTTGTGGATGTTCTCAACGCTAGTGTAGTGCATGCCGCTGCTGCGTCGCGTCTCGGGGTTGAGCGTGCTCTCGAATACGGCGCCGAAGATGGTGGGCGAAATCTCGCTCCAGTCAAAGTCGAGCGAGGCGTGCTGCAAGAGCAGGTCGCGGATATCCTCGTTCATGCGGGGAATCTCAATGTCGCCCTCGAACAGGCCACCGCTGGCATAGGGGAAGGCGGCGAGGTCATCCTGCAGGTATGGGTCTCGCTCGTCGAGCGGCGTGTTGAGAACCTGGAACAGGCGGACAAGAGCATTGCGCATATCCATCGTGTCGTAGCGGGCGAGGTAGTCATGGAACATGTCATGACGGCCAAAGATGCCTGCATCCTCGCTGTAAAGGCAGAAAACAAGCCTGACGCAGAGCACGTTCAACGAACGCAGCGACTCGGCATTGGTCGGGTCCTTGTACTCCTTGAGCAAGGCGTCATAGAGTTTGCCCACGATGGCACCTGCCTGCATCGACACGCGCATCTCACGCTCGAGGTGCTCATTGCCGGTTTCGACGAGGAAACGCAAGCGGTAGTGCTCCTTGCCCAGGTCGGCGAGTTGTATCTCAAAGGGCTCACCACTGGGATGTTCCATGTCATAGACGAGAAAAGTCGAGAAATTGCAGGTCACAATCCAACGGGGGCGCTTGCTGTAGGGCAAGCCGGCACTGTAGCGCTGTGCCTGCTGGAAGGGGGTCAACGACGAGCCGTCGCTCTGCTTGATGGGCGCCCGCAGGTCCTTGCCGAGCGACTTCTGTTCGATCATGGTGTGGGTGTGGTCGATATAGCCGTCGATAAACGAGGTGTGGTCGAGATGCACCTGGTCCTCAAAGGAGATGAACGTCGAGGGTTCGCTGATACCGAAGACCTCGGTCAGCAGCTCCAGCCAGAAGACCTGGCTCTCGCCCTTCTCGTAGCCCTTGCCTTGCCAGCGCTTGGCAAACTTGCTCGCCGCCTGTGCTATCTGTTTCTCGGTCTTGTTCATAGAGGTTGTTGGGTTTGAATAGGCAAAGGTAGCACTTTTTCAGCGAAAAATGGACAGTTTTTAGAGAATAGTTTCAATTGAGTCTCATACAACTTCGACAACATAGACAACTCTTTAGACAACCATGACAACATTAAAAAAAGTTGTCATGGTTGTCAATCTTGTTGTCCCTGTTGTCTGAAAAAAAGGGCGTCTATGTTGTCTGAGAGGAAGGGATTTTGCGGAGCCACTGGCGGTAGCCGAGGACGGCCATGACGGTGTAGAAGGCATAGAGGCAGGCGGTGAAGGGTATCTGCTTGTAGATGTAGAGGACGGTGCACACGGCATCCACGACGAGCCATAGGAGCCACTGCTCGGCATATTTCTGGGCCAGCGCCCACAGCGCCACCATGCTCAGGGCGGTAGTGAAGCTGTCACACACGGGGACGCTGCTGTCGGTCCACGTGATTAATACCCAATAGATGACGACCCACAATGCCAGGCCAACAATGGTGACGGGCAAGACACGGCGCAAGGGGAAACTAGTGATGGGACGCTCGCCATCGGATGAAGAAAGATTTTGAGTGGCACCATCTCCATCCCTAGGAGACGCAAGATTTTGCGTGGCACCATCTCCATCCCTGGGAGACGCAAGATTTTGCGTCTCTACAGTTCGAGCCTTGGACCAACGCCATACGGCATAGCCGTAGATGGCAGCGAGGACGTAATAGACTTCCATGCCGAAGTCGGCATACAGGCCGCGTTCCCAGTAGAGGTAACCATGCACAATGGGCATGATGACACTCACCAACCACAGCCAGATGCTGGCCTTGAATTCCAGCCATAAATAAATGAGTCCCAACACCAGGCCCGCCATGTCAATGGCCTTGACCCAAGTGAAATCACTGAAGTATTGCACGATCGTTTCCATCATTCCGGTCTGTTGTATCCTAAAGTCGTCGCAAAGGTAACGACAATCGCAGAATTGTGCAAATTGTCAGCGGACTATACCTATTTCACAATATTTAAACTTTACAAACTTGCAAAATGCTTGTATAATTCGGCAAAAATGACTACCTTTGCAGTGGTAAAATTTCAAAGTAACTATACGAACTAACTTTAAAAGAGATAAAATCATGGCATTAACAAACGACAAATTGGTCATCGTCGGCGCTGCTGGCATGATCGGCTCCAACATGGTACAAACCGCCCTGATGATGGGCTTGACAACAAACATCTGCCTCTATGACGTGTTCTCGCCCGAGGGCGTGGCCGAGGAAATGCGCCAGAGCGGTTTCGGCGACGTGAAGATTACCGCCACCACCGATGCCAAGGAAGCATTCACCAACGCAAAATATATCATCTCGAGCGGTGGCGCTCCCCGCAAGGAGGGCATGACGCGTGAGGACCTGCTTAAGGGCAACTGCGAGATCGCTGAGGGCCTCGGCAAGGACATCAAGACCTACTGCCCCGACGTGAAGCACGTCGTCATCATCTTCAACCCCGCCGAC
>JAEEGI010019189.1_pt1 | contig 13806 bp, 10 predicted proteins | sample 8958751 | NCBI WGS metagenome assembly JAEEGI01 (sample SAMN16246545, study PRJNA631951) | gut metagenome | biome: gut microbiome; feature: rumen; material: KS-attached | host: Bos | place: Iran: Karaj | collected 2018-10
CGATGCTGGTCGTTCACTGCTGTACGAGACAGCCGCTTATGTAGACATATACAAGTGCCTCGAGGATATCGAGCGCGACCGCAAGCTCACACCCGAGGAGAAGCAGGAGCTGAAGAAGTACCAGCGTTTGGCTGATGCCTTCACCCCACTGGCTAAGGGTATGAACTCCGAGTATGCCAACCAGAACGCCTACGATGCTATCAGCATCCATGGTGGTTCGGGCTTCATCATGGAGTACAAGAGCCAGCGCCTGTTCCGCGACGCACGTATCTTCTCTATCTACGAGGGTACCACTCAGCTGCAGGTAGTGGCTGCTATCCGTTACATCACCAACGGCACCATGCTGAACAACATCAAGGAGATGGCTGCTTCTATCGAGTGCTGCGACTGCGTAGCTGGTCTGAAGGCTCGTGTCGAGAAGCTCATCCCCGTTTACGAGGAGGCTCTGGCTAATGTCAAGGCTCTGGAGAATCAGGACGCTCAGGACTTCCTGGCTCGTCGTCTCTACGATATGACTGCCGAGCTCGTGATGTCGCTGCTTATCATCCGCGATGCCAGCAAGGCTCCTGAGCTCTTCAAGAAGAGCGCCAACGTCTATGTTCGCATGACCGAGGAGGATGTTTGCGGTAAGGCTGCTTACATCAAGAACTTCCAGGTAGAGGATCTCGACAGCTTCCGTGCAGTAGAGAAAGAGGCTGCCGAGTAATCGCAGCCCTCTTACATCAATAAGAAGGAGCATTCTCTTGATGAGTATGCTCCTTTTATATCTTAAAAAAAATAATAAGAACATGACTGATGAAGAATTAGACGAGAGAGTTGAACGGGCTGTAGAGAACTTTATGGCGGGCTATGGCTGCTGCCAGAGTGTGGTGGCGGCGTTTGCCGACTTATATGGACTTGATGATACGTTGGCCAAGAAGATAGCCGCAGGCTTTGGTGGCGGTGTAGGACGTATGAGGATGATGTGCGGCGCCGTGTCGGGCATCGTGATGCTTGTAGGTCTCGACTGCGGACAGACGGAAGGCCCAGACCGTGAGGGTAAGAGTGCCTGCTACAAGGTGGTGCAGGACTTGCTGGCGAAATCGAAAGAGGAGAACGGCAGCTTGATATGCGCCGAGATACTGGGACTGGAAGGTTACGAAAAGGCGGCATGCAACTATGCTGCCTCAGAGCGTACAGCCGAATATTACAAGACAAGACCTTGCGTCGCCAAAGTGGAAAGCGCCGCAAGGATATTTGCAGAATATCTGAAAAACAAAACCGCGTAAGAAACGCGGTTTTGTTTTTTATTTCTTAGCATGAGATTTCTTGTACATTTTAATTTCAGCAGGCGTGGCAATGCCAGTCTTAACACGGAACTCCAGACGAGCTAAACGCATCTGTGAAAGGAAACGTTCACTGGTATGCAGACGGGCATAAGCCACCGAAGCCGCCAGACGTCCTGCATCGACATCACTCTGCCAGTGAGCTCCAACAATAACACGACTGTCACCATACATCAAACCACGAGCCAGAATCGTGTCGGCTCTCTCGGGATTGATTTCAGACAACAACAGAGCAGAACTCCAGCCAAGCAATGTATGACCTGACGGGTAGCTGCCATTACGGCTCAATGCCGGTTCGTCATCAGGTGTGAGCGTCTGCTCGTGGAAGCGCATAAAGGGGCGTTTACGCATGTAGTAGCGTTTGGGTAGTGTACAAATACTGTCACAAGTAGCCGTACCATCGCGCATCACCTTATAGATCTCAGGTGTTTCTTCTTTTGAGATTGTCAGTCCGAAAGGTTCGCTGAACTCACGAATAATACAATCGAGTCCATAGACGGCATCGCGGATAGCAATGTCGGCACGTTCCTTACAGTTTCTCATCTCCTTTCCCCAGAAATACTGCATGATATCATAGGCAAAGTGAGTTCCTACAGTATCAGGGGGAGCAGGACACCACTTAAGCATGTCGGGCATCTCCTTTGTGGTGAAATACGGTTCTGCATCACTCTGTGCCTGGGCACATACGGCTGTTACCATGAAGACAGCCATCATCATCAACTTTTTCATAATCTGGATTTTTAATGTTAATATATTAGAACTTAACTTGGAAACGGGTTTCGAGAATGGTTGCGCTATTATCATCGAAGCCACTGCGATTGGTAACCTTGGTCCATGAGGCACGCACACGCCAAATCATATACTTATTAGGGTAATAATTGTAGCAGAGCGCCCAATCGCTAAGATAGCCGCCACGGATGCCTGCACTGGCATCAGAGAGCGACGTATAGTTGTACTGCAGACAGAGTTCCATATTGCCCGGATCTGGTGTAGCCAGACCGCCGTCGGTCATCGTATAGCTGTAATTACGTCCTTTGATCAGACCGCGCAGGGTGACATAAGCGCCACTGCCCGTAAAGCTGTGCAAACCATTTTCGCGGGTAATCCTGTTCCAGAAGTACTGACCCGCCACCGCAAAGCGTCCAGAGGAATAGAGTACCTCGGGCGAGAACTTATACATCACTTTGGCATCTGTAACCACCGCCTGCTGAGCATTGACCTTAGCCACACGCATAGGCCAACGGCTGGTGAGAGTGAACTGTTTGTGGTTCAGTGTCTCGTCGCTACTGTAGCGAGCACCTTCGATGCCACCACTTATACCTACATGAAACATCCTGCCACGCTCGGTATAAGGATGATATACCAGACGAGTCAGGGCACCTACAGCCTCATCGCCTGTCTGGTCGGTGGTCTGCTTCATGGCATCGGTCTCAACCACCAGGCTAAGCGTAGCCAGCAACGAGTTGTCGGTATGTTCGAACATCAGACCCGGCATGCGGTCATTATTAAACACAGCGTTGCTCTGTGGCTCTTCCATCGTTTCCTTGAACGACGAACTGGTACAACTCTGATAGCCGTACTGGTGGATAAAATAGCCTCCACGCACAAAGTTCTTCTTATCAAAGTCATACTGTATCCACACATCTTTCATGTTCACCTTACCATAGGCATAGCCCATGTCGATCTTTCCCTTCCACTGGCCGTAGGTGAAGCCCACGCCCACACGCATGTCAGGGATACCGACACCACTCTTCAACTTGTCCTCCTGATGCTCTGAATCTATATAGGAAGCATCCATGAGGATACGTCCGGAAGGCTTAACAACGAGTTTAGGCTCTTCCTGTGCTTGGACAGTAGCGGCCATTGTCAGCCATACTGTCATCAGAATCGTCAACTTCTTCATAATAGATTAAAATTGTTAGTAATATTTTCGAGCATGATCTCAATCAGTCGAGGTAAGGCATAGTTATCTATCTCGGATTCGGGAATCCAGATATAATCAGAGGGAAGCACTGGCTTCTCTCCGACTTCCAACAGGTAGAAGTCGGCATATATAATACGGTGAGTCAACACATGTTTCACATTCTGGCGCAACAACAAGGCACCGGCTGGAACATCAGCGGGAGTCTCGGCAAACACCGGTTCCCACAGTCCTTGCCAGATATCACCTGAGCCACGACGGCGAATAGCAGTCTCACCATGACAGCGCACATATATATAAATAAGGTGGCGCTCACGCACTTTCAGCGTCTTCAGTTTCACAGGCAGCTCACCCACCCTGCCTGAGCGTAGAGCCTCGCAACTCTCAGCCAAAGGGCAGAGCAGACATCGAGGCGACTGGGGCGTACACTGAATAGCCCCAAAGTCCATGATTGCCTGATTATAAGCCGATGCTTCTTTCGGTGGTAGCAGACTCTGCGCCATCGCCATAAACACTTTCTTTCCTTCCGTAGTGTTGATAGGAGTGTCGATTCCAAAGTGACGGGCGAGGACACGGTATACATTACCATCAACCACCGCCGCAGGCAGGTCGAAGGCTATAGAGCCAATGGCAGCAGCGGTATAGTCGCCTACACCCTTCAATCGCTTAATCTCTTCCAAGGTACTGGGAAAACGTCCAAGAGCTACGATCTGCTTGGCAGCAAAGTGAAGGTTGCGTGCCCTACTGTAGTAGCCCAAGCCCTGCCACTCCCGCAGCACCTCATCTTCCGTAGCTGCCGCCAGATTCTCCACGCTGGGCCAGCGGCGCATAAAACGCTCCCAATAGTCCCAGCCCTGCTTTATCTGAGTCTGTTGCAGGATAATCTCCGAGAGCCAGATGGCATACGGGTCACGGGTCTGTCGCCAGGGCAGATCGCGCCCGTTCTCACGGAACCATTCCAACAACGCGCTTGCAAATTCCATCGAATCAAATCTTTGGCACGGATTACACGGATTACGCTGTTATCTTATTGCAGATTTCGTATCAAGAAAAAGACAAATCCGTGTTAATCCGTTTAATCCGTGCCTAATTATAAATTACAATTTTCCTTGATCGCCGAGATACGAATCCTTGAAGCCGAGGAAATAGAGGACACCATCGAGACCGATGGTATTGATACTCTGCTTAGCATTAGCTACCACACGAGGCTTGGCATGGAAGGCGATGCCCAAACCAGCTTCAGAGATCATGGGCAGATCGTTAGCACCGTCACCCACGGCAATCGTCTGAGCCAGATTCACCTTCTCCACCTGGGCGATAAGCTTCAGCAGCTCAGCCTTACGCTGGCCATCAACGATCTCGCCCACATAACGGCCAGTGAGTTTACCGTCCTCGCCAATCTCCAGTTCGTTGGCATACACATAATCAATGCCATAGCGACGCTGCAGGTATTCACCGAAATAGGTAAATCCACCGCTGAGGATGGCTATCTTATAACCACAACGCTTCAGGATAGTCATCAGTCGGTCTACACCCTCAGTGATGGGCAGGTTCTCGGCAATCTCCTGCATCACACTCACGTCGAGTCCTTTCAGCAAGGCCACACGACGGGTGAAGCTCTCCTTGAAATCTATCTCGCCACGCATGGCACTCTCTGTGATGGCACGCACCTCAGCTCCTACCCCGTTACGCTCAGCCAGCTCGTCGATACACTCCGTTTGGATGAGTGTAGAGTCCATATCGAAACAAATCAGTCGACGCATGCGACGGAACATATCGTCTTTCTGGAAAGAGAAGTCAATCTCCATCTCACTCGACAGTTTCATCAGTTTCGACTGCATCTCCTGACGGTCAGCGGGCTCACCACGCAGTGAGAACTCTATGCAGGCACGGGTATGTTTAGAGGGGTTTTTGATACTCTTGCGACCTGTAAGGCGCAGAATACTGTCAATGTTCAGTCCCTGATCGGCTATCACCCTCGTGGCAGCCTCTATCTGGCGGGCCTCCAACTGGCGTCCCATCACCATCAGTATATAACGGTTCTTACCCTGATGCCCCACCCAGTCCTCATACTCATCGTCGCTGATAGGTGAGAATCCGATGTTCACATTCAACTCGGTGGCCTTGAACAGCAGTTCTTTCATCACCTGTCCCGAGTGTATCTCGTCCATACGGATGAGAATACCCAACGAGAGAGTTGAATGTATATCGGCCTGACCGATGTCAAGTATCTGCGCATCGTATTTAGCGAGAATCGCCATCACAGAAGCTGTGAGTCCCGGGCGATCCTGACCTGTTATCCTTACTAATATCTGTTCTTGCATCCTTTCAGTAGCAAGCGATAAATCGTTTACTTGCTTATTATCCATATTCTATTCTTTTTCTTACTTACAAAGTGCAGCACATACCTTATCCTGAAAGCCACGGCCCTCAGCGTTCTTCATGATTCCCTGGTTGATGATGCAGAAAGCCAGCATGTGGTAGTTGGGCGTCATGGCATACCCCGCCAGCGACGAGATGCCCGCCAGCGTACCCGTCTTGGCCCTCACCTTACCATTGGTCTCAGGCTCCTTCATACGTTTCTTCAACGTACCGTCCTGACCGGCAATGGGCAGTGCTGTATAAAGATTCATAAAGAGGTTGGTATTGCGATAGGCATAAGTCAGCAGACGGGTCAGTATCTCGGGCGTCACATAGTTGTATAACGACAGTCCGCTACCGTCGGCTATTCTATAGGGAATCTCACTCACCCCCGCCTTGCCCAATGTTTTCTTTATCAGCTGTCGGGCATGCGCAGCCTTAGCAGGGCGCACTCCCTGAAGGGCAGCTATCTGGAAGAACATCGACTCGGCATAGAGGTTGTCGCTCTCTTTCAGCATGGGCTCCAGTATTTCCTTGATGGAATGACTACACACGCTGAGAGTCAGCGCATCCCTGGGCACCACATCGCTGCTACAGGGCGCCTCAACTACGATACCGGCATCACGCAGCCCTTGAACGAAGCGGGGCATGAACTCATTCTTCCTGTCTACGAGCAGCGCAGCCAGTTGCGGGTTGTCGTCATCCCAGCACCAGCCTTCGCCCAGCAAGTTCTCCTCCTTGAAGTTGCTCACGGCCACCAGTCGCCCGCGGATGGTGTCCACCCCAAGAGCCTTTACGCTCTCTACGAAGGCCTTCATGTCCTTGCTTTCAAACATGGGGTCCATGCCGCCCACACAATAGATGTCGCCCGTAAACACGCTGTCTCTCACCTCGCCCTTATAGCGCAGAGTGGTGCGGAATTTATAGTTACCCCCCAACTGGTCGATGGCCGTCACAGCCGTCAGCAGCTTCATGGTCGAGGCGGGCCTCATGGTCTGCTTGGCATTGAATGCATACAGCGTCGAGTCGGCCGTCAGGTCATACACCATCAGTCCGAGCTGTGTCCGCTGCAACAGCGGGTCTTGCACCAGCGAGTCGAGTCTTGCCTGGATATTCTGCGGCCACGGCAGTTCTACCGCCATGGTATCAGTTACTATAGTATCAGAAACAATTTTGTCGGTCTGCGCCTGCAAACCAACAAAACAGTTTACTACAAAGAGAGTTGCAATATATATTCTTTTCACTTTAAACTTATCATTCAGTTTCGTCGGTAGGTCGCTACCAGTTTCTTAATGGCTTTATCCAGCGATTCCGACGGTTCTATAATGTTATATTTGCTCCAGTATTCCGGATCCATGAAATATTCTACTTTGTCATAATACGCATCCCTTGAGTCGAACGAGTTACGACTCGTTATCGGCAGCACGCTATCCGACTGACTGTCGGTCACCACCATCTCACAGGTTGCGGTAAACGAGGTGCTGAAGAGGCGCTTCTTCCAGTCGCAGTTGAAGCGGAAGATATTCCTGAGATAGCTGATGCGCGTCACACCGTCTTCATAGCGATAGTCAACCACGCATGACAGCTCACGGGGTTTGAACCTCACGCCGATAGGTTTCTTTACCAGCATGGTCCGTGTGGCCTTGTCCTTATCGCTCATGTCGAGGTCGAGCTCAATGCGTGTAAAGGCCAGTCGCTCACTGTCAATGTAGAGCGTGCCGTTATAGAGGGCATAGGGCATCGGATATTTCGGCGAGATCTTCACCACATATTGCAGGCGGTCGTTGATATACTCCGGCACACCCATGGCAAAGTCGTAGGCGTCGAGGTCTTCCGGATTCAGCAGCATCTCTTGGTTCTTCACCACGTCGAGCTGCACCGGCAGCACTGGCCCGCCCAGCACCTTGATTCCCAGCGTATCACCCTGCTTCTGACTCAGCAGACGGCGTCCCTTCACAATCGCCACTCGGTCTCTGCCTATGTTGCGGGTGTAAGGTGTCTTGTACATATCCTCCACACCTTCGGCCACATAGATATAGTGCTTGCGCTTCATGGCCGTCTCGCGATAGAACGTCTGCAGCAGTTCTGGCACCCTGCTGTAGTTGTCGGGAATCTTCTTGATGGCGATGTCTACCAGCTCCCTGGGGTTAGCTTTCGTTACCACAATCTCACGCAGCTGGATGGTCGTTGGCGCTAAGCTGATCTTCAAGTTCTCGGCCTTACCCTCTGTCAGCGCCACCTTGCGTGTCTTATATCCGATATGCGATACCGTGATGGTAGCAGGCAGCTGATCGAGCTTCAGCGAGAAAGCGCCGTCTTCATTAGTGACTACCGACACGCGGCCGGCAGATATACTTACTTGTCGCAAACCTTCGCCCGTCTTGTCATTCGTTACACTGCCGCTCACAACAACCTGTTGGGCGAACACAGCCAGAGGAGCCAGCAGCATGATGATTAGCCATAGTCTCTTCATAATTTATTGTGCTTGGGGTTCGGTGCAAAGATACAAAAATAATTAAAGTGAAGAAAGTAAAATGGTAAAAAAATAAAAGGATTTCTTCCTTTTTTAGCCTATTTATTATATTTTTCACCTTTTTACCCTATTACTTTTTCACTTTTTTGTTACCTTTGCAGCAGATAACAGAACAAAACAAGTCAACAGATGGTTTACAAATACGACTTTCTCGTGATAGGTGCTGGTGTGGCTGGTATGAGCTATGCCCTCAAGGTGGCAAGGGCCCAGAAGGGCCGTGTCTGCATGATCTGCAAGACCTCGCTCGACGAGGCCAATACCTCTTTCGCACAGGGTGGCGTAGCATCGGTCACCAACCTCGAGCTCGACAACTTCGACAAGCACATCGAGGACACCATGATCGCGGGCGACTACATCTCCGACCGACAGGCCGTAGAGCAGGTAGTACGCCAGGCACCTGAACAGATACGTGAGCTCGTCAACTGGGGCGTTAACTTCGACAAGAAGAGTAACGGTCAGTTCGACCTGCATCGTGAGGGCGGGCACTCTGAGTTCCGCATCCTCCACCATGCCGACGACACCGGTGCCGAGATACAGCGCGGACTGATGGAGGCAGTGCGCCACGACCCGAACATCACCGTCAAGGAGAACCACTTCGCCGTTGAAATCATCACCCAGCACCATCTGGGTGCCAAGGTCACCCGACGTTCGCCTTACATCCACTGCTACGGTGCCTACGTGCTCAATCCCGACACGCAGAAGGTCGACACCTACCTGTCGAAGGTCACCGTGATGTGTACCGGCGGCTGTGGTGCGGTCTACATGACCACCTCAAACCCCGTCATCGCCACTGGCGACGGCATCGCCATGGTCTACCGTGCCAAGGGAACGGTTGCCGACATGGAGTTCGTGCAGTTCCACCCCACCGTGCTCCACAATCCTAAGGAGACACATCCCGCCTACCTCATCACCGAGGCCATGCGCGGCTATGGCGGCATCCTGAAGCTGCCCAACGGCGAGACATTCATGGAGAAATACGACGAGCGTCTGTCGCTGGCACCACGCGACATCGTGGCCCGCGCCATCGATAAGGAGATGAAGATCCACGGCCTCGACCACGTGTGCCTCGACGTCACCCATAAGGATCCCGCAGAAACCCGCAAGCACTTCCCCAACATCTACCAGAAGTGCCTCTCCATCGGCATCGACATCACTACCGACTATATCCCCGTACGTCCTGCAGCCCACTACATGTGCGGCGGCATCAAGGTCGACCTCAACGGACAGACCTCCATAGAGCGCCTCTATGCCCTCGGCGAGTGTTCTTGCACCGGCCTGCACGGCGGCAACCGTCTGGCATCCAACTCTCTCATCGAGGCCGTAGTCTATGCTGAAACAGCTGCCAAGGACTCACTGGCACATATCGATCTCTACGACTTCAACGAGAAGGTGCCTGAGTGGAACGACGAGGGTACGATGACCAACGAGGAACAGGTGCTCATCACCCAGAGCGTCAAAGAGGTCAACCAGATTATGTCGAACTACGTGGGCATCGTCCGCTCCGACCTGCGCCTGCATCGCGCCTGGGACCGCCTCGACATGCTCTACGAGGAGACCGAGCGCCTCTTCAAGCGTGTAAAGGCGTCGAAAGACATCTGCGAACTACGTAACATGATCAACGTGGGTTATCTTATCACCCGCTGGGCCTTGGAGCGCAAGGAATGTCGCGGCCTCCACTATACCACCGACTACCCCCTCCACGCTTACGACAAGTAATTAAGTATTCTGGCAAGGATGGCAAACGCCATCCACATACCCCCTTATATAATTGATAATGACAGGTGCTTTGTCCGACAGACATAGGCACCTGTCATGGCATTCATTATGTCCTTAAATGCAACCTGGATTATTTTGCAAACCAATTTAGATTAAATTGCAGAGCAAAATAGACTAAATTGGTCAGCAATTTAGTCTAAATTGCAATCATGCAAATAGTCTCTGTCAATAATACACCTGTTCTCTGACAACTTTTCAACTACCATCTGCCACACAAGAACCCGTCACTATTAGCTGTAGTCATGACTCGAACAAGATTTTACCCTCGCCGCCTGCCACACGGCGGGGATGATTATTTTTTCCTAATAGGACTCCTGTCCCTGTATGAGTTCTATGTGAGTTAGCACATACCTACCATGCGAATACGGGACGAACCAATTTTGGATTCGTGCCAATGTCATATCCAAATTCTCCATGAGTAAAGCCAAAGACAACGGCACCATTATCTATCGCAGCCGAAAACTCCGTACTAGTCCAATAATATTGAGCCTGTAGATTAGTATTGCCACAGGCAGTATTTATATAATTGCGCATATTCGTAGGATTAACAAGCACAACGCCTGAATCAAATGTAGAAGGGTTAGTAGCACTAGGATTACCATTAGTTAATCCATGGATAATATAACGCCAATCAGTTATACTCGGATTACGCCAACCCTGAACAACACCGCTTGTTCTTGTTTTATAACTACTATTATTTGTTACTCTATCATAATATTTAATCGTACAAGTCTTGTAAGTTGTACTTCCCACCGTTACAGGACGATTGTTCGCAAAAGTGTTGACTCCAGACGTAACATTGGGGAATGTGCAGGCTGCCACATCTTGCAGACCAATGGCGATAAACTTGTTGAAGTAATTGCTAACTGCTCCTGCATAACAGATAACGCCTACAGCATCATAACCGCTACAGGTCTTTGCTATTGCTGCTGTTTTATATGCTTTTCCATTCCTTGCAATAAAGTACTTCAGATGTGAACTGGTAACGCTATTAAACGCCACGCCTGGATCTGTCACACTCACCGTATATGACTGCGATGATGGGGCGTTATAATTCGTCGTGGCAGTATACGAGGCCGTGATGGTGGCAGAACCGATAGTTACACCCGTTACAACTCCACTACTGTTTACCGCTGCTTTACCTGTGGCATTTGACGAATAGGAAACAGTGAGTGCAGTATTATTAACGCCATACAATGGTATGGTACGGGTAAACGTAGAGCCAACACCTACCGATGCCGTACTATTACTCCAACTGCCCCAAGTAGGCGTGTATTTAGAAATAGTCACCTTAAGATTTTGACTAGCAATATCTGAATGGTTAGCATCACCAACGACCTTGTAATATACGGTATAGCCGCTGGTGTTGGCATCGGTTTTCTTCATGTTGGAATTATCAACGGAAGTATACCAGTTAGAGTTGTCGAGACTATAGTACATAGTACCCCCCGTAACACTACCGGCATTGATCAACACTTGTGCCGAGCCATTGTATGTTAGGGACTTGGCTGTGGGCGCGGTATAGGTGGGGGCGGCTTTTGTCATTGTAAACGTATAGCTGGCCGTCTTTGTGGTGTAATAATTATTTAAGCCGTCAACGATCTGGGCGGTGATGGTGGTGGAACCTACGCCAACAGGCGTTACCTCGCCTGTGGTGGAATGAACAGTAGCCACATTGGTATTGCTGCTGGTATAGACAACCTGTCCGCTACCGGTATTGGTAAGCGGATTGGTAAACGGGGTGGTGTTATAGGTTTGGGATATAGAGGTCTCAGCATACGTCAACGTGCCTGACATGGCCGTAATAGTGTAAACGTACTGCTTGCCGGGTTCGAAGGTGCGGTCGGCAGGCAGGCGGTAGACGTAGGGACCTACGCCCGGGATGTCGAAGCTGACGAAGGCCGAACCACTGGTGACGGTCTGCGGCGGGATGAGCACGGCTCCACCTTCAGAGATACTGATTTCACCGTCGTCCGAGGCAGCCGAGAGCGTGTAGCCGTCGCTGTTGTCGACAGGATAGGTCACCACCGCCGAGCGCTTGGCATGGAGCTTCAGATTGGTCAGGGTCCAGGCCGGGGTGGCTGTGGGCAGACTGATATTGACGATGACCTTCGCCATCAGGTGCGTCATCGGCAGCGTCTGGACGGTCGTCGAGTAAGCATAGGTAGCCGCCTTGCTAAAGGTGAGGTCGCTCTGAGCGTAATTGGCATCGCTGGTCTGGTCGGCACTCACGGTGAACGTGGCGCCAGAGGCTACGCTGGGGTGCACGGCATACATGCTGACCGACGACCCGTCGTAAGGATAATACAAGGTACTGGCAGAAGTAAGGTCGCCGCTGTTGCCCGAGACGGTGCACGCTAGCGGGTTGGCTATCCAGTCACTGGTACTGGCGTTCTTGATATAAACGTCGACGGCCTCGCCAGAAAGCAGCTCGGTGTTCTGTACGTTACTGCCTGCGCGGGTCTGCGCACTCTCCTCCACAGCTATAGCCAGTCTGATAGGCATAGACTTCCCAAACCGTGCCTCGTCGTCCGAGGTACAGCCTCCCAGCAGTACCATTGCTGCCATCATCGGTATTATGATCTTTATCTTCATCATATCCATACAATGTATGCTTACATACAAGCTCTTTCGAGTATAGCGTCTCTAGAGACGAAGCCTCAGAGAACACATCACGGGGTGCTTAGCCCCAGGGGGTTATTTATCTTTAAACAGGCGGACATAAAAACCATATCCTGCAGGAGCCGAACCATTTCCATCTACATTAGCCCCTGCAAAACCTATTCGGTGCATATAAGGTGACGTAGATAGTGTGGACGACCAATAGAAGCCAGAACCTGGACTAGTCGTGGATGAGTAAAAACTTGGGCTTTGATCGCAACAATTAGTACCAGGAGAATAGCCACCTGCAGGAAATACCACTGTAAATTCAGGGGAAGTCCACCAACTTTCAGTACTGATAGTAGATATTGTTATACCAGTATCAGCTCCCACATACTTCACTTTTATGGTCAATGATTTGTATCCACCTACTGTCGCATCAGAAGTCTTATACTCATAGCGGTATGCACAAGTATACTGTCCATTCACATAGTTACCTCCACTTAGTTCTTTAAATCTCAATGCATAACCGATATAAGTATGATCAGCATCATTAGGGCAGTAATAGTCGTTATAAAACGTTCTAAGAACATCAAACGAATAGTTTGCAGTTGTATAAGTGGAACTCGTATTGTTGTTAGTAACGCCCCAACCTACTGTCTCACTTAGATTATATGATATGACTCCACGTTTATAAACAATACGAACCCCATCTGCACCCCCCATATTTGAATCTTGCGCATTACCATAATACGGAGCCATAACTGCGCACCACTCAGCCTTCGAAGGCAGGTGATAACCCGCTACAGCCGTACCATTGATCATTTTCTGTATATTTGCTTTAGGAGTTTGTGTACTATTAGAGGTATTCCAACAGAAGTACATACTATGTGATATCAAGTTATCCGTCGCCATGGTGGTGGCTGTTTGCATATTATACGGGGCGACATACTCGATGGGGAGACGGGGACGGTTGAGGGTGCCTTGACCTGCCTGGACGGCAGGAGTAGTATCCCAAGCGGTGATGTTGGTTGTTACAATGAGCTGAGTGTCAAACACAGATACATTATACACATACTGATAGCCACTGGCGAAGGTGACGGCTGAAGGCACCTCATAGACCAACGTGTGGTTGGCCGTAGTAACCGTAATCAGGGTGGCATTGGCAGCAGCGCTCTGCGGCGGCACTAACGCCACGCAATTGAAATTCGACGTCTCACCTGCCGAGGTGAACATAGTGACATCGGTGCTACCCGACGCCACTGCCGTACCGACCGCACCGGTAGAGG
>JAEEGI010019191.1_pt1 | contig 13805 bp, 8 predicted proteins | sample 8958751 | NCBI WGS metagenome assembly JAEEGI01 (sample SAMN16246545, study PRJNA631951) | gut metagenome | biome: gut microbiome; feature: rumen; material: KS-attached | host: Bos | place: Iran: Karaj | collected 2018-10
CCTCCATACCCAGCGCGGGATACTCGACGCACTCAATGCTCTTGATGCTCTCCTGTGAGAGAATAGCTGCGGGACCGCCGATGCTGCCCAGATAGAAACCACCGTGCTTCTTGCAGGCGTCGGTTACTTCTTGGCTACGGTTACCCTTGGCAATCATCACCATGCTGCCGCCCAGGCTCTGGAACAGGTCAACATAGGGATCCATGCGGTTGGCAGTGGTCGGGCCCATCGAGCCGCAGGGCATGCCTTGAGGCGTCTTGGCGGGACCGGCATACAGCACGGGATGATCCTTGATGTACTGGGGGATGCCCTCGCCGCGGTCGTAGCGCTCTTTCCACTTGGCGTGGGCGATGTCGCGGCCCACGATGATGGTGCCGCTGAGCGATACACGGGTCGAAACGGGATACTTGTCGAGGATGGCGAGCGTCTCGCTCATCGGGCGGTCCAGGTCAATCTTGATGCCGTCGCCCTCGCCGGCCTGGCGCAGCTCTTCGGGAATCAGCTGGGTGGGGTTGTCATCGAGTTTCTCAATCCACACGCCATCGGCGTTGATCTTGGCCTTGATGTTGCGGTCGGCACTGCAGCTCACGCCCAGGCCGATGGGGCACGATGCGCCGTGGCGCGGCAGGCGTACGATGCGCACGTCATGAGCCATATACTTGCCGCCGAACTGGGCGCCCAAGCCGATTTTGTAGGCCTCCTCGAGCACCTGCTTCTCCAGTTCCACGTCGCGGAAGGCGCGGCCTGTCTCGTCGCCCGTGGTGGGCAGGTTGTCGTAGTAGTGCGTCGACGCCAGTTTGACGGTCAGCAGGTTCTTCTCGGCACTGGTGCCGCCGATGACAAACGCGATGTGGTAGGGCGGGCAGGCTGCCGTGCCCAGGGTACGCATCTTGTCAACCAGGAAGGGAACGAGTGTGCCGGGGTTGAGGACGGCCTTGGTCATCTGGTACAGGTAAGTCTTGTTGGCGCTGCCGCCACCCTTGGTCACGCACAGGAAGCGGTACTCCATGCCCTCGGCGCACTCCAGGTCGATCTGGGCGGGCAGATTGCAACGGGTGTTCACCTCCTCATACATGCTCAGCGGGGCATTCTGCGAGTAGCGCAGGTTCTCCTGGGTATAGGTGTTGTATACACCGCGGGCGAGGGCCTCCTCGTCGCAGAAACCGGTCCACACCTGCTGGCCCTTCTCGCCGTGGATGATGGCGGTGCCGGTGTCCTGGCACAGGGGAAGCTGGCCCTTGGCGGCCACCTCGGCGTTGCGCAGGAACGTCAGAGCTACATACTTGTCGTTGTCACTGGCCTCAGGGTCGGTGAGGATCTTGGCCACCTGCTCGTTGTGCGAGCGGCGCAGCAGGAAGTTCACGTCGCGGAAGGCGTGCTGGGCCAGCAGCGTCAGAGCCTCGGGTTCGATCTTGAGGATGGGTTTGCCCTCAAACTCGCCCACCGACACGTAGTCGCTGGTCAGCTTGTAGTATTCGGTGTCATCTTTGCCCAACTGGAACATGGGCGCATAGCGGAATTCGGGATTATTTGCCATAAAGTCTGTCTTAAAATTGTGATGTTGAGTATTAAGTGGTTGATTTCTTTCGTTTGATTGCTGCAAAGGTAGCCAAAATAATTCAGTAATGCAAGCACAGCCCGCTCGATGTCGCGTTTCACGGCTCAACGATGCCGTCAAACCCTAACCGCTTGAAATCATCGGGTAGGGGGGCGGTGATGTCAATCTCATTACCGCTGACGGGGTGAGTGAAGCGGATGCGGTGTGCCTGCAGCGAGATGCCGCCGTCAGGATTGCTGCGGGGCGCGCCGTACTTGAGGTCGCCCTTGATGGGGCAGCCGATGGCCGACAACTGTGCGCGAATCTGGTGTTTGCGCCCGGTGATGAGGTCTACCTCGAGCAGCCAGTAGCGCTCGCTGGCAGCGATGACGCGGTAGTGCAGTACGGCTTTCTGGTGCCCCTCGCGAGGCACGATGCTCACACGGGTCTTGTTGCCCTGCTCGATGCTCTTGAGGTAGTGGGTGAGGGTGGCCTCGGGTTCTGGCGGCTGCTTGCCCGTCACGGCCCAGTAGGTCTTGTGTACCTCGCCCTTGCGGAACAGCTCATTCATCCGCGACAGTCCCTTGCTGGTCTTGGCCATGACGACCAGGCCGCAGGTGGGGCGGTCGATGCGGTGCGTCACGCCCAGGAACACGTTGCCGGGCTTGTTATACTTCTCCTTGATCCACGCCTTCACCGTGTCGATGAGGGTGGGGTCGCCGGTGCGGTCGCCCTGCACCAGTTCGCCGGCACTCTTGTTGACGATGATGATGTGGTTGTCGTCGTAGATTACTTCCATCGTTGCTTCGGTTTTTGCGGTCAATCACGCCGCGAGGCTGCGGCTGTGCAAAGTTAATCTTTTTCCCGCTAATAACCCGCTTGTGGCGGCAAAAATATGTCCCGTCCTGGACTCGCCGACCGGCATGATGCGTCGGTGGTGCTGCACCTTATTGTTTTTAGTGAGATGCGGCCCAAAAATGATATAATTCCTTAATATATTGATTGACAGTAGTTTGTATTATTTTTAAAAGTTTTTCACTTAATTAACTGATAGTTAAACTATTACCAGGGTTTCCGTGGCAAAATGATAAAAAAAATCAAAAAGTTTTTGACAATATTACATTATATTAAAAAAAAACAATTAACTTTGCAAGCCTATCTTTATTAAGAGGTGTTGTTAAGAAACTGAAAAACCAAATTTATTCAATCTGTTGTAGGGATTGAAACACGCTTTGCGGAAGGTCTAATTTAACCGTACTTCTCGATCGGCGAGAAGTGTTGGAAGTTTTGAAGCTATGCAACTTTTAGGAAGGGTAGGCAACAGTCATTGAAAAACTTTAAAACATTAATAATTAATCAATTAAACTAACATTTATGAGTCTAAAACATTTTCTCTTGTTCCTAGTCATGGCTCTCGCCTCGCTTGGTGTTTCGGCACAGGTGAGCGGTACAGTCGTTGACGAGAACAACGAACCTGTCATCGGCGCGTCGGTCGTTCAGCAGAGCAATCCGAAGAACGGCGTCGCTACCGACTTTGACGGTCATTTCACGTTGAATGTGCCAACCGGCACTAAGATTAAAGTTACCTATGTGGGTTATGAGGATGCCATCGTAGTAGCTAAGGCTGGTATGACCATCACCCTCAATCCTAAAGGTGAGATGCTTGGTGAAGTCGTTGTAACCGGTTATCAGAAGGTTGACAAACGACTCTTTACCGGTGCAACCCAGAGCGTTGACGCCGAGAAGTCAAAACTCTCCGGTGTCGCCGACGTCAGCCGTGGTCTGGAAGGACGCGCTTCTGGTGTGCAGGTGCAGAACGTATCAGGTACCTTCGGTACCGCTCCTAAGATCCGCGTGCGCGGTGCTACCTCTATCTATGGTAGCTCCAAGCCCCTGTGGGTTGTGGACGGTGTCGTTCTTGAGGACAACGTTGACATCAGCGCCGACGACCTCTCGTCTGGTGATGCCAACACTCTGATTGCCTCGGCTGTTGCCGGTCTGAATGCCGACGATATCGAGAGCTTCCAGATTCTGAAGGATGGTTCAGCAACCTCAATCTATGGTGCCAAAGCTAACGCTGGTGTGATTGTAATCACCACCAAGACCGGTCGCAAGGGCCAGTCTTCTATCAGCTACACGGGTGAGTTCACCTACCGCCTGAAGCCCAACTACCGCGACTTCAACATCTGTAACTCTCAGGAGCAGATGAGTATCTTGCGCGAGATGGAGCAGAAGGGCTGGCTCGAGTATGCCAACCTGGTGAACAGCACCACTTCGGGTATCTACGGTCAGATGTACACCTTGATGGACACTTATGATCCGGAAACCGGTACCTACGGCCTGCCTAACACCCAAAACGCACGCAACCAGTATCTCCGTGAGGCAGAGATGCGTAACACCAACTGGTTCGACCTGTTGTTCAACAACAACATCCTGCAGACCCACTCGGTGAGCGTTTCTGGTGGTTCGGACAAGGGTTCGTTCTATACCTCGGCTTCGGTCATGATGGACCCGGGATGGTACAAGAGCAGCCGCGTTGAGCGCTACACCTTCAACGCCAACGCTATCTACAACCTGACCGATCGCATCAAGATCAAGATTCTGAACAGTGACAGTTTCCGTGAGCAGAAGGCTCCCGGTACCCTGAGCCAGAACGTGGACGTAGTGAGCGGTGAGGTAAGGCGTGACTTCGATATCAACCCCTACTCATTCTCGTTGAACACCGCCCGTACGGTAGACCCCAACAGGCGTTATGTGCGCAACTACACCGCTTTTAATATCTTTGATGAGTTGGAGCAGAACTACATCGACCTCAACGTAACCGACCTCAAGTTCCAGGGCGAGTTGACCATCAAGCCGATCTTGAAGACCGACCAGACCCTCGACCTGAATGTCCTGGGTTCGATGCGTATTGCTACCACCGAGCAGAACCACTATGTGCTTGACAACAGTAACCAAGCCATGGCCTACCGCGCTGGTATCAACCCCGAGAACGCGATCATCCGTTCTTCTAACTCCTACCTCTACACCGACCCCGATGTGAAGAACGGTCTCCCCGAGACGGTTCTTGACAAGGGTGGTATGCTGTTCTTCAACAAGAACAATAACAAGTCCTTCACTTTCCGTGCTTCCGGTCAGTACATGAAGAGCTTCAACAATGACGAGCACCTGATCAACGTCTATGCAGCTATGGAGGCCATGCGTCTCGACCGCTTCTCGCAGGCGTTTGATGCTTGGGGCATCGTTTATGCCAACGGTAACCTGCCCTTCACCAACTACAAACTGTTCAAGCAGATGCAGGAGGAGAATGGTTCCTACTACAGTGTCGGTGAGTACCACCGCCGCGATATGGCTTACATCGCCTATGCCAACTATGCATTCAAGGGCCGCTACATCTTGACTGGTACCCTGCGCTATGAGGGTTCTAACCAGATGGGCCGCACCTCGCAGAGCCGTTGGATCCCCACCTGGAACGTATCGGGTGCATGGAACATCCATGAGGAGCCGTTCTTCCAGAAGACTGCCCTCTACAACAAGGGCGCCATCTCCAACGCTAAGCTGCGTCTGAGCTACTCACTTACCGCCGAGAGCGGTCCCACCAGCCTGGCTAACGCCGAGGCCCTGTATTATCCCACTCGTCCCTGGCGTCAGGAGCTGAGCACCTACGAAATGGCCCTCGGTCTTGCTGGTCTGGGTAACAGTGAGCTGACCTACGAGAAGAAGTATGAGTTCGACCTTGGTCTTGACCTCGGTTTCCTGTGGAACCGCATCAACCTCGTGTTCGACTGGTATGTTCGTAACAACTTTGACCTGATCGGTCTAATCCGCACCCAGGGTGTCGGTGGTGAGACCAACAAGTATGGTAACGTGGCCGAGATGAACTCGCATGGTGTTGAGTTCACCCTCACTACCCACAACATTGAGCCTAAGCGCCCCGGTGGCTTTGCTTGGGACACCGACTTGACCTTCTCCTATGCAGTGACCAAGATTATCAAGCTGCAGTCGCGTTCGCGCGTCATCGACCTCGTGCGTGGTAGCGGTTTCGCCCTCGAGGGCTACTCCAACCGTGCCATGTTCTCGATTCCTTACGCTGGCCTCGATGCTCACGGTCTGCCTCTGGTATACGACGAGACCGGTGCTATCTCCAACGTCGGTCTGAACTTCCAGGAGTTCGAGAACCTCGGCTTCTTGAAGTATGAGGGTCCCGTTGATCCCACCATCACCGGTGGTTTCGGCAACAACTTCTCGTTCAAGGGTTTCCACCTGAACGTGTTCATGACCTATGCCTTCGGTAACAAGCTTCGTCTTGACCCGACCTTCGCTGCAGGTTACAGCGACTTGACCTCCTTCACCAAGGACTTCAAGAACCGCTGGGTACTGCCCGGTGATGAGGCCTATGACGGCATTGTTCCCGCTATCGCATCGCGCCGCCAGGTTTACTCCAACGATTACCTGGGATGGGCCTACAATGCTTACAACTACAGTACTGCCCGCGTAGCCGACGGTGGTTTCATCCGCCTGAAAGAGGTTTCGTTGACCTACGATGTTCCCAAGACGCTGATCTCGCGCATCCGCTTGACCAACGCTTCGGTGAAACTCGCTGCCACCAACATCTGCCTGCTCTATGCCGACAAGAAGCTGAACGGCCAGGATCCTGAGTTCTTCAACAGTGGTGGTGTTGCATCGCCCAACCCCAAGCAGTTTACCTTGACCCTGCGTCTGGGTATGTAATTTACACATTATTTATATATAATCAATATAGATATTATGAAACTACGATATAAAATCTTATCTATTGCCGTGGCGTTGCTTGGCCTGTGCTCTTGCAATGACTTTCTTGAGACCGTGCCCGACACTCGCGTCTACCTGGTGAATCTTGACCAGTTGGAGCAGTTGCTCGTCACCGGATATACCCAGGCCAATTATGCACTCGTTGGTGAAATGTCATCCGACAATGTCTGTGACAACAACTCGCCCAGTGACGATGGTATGCGTTATCACCTGAGCTCCTACAGCCAGTTTGACGAGCAGGTGTACGCTTGGGAGGATGTTGACCTCGATATCTCGGACAACGACTCGCCTTCGGGCGTGTGGAATGGCTGCTATGCCGCTATCGCCGCAGCCAATGCTGTCCTCCAGAAAATCGATGAGTTTGAGGAGTCTGGCGAAATCGAGGGTGAGCTCATCACTGCCAACGACCGTGCTCGCATGGACGCTATCAAGGGTGAGGCTTTAATGATCCGTGCTTATCACCACTACATCTTGGCACAAATCTTCTGCATGCCTTACCGTGGCCCGCAGATCAGTGCCACCCTTCCCGGTATTCCCTATGCTAACAAGCCCGAGACCGAACTTGATCCCAAGTACGACCGTGGTACACTCCAGGAGACCTACGACAAGATCGAGGCCGACCTGGTGGAGGGTCTGAAGTATATCACCGAGGACTTCTACAATGTTCCCAAGTACCACTTCAATGTGGCTTCGTCACATGCTTTCGCTGCACGCTTCTACACCGTTAAGCGCGAGTATGACAAGGTGGTTGAGCACTGCAACGCTGCCTTCAAGGGCAATGATCCCAACACCATGCGTAACGACTTCTGGGATCAGACCGACTTCTACTACTACAGCGACATCGCTCGCTACTATAGCAGCATCGACCGTCCCGGTAACTTCATGCTTATCGGCACTTACAGCACCTGGGACCGTCGTTTCTACGGCTATCGCTTCTCTTGCAACCGTGACGCCTTGCGCGGCTCGATTCAGGGTCCTGGCCCGTCGTGGGCTGACTGCATTTGGACTTACCGCAATGGTAAGGACAAGGTGTCCTTCGCCATGATGCCTTGCTACCAGTACTTCTGCGCTAGCGCTGGTATGGAGTATGGTGCCTTCTTCGTGGGTAACTGCTTCGAGCAGTTTGAGTACACCGACAAGGTGGCCGGTATCGGTTACGTACACATGGTTCGTCCCGAGTTCACCAGCCAGGAGACCATCCTGCTGCGTGCCGAGGCTAACATCTTCCTGGGCAACATCGATGCTGCCTTCGAGGACCTCTACCTCTGGAACCATGAGCACCTGCTGCTCGATGAGTCACGTAACTATCAGATGACCGAGTTGTCTAAGGACCAGATCCTCAGATTCTACAGCTACTATGACAATCCCAACCGTAGGGATCCTGGCTTCGGCATCGTGAAGAAGTTCCACATCGATGAGGTTTGCCCGAGTGACAAGTACAAACTCACTCAGGAGATTGAGCCTTACATGCAGTGCATCCAGCACTTCCGCCGTATCCAGATGATCCACATGGGTAACCGCTGGTTCGATATCAAGCGTTATGGCTTCGATGTGACCCACAAGATGGGCATCAGCGATGTTTATCACCTCGATGTGCTTGATCCGCGCTATGCTATCCAGATCCCGAACGAGGTAATCGGTGCCGAACTGGCTCCCAACCCTCGTGCAACTGTCAAGGCCGAGAACAGCCTGGTAGTCAACAAGAATGCATACGTTCGTAACTAATAATCTAAGTAAGAACATGAAACGAATTCAATATTATATTTCTGCATTGCTGCTCGTGGCAGTAGCTGCCATGTCGCTGTCATCATGCGGTGATGATAAATTGGGCCCAACGATTTTCCCCGACGTTGACGAGACGCTGGATCCCAATTCCTATTCCTATAAGCTGGACAAATTCCTCAGGACGAATTACCTGGAGAAATACAACCTGACGTTCCTGTACAAGATGCCGGACATCAGCACCAACATGAACTATAACCTGGTGCCTGCCCAGTACGATAACGCTATCGACCTGGCTGTGCTTTGCAAGCACCTGTGGTTTGATGTCTATGACAAGATTGCCGGTGACCAGTTCCTCAAACTGTATGGACCGCGCATCATCCTGCTGGTGGGCTCTCCTGCCATTAACCCCTCTTCGGGTACCGAGACCGTCGGTCTGGCCGAGGGTGGTATCAAGATCACGCTGTTCAAGGTCAACGCCATGGACATCAATGACTTCCAGGAAATGAACGAACTCTACTTCCACACGATGCACCATGAGTTTGCTCACATCCTGCACCAGACCAAGACCTATCCCACCGAGTTCAACACCATCTCGGTAGGTCGCTATGATGCCAACAACTGGGGCTATCGTGGCAACGAGGTTACTTCGCTGGGCTTTGTGACCAACTACGCTTCGAGTGAGTACCGTGAGGACTTTGCCGAGACAATTGCCTGCTTCATCACCTACACCGATGAGCAGTGGGATCAATTGATGACTTATGCTGCTCGCGGCTGGGCTACCTCGGCTAGCCAGGACGACCTGGATGCTGTTTACTACAGTTACTACTACTATCCCGACAATAACGCCGACAACGAGATTACCTATGTTGACGAGCGTTATGTAGTCAACACGACCGATTCCGAGGGCGTTCAACACATGTACTACCGCAACGAGCGTGACTCAGCCGGTAACCGCATTGTGGTCTATGAGGTAGAGGATGAGGACGGTATCAAAGGCGATGAAGCTATCCTGCAGAAGGTGCAGATCGCCCGTGAGTGGTTCCGCACAGCATGGAATGTCGACCTCGACTCCCTGCGTAAAGAGGTGCGCGATCGTCAGGCCACCTATGACATCAACACGCTGCGCAAGATGGTCTATGACATCCAGTAATGTTTCACCTTTTTAAAAATGATGAAAGTAAAATGAAGAAGTTTTTAAATATTTCATTGTTGACTCTTGCAACGCTGGCTACCCTCTCGATGTCATCGTGCAAAAACGAGGTTGACAACATCTTTGATGACGATGCCATCACCCGTCTGGACCAGGCTAAACAAGAGTATTCCGATATTCTTACCAGCAATGGTGGCAAGTGGCAGTTGGAGTATTATGCCAACGACGAGGAACCGGGTTACATCTATCTGATGACCTTCTCCAAGGACGGCTCGGTGACCATCTCTGGTAACAACAAGTGGATCAACTATGTGAAGAGCGGTAACATGAACAGCCCTGGTTATGGCAGTGAGGTCTCGATGTGGGAGGTGATTGCCGACAATGGCCCCGTCCTGTCGTTCAACACCTACAACAAGTACTTCCACATCTTCGCCGATCCCTATGACATCCCCAGCTCGGGCAGTGCCTCCAGCGATAGCGATGTTAACGAGAGTGGTTACGGTCATGAGGGTGACTATGAGTTTGACATCATGAAGTACTCTGGCGATACCCTCTACGTTACCGGTAAGAAGTACAACCGCAACATGATCATGACGCGTATCGATGGCTCGATCAACGACGAGGTGTACATGAGCGAGGTAGTCGCTATGGCCGACTCGTTCTTCAACGCCAAGGTGCCCATGGTTTACATCAACCTGCCGAACGGTGTGCGCTGGATCGTCAAGAACGGTGCTACCAGCATCCTGAAGATGTTCCGCGAGGACGCTGATGAGATCTCGACCGCCGAGACCCACAACATCATCATCACCCACGACGGCTTGTCCTTCAAGGAGCCCATCTCGCTTGATGGATATGTAATCCAGAACTTCATTCGTCAGGCCGACGGCTCGTTGCTGTGCCGCGACGACCATGAGACGACCATGACGGCCGACGATCTGGGTACATTCTTCTCCAACACCAATTTCACTTGGAAAGCCGACTTCAAGGATGTCGGTGGCAATTTCGCCGATTTGGTGACAGCCATCGGTAATGAACTGAAGGCTTACAACAAGTCTGCCTTGCAGTATGCCCAGATTGCCTATGACCCAACCTTATCATGCTATGCATTGTCGTTCAATGTCAAGAAGGGTTCGGTGAAGTACAACCCCACCTATTACTTGGATCTGGTGTCGGTTGATGAGGAGACCATCTCCTTCACCGCTCAGGCCGAAGGTGACCGCTATGGCGAGGTCTATGCCAAGAACTGCCCCACGATGCGCGCCTTTGTTGATGCGATGGCCAAGAAGTTTGACCTTTCGGCCAACTCTCTGCTCGCTCCGGTCAACATGAAGACCTCCGAGAGTGGTAATCATGCCAACTATGTAATCTGGAACCTCCAGTAACATCCATTCATCACAACCGGGGTGCTGCCACCCAACGACGGCATCCCGGTTTTCAAAATTCAAGCATAATCAATTTTTTATTAATATTATTATTTATCACTCATTATGAAGAAGTTCTTACTTTTAGGTGCTGCTGCGCTGATGGTTCTGTCGGCTGGCGCACAGATGAAGCGCTCATCAATGAACGCTCCTAAGGCTCCGCAGATTCAGCGTGCACCCATCAGTTATGTGAAGCAGGAAGCTAAGGTTGCTCCTGCCAACTACGTGTTCAAAGCCCCCAAGAAGGCCGATTTCATCGAGCCGTTCTACTATCGTCCTGCAGGTGCCTACTATTCACCCATGATTGCAGTGGATGGTGCCGGTGGTTACTCCTATGGACAGGATTTCCTCCAGGTAAAGCCCTATGGCATTTACCAATTCCAAACCGATGTCTATGGCGCTGACGAGAATACCAGCTACACTTGGGACGTGTTCTTCGGTCAGGGTGCCGACACGCAGACCGATTATGTTGACGGCAGGGAGCTGGCAGTAGAGTACAGCTTGTTCACCCCCTTCCAGAATCTGCCCATCTTCTATGCTGTCGATGGTCCCCTTGATGACACGAATGCCGAGTGGTACAAGTATCAGATGACCGACTACACCATGGAAGGTGATGCCGACAATCCCACGGTGAAGTCTGAGGCTGCTGTACAGGCATGGGCTTGTCCTAACTCCACCACGATCACCGAGGAGGAGGGCGTTGACCTGCTGCTGTCGAGCAAGACGCTCGTTGGTGGTGGCCGTGATCACGACCAGCGCTACACCTTCACCGCTTACTATGGCGCAGAGCCTTATGGTAACAATGAAAAGGGCTGGTGGTTCGGTAAGAACGGTGAGCACATCGATGGTATGGCACAGATCTTTGAGAAGCCCCAGAATCCCTATCAGTTGACCAAGATCTACTGGATGCTGGACGATGGTACCATCTGCAACGGCAACGTGAAGCTGACCTGTAAGGTTTACAAACTGGACGAGATCCCCGCTTACAACGACACCGTTGGTGTTCGCATGGGTATGGAGCCTGGTGAGCTCATCGTTACTGGTGAGGGTTATGTGACCGAGACCACTGCAACCGACAAGAACGGTTTCGTTGAGTTCACGCTCTACGGTTTCGATCCTGAGGATCCCGAGTTGACCTATGAGTACAGCCCCACGATTGACTATCCTATCATGGTCACCATCGAGGGTTACAACGACCCCGAGGCCGAGGACCTTGTTGAGTTCACTTCCTATATCGCTGCCGACTATGCTAACGATGAGGGTTATGGTGAGATGGCTTATCTGAAGTCCCCGATTAACGTCGTTAACCTGGATGAGAATGGCGACACCATCTATGAAGAGGACGGCGTTACTCCTCAAGTAACTTTCACTGGCGAGTATGTGTGGCGCGGTCTGAACAACTTCTTCCGCAGCGGTACGATGAAGACCGCCCTTGGTATTTTCATCGTTGCTGATCAGCCCTTCATGACTCCTGCTGTGACCGAAGGTGATTACATCTACTTCCCGCCCGAGGACTATGAGTATAAGTTCGCCGACGAGGGTGGCCGCATGGTGAAGACCTTCAACTACTCTGATGGCAGCTCGCTCGTAACCGAGAGCATCAGCCTGTTGTCGTGGTTCCCCAGTGCTGATGGTGACTGGACTCTGACCTGCAACGGTAGTGATGACCTGCCCGAGTGGCTGAACATTGAGCTCGAAGATAGAGACGAGGGTTGGTTCGGTGCAATCGTGAATGTAACCGTTGATGCTGAGCCGCTGCCCGAAGACGTTCCCTATCGTGAGGCTATCATCCGCTTCGAGATTCCCGGTGACTACATTGACTACCTGTTCTACCAGGGTGAGTATGTTGAGCCCGAAATTCCCGAGGACGTGAATGGTGACGGTGAGGTAACTGTTGCCGACATCAATGTTGTCATCGATGCTATCCTCAAGGATGAGTTCAAGGCTAACTGCGACGTGAATGGTGATGGTGAGATTACGATTGCCGATATCAACCGTATCATCAACTACATCCTTTCGCACTAATTCGCACGATGAAGTTGAATAAACTGAACATTATTACAGTTTCTTAACATATCATCTATTACCTCAAGAGACGGGGCGCCTGTTTGAAGGCTCCCCGTTTCGTTTTTTTTTGATGGCCCATGGCTATGGGCTACGTGTACCGATGTTTGCGCCTTTGGAGGATTTTTTGTAACTTTGCCCTCATGAATGACAATAATGATTCCAAATCGTTGAAGCGTGTGCGCATCACCGCTATGCGCCAGACGGTGTATCGCGACCTGATGGCTCGCTACGAGAATCCCATCGAGCACACTTGTGACATCGCGGTGGGACAGACCTTCATCTCGGTGGATGGTGAGCGGCCCGAAGGCCTCTGTGAGAGTGCATGGGAGTCGATGAGGCCGTTTGTCCAGGCCCTGGCACGTGGTGAGGGCAACTTCTATGACGGCTGGATGCAGAATCCCCAGTCGGCAATGATTTCCTGTAACGACGGCTTCCGTCCTGTCTCCTTTTATATAGAAACCATTTAGTACAACAACTATGAATATCAAGACAGCCGAATTCCAGATCAGCAACAGCGACTACCGCAAGTGCCCTGACACCCGCTTGCCCGAGTATGCCTTCATCGGACGCAGCAACGTGGGCAAGTCGTCGCTCATCAATATGCTCACCGGGCGCAAAGCACTAGCCAAGACCAGCGCCACGCCCGGCAAGACGTTGCTCATCAACCATTTTCTCATCAACGGTGAGTGGTACATCGTCGATTTGCCCGGCTATGGCTTTGCCAAGCGCAGCAAGGAGGCTCGTGAACAGTTATGGCGCATGATTCAGGGCTATGTGCTGGGACGTGAGCAGATGACCAACCTCTTTGTGCTCGTGGACAGCCGCATCAAGCCACAGAAGATTGACCTCGATTTCATGCAGTGGCTGGGCGAGAATGGGGTGCCGTTCGCGATTGTGTTCACCAAGATGGACAAGCTCGGCAAGGTCGCAGGACCCACTGCTGTCGAAGCATACAAGCGGGAACTGCTCAAGACCTGGGAGGAGTTGCCCCCCGTGTTCATGACCTCGAGCGAGGATGCCCGCGGCCGTGACGAGTTGCTCGGCTACATCGACGCTATTAACCAACAACTGAAACAACAATGAGAAAGATATTAACTTTGGTATCGGTGCTTGC
>JAEEGI010019193.1_pt1 | contig 13804 bp, 12 predicted proteins | sample 8958751 | NCBI WGS metagenome assembly JAEEGI01 (sample SAMN16246545, study PRJNA631951) | gut metagenome | biome: gut microbiome; feature: rumen; material: KS-attached | host: Bos | place: Iran: Karaj | collected 2018-10
GTCTGTAAACTTATGCCCTTTGTCTTCATAATAAATTCCCCAATGCTCTTTCAATCTGACTCATATTAAAAGAAATATCTTTATCCTTACATCTGTATGAAACCAGTCCAATTGTCATCTAAACTTTACCTCATACAAGGGATGTGACTCGTACCAATCACATCCCTTTCGCATTTTATCTATTCTTTTTGATTCCTTTTAACCTGGCAATTTCTCTGACATATCTGTCCACCTGCTCACCTTCGGTCACGTCATAGTCTTCCCTAAGGTTTTCAATCAGTCTCTGATAGTCTTTGATAGCCTTATCATATTCCTTGTGTGATTCATGGAGCTGCGCCATTGAGCAAAGGCCTTCAGCGATTCTGGGCTTTTCCTGCATGTCAAAAGACTTTTCGTAAGCCTCCAGAGCCTTATCATACATGCCAAGTTTGGCATATCCATCACCCAAATCACAAAATGCCTGCCACACATCAGGAAACTCTTTTACCATTGCTTCCCAGTTTTCTTTTGCCTCTTCTAAACGGCCTTTCCCAAATGCCACATCGCCTGTGTACAAGAGATACTGATGATTCTTTTTGGCTTTCTTCATCAGCTCAATATACGGAATTGCTTCATCATATCGACCATCGGCAATCATGTTTTCCAAAAGAGCGTACAGGCAGCGATAATTTCCCGGATGTTTTTCTAACAGTTCTTTAAAGAAGCGAATCACTTCAAAATGATTATCATACCACTCATCGCCGCAGACACCACCATTGGCTTCGAGGAAGTCAACCCATCCGCCCTTGTCATCCGGATCCATCTCCAATACTTTTTGTGCATAGTCCGAAGCCAGTTCGTGATCACTATGTGCTCTGTGGTTGTATATACTTGCAAGGTTTCCAATAGCTCGTATATCCTTTGGATCCTGTTTAAGCCTATCTTCCAAAAAGCTGATTGCCTGCCTGAATGTATCAGGATGAATTCTTCTTTCGTTAAAGATCATGTTCTCAATGCGCTGCATCTGTTCCTCGTAAGGAAGCTCAAAAAGCTCATCGATGCTGACACCAAAGAATATTGCAAGCTTTGGAAGCAGGGATATATCCGGGTCACTTGCTCCTGTCTCCCACTTGGAAACCGCCTGATACGATACCCCGAGGTACTCAGCCAGTTCTTCCTGCTTTGCCTGTTTTTGTAATCTAAAATACTTAATCTGTTTGCCTATCATATATAATCCTTCCTCAACCCAGTGTTGAATTTTCTATAAAGGAATGGCCATCTCTTTTCTATAATCAGATTATAGGCACAGATTTTGTATGATACAATCGATAGTATTTTTAGTTTGTTCTATCACTAGTTGAGTAGAAAAAAGGTTTTTTCACGAACTCTATTTTTGCATACATCGAAGGACACAACCTTAACATCATTAACTTCTCGCTTATCAAAGTTTAAACCGCATGGTTAAGCCATTTTTAAGAACCACTTAGAACCACTTTTTTGAGTTGAGACATGCCGACAAACTCGGAACTGCTTCGCTTGTTCCTCGTTGTCGCGGCGTTCGCCGTATGCGCAAAACAAGGCGGACAGCCGTTCTTGAGTAAACTCAAACAGCTGTCCGCCTTGTTTTGTGCGCATATCTCGCTTTACACGCAAATCGGAGTGACGTGATTCGAACACGCGGCCCCTACCTCCCTAAGATAGTGCTCTACCAACTGAGCCACACCCCGACGACGTTTTTCATTATATAACGGCAAAATTATAAAATCAACCAAAACTTATTAGCGTTTTTTCATACATCACTTCTTATTATTGATTGCATCAATGATGTCCTGGGCGTTGTCTCTACTAACCTTCACATAGTCGCAACCGATGTAGTGCTCATTGCCATTACCCTGAAGGTAGTTGACAGCTGCATCTGCAGCGAGGTGAGACTGTAATACATAGTCGTTGTAGACAGTTCCCAGGAGCTTACCCTCCTGAACCACCTCTATTGCTTCCGGAAGGGCATCGACGCCTACGACATAGACATCTTCTCCTGGCTTAAGACCAGCCAGCTCTACTGCCTCTATTGCGCCAAGGGCCATTGCATCATTGTTGCAGATAATAACCTCAGGGTCCAAGCCTTCCTTGATGCCTTTTCTGACTATAAGCTGGGCTGTATCGCGGTCCCAGTTACCCACTTCATCAAGGAGGCAATCAAGCTGTAAATCAGCATTCTTGAGTGTTGATACAGAATAAAGAGTTCTATAGCCAGCATCGATATTTTCAGGAGCACCTTCGATCATGAAATACTGAATCTTGCCATCACCATTTCTATCAAGAGCCTTCTTGCCAAGCGTAAGGAGCAGCTCTCCCTGATAGATACCAGACTGTCTGGCATCACAGCCAACATAGCAGACATCAAGCTGATAGCTCTCCCATCTGTTCTCCTCATCGCCACTTGGTTCTCTGTTGATATAGACAAGCGGAATATTATGAGAAGCAGCCATATCAGTAATCGAATGAGCTACAGATGAATTAACAGGGTTGATTATAAGCGCTTTGGCACCTCCTGCAATCAGCTCCTCCACCTGAGAAAGCTGCACAGAATCATTGTTGGCACTGCCGAGAAGTATGATATTATCTCTGGAAAAACCCTTTGATACAAGGTAACTGACTAGTTCATTGCTAAACAGGGACATAAAATTGTCAGTAAGCTGATAAATACAAATACCAATCTTAACATCACTGTATGAACTATATGCCACAGATTCCGGAGTGGAATCTGATACTTTTTCACTAGAACACCCCACCAAAAGAGAAAGCATCAATGCTGCCATAACAATATAGCAGACCATTTTCTTTTTCATAACTACGCCCCACGTTATATTAAGCAAAACAAGCTAAATTTAACAACAAAAGATATTTTATCATAAAAGCATCCAAAAAAGAAGATAATAAAATTTCCCATCTTAGAAAAATCTTCTACTGCCTGGGATTCCTATGGAAATGATCAATAAAGAACCAAAGCGCTACAAGGCACACTATTCCGCCAATGAAAACATGCTGAAGACTTATAGTAGCCCCCTTCTTGCTACGGTCCACCAAACTCTCCATTCTATCCTGATAAAGGATAAGTCCTGATGTCAGCGTGTCAGTGTTGACAGTCAAGACATCCGCATCCGGTGTAGAGTCCTCAAAGAGCTCGTACTCTCCCATATTGTTGGTCAGATAATAGTATGCTCTGTCTTCGTTTACAAGATAAAGAGGGATATCAACCTGAAGATCAATATCAGACGACATATTTGCCAGAGGAACTGCCTCGCCATTTTCAAAGGTCTTGGCTGCATCTATGTCAACGTATATTCCCTCATTCAGATTACCCAGAACAACCTCATTTTCCTCGATAGCGCTGCTGTACTCGCCATGAAGAGCCTCACTCTCTGCTTCATCCGAGACAACAAAATAAAAGGTGAGTTCCGCATTATCACCTTTACTTATTCTATCAAGTTCCTTTTGGGTAAAACAGGAAGTAACAACCTTAGAATAGTCTCCAAACCTGAATTCTGGCGCAGATACTTCAGTTAGGCTGGTTGAATCAAGGACAATATCGACTGTTCCTTCCCCATAAGAAATATAAGTTACCTGATGCATACTAAACACTCCTGCGGCATCTACGAAAAGACATCCATTTCTTCACCATAATATTAACACCCCTTGAGCATTCAAAGTATTAACAAAGTCTTATAATTTTCTTTATAATTCTTAACAATCAGGTCTCTTTACTGTTCCACACTTGTGCTTCCATCGGCATACTTGATAACCCAGTATCCCTTGCCTGTTCCGCAGTCCTCGTGGTACTCCTTATCAATGATCTGAGGCCCATCTCCCTCTATCTTGGCGTCGAAGTTCTCATCCTCAGCCAAAGAACTGCTGTCCTTAGGAGCTTCTGATGAAAGAGGAATCATTTCTGTTTCTGTCTCTTCTATCTGAACAGCTGTAACCATCTGATCAGCACTGTCATTATTCTGGATAATAGCCTCACCATTCCTGCCATCTACTGTGATCACCGGAATATTCCTGTCTCTGGCAACTGCTCCCTCTAGTGCATTATGATATGCTGGTAAAAAACTAAAGAGCAGAATATTAAGTATGAAAACTCCCAGGACAGTGCCTGCAACAGCTATTGTAATTCTAAGTAATCTGTTCATTGAACCTCCATGTAAAAAACAAAATCTATATCCTATTTGTCAAAACTCAACAGCATAGCTTTCAAGCGTCTCAATTGGTCCAGCCGGGTAAGAAGCGCTCGTCTGCTTGTAGTAGCCAGAACCTTTGGCGTTTTGCATCTCTGCATCAAAGATGTACCATTTGTTCTTCATCTTAACTTCCGTCCAAGCGTGATCTGTTCTACCGCCGAGAGCTGAAGTTACTGTTCCTGTGCATACTCTTGCGTCATATCCAAGTCCCTTGGCAATATAGGCAAAAGAAGCAGCGTAGCCATAACAGTTACCTCTTCTGGTTGCCATTGTCTTGGAAGCATATTCCTTAGTCCAATCTCCGCTTGGCTCATCAAGGCTTCTCTCGTAAGAAACATAAGTTGAAAGATAACTAAAAGCCGCTTCCAACTGCTGAGCCTGAGTCATGTCACCGCTTGTACTATTCGCAACTATCTGTGCTGCAAGATTCATAACATTGGATGTCGGTGAAACTATCGATCCATCCTCCGTCTTCCACTTGATGGTTCCATCCACATGGACAAAGTGTGCACCAGGAATATCATCTTCCATCCAGTTCCCCTGAGCCTGATTATCAACAACATCTCTTATCTGGCTCTTAAGCTTCTCCGGAACTCCATGCAGTGCATTCTTGCCAATGCTCACAACAGTCGTTGGAATATAGGTTCCGCCAAGTGCAGGTGGATAGCACAAAAGCTCTGTGTAGTACTTGTCGTACAGGCATCCGCTGTATGATGCATAAAATGGATTGTTCTCGCTTACGGTTATTGATTTAAGATTATTAAGATTCCAAAAAGCATTATTGGTAATATCCATAACATCACTGCCAATATGGATTGAAGTGATCTTATAGTTACTCTTAAAGGTGGTAGAATCTATGGTGCTATAGCCATAGCCACTAGCCCTGACTGTCGTTGAGAGAGAAGCTGTCATAACTACAGCCAGCAAAAGAGCTACCGCATTCTTTATATGTTTTTTGGCCTTCCTAACAATATTTTTTCTCAAATCTTTTCCTCGAAATCTTTTATCGGAGCGATATCTAAATTTCTTAATAGCATTTTTTACTTCTTGTTGTATTTGTTGTAATAACTGTCTGTCTGGCCACTCATAGAATTAGAATTCTTAGGCTTATTTTCAGTAATCTTGTAGCCAGTTGTAGGGCCATCAACCAGAGGCGGCCTTGTGTTTACAACATCATTTTCGTTTGCATAGCTGTAATAGCTTCTGACATCCTGCTTCTTACCACCTGCACTTGGATGCTTGCCATATCCAGACTGAGCTGTGATTGGATCGGCATAGGCCTCGTGGTTATCGCATACAATCTGGCACCACTGATCATTCCAGGTGTTGGCATTTACATGCACCCACTTAAGTGGAGGGTACGTTCTTTCATCCTCAGGATCATTGGTGATATCGGTCATGATCTGATCAAGGTAGTCCAAAATAAGTCCCAACGCTCTAGTGGATCCAGCGCAGGAATACTCATGTGCTACAAACACTCCATAAGCTGTTCTGTATAACTTTCCTTCTGTAGTATAGGTTCCAGCATCGCAATAGGCTCTCACGATACCATTTGCATATGCAACCATCTCAATCTGAGTTCCGCCGCCATTTTCAGAAACCTGATCAAATATCTCCTGAGCAAGCTGGCTCGCTATACTCCTTGCTTCAATCTCCTGGCGTCTGTTCATTCCGCCATTACTGTGTATCTCATTGGGAATGACAACCATCCCATCCTTTTTGGTCTTGGTCTTCTGATAGGAAGGAACAACATACTCATTCTTACTACTATAAGCCTGCGCTCCTCTATCAAGTAGCTGGTTAGCTATGCGGTGCTCTTTATTTTTACCAAGAAGAGCCCAGTGCTTAACAAGCTCCTCAGGATTAGCGCCATAAGCTGCTCGCAGATCCGCATAGTTGAGGAAATAATACAGCGGATTATAGTTCCTGCTTGGATCCTTAGGGTCCTCGGCATAATCAACTCCGTTATATTTGGTTGTTCCTTTCAGCAGAGTCTGATAAGCATCCTCAGAAATACCTACCGTATCGGAATAATTAGATGCAAATGAATTGTTTTTGAATGTTGGGAAAAGAACTATGACTCCCATGACAATACAGATAATAGATTTACATATTCTTCTAAGCATATTATTACGGAACATGAACGCCCCTCCAAACCAATGTAGACTACTGGTATAACTACTTTTTCCGAATCCTGGGCATCAAAAAAAGTGCCAACAAGATTTCATACATTAATCTTATCGACACTTTATTATTAAAATATTACACTTTAATTCATTTTATTTCTTTTTATACTAATGATGGAGATCAGCATTATGCAAAGCACTATAATAACAAGTCTAACCCCTGGATCCATGCTTGTATCACCGGTATCTGCCCTTCTGGCACCTAGAACTGCGCCCTGTGCTGAGCCATTACTTCCAGCATTATTCTGATCAGTCTGGCTCACACCCTCAGTAGCACTGATCTTGCCTGATTTAGCCTCGTTGTCACCAGCTGACAGTCTGATCTTGTCAGAACCTGATGTACCAACGCTAGCGCTATCAGAGCTATCTTTCACTGATCCCTGCTGGCTGCTACCAGCGGATGCCTTACTATCATCCCGTACCAAAGTCTCAGTAATTACTGTGCCAGTATTACTATTGTCAGCAGTGCTTCCTGAGCCATCAGCAACAAGGACAAGTCGTCCCTTCTTGAGTTCTACATCATAATAAGCTGTAGCATCTCTTCCGTTTCTATCAAAAATATGGATATCACTTATCTCGTTAGTGCATTCACCAGGACCTGTAAGACTTCCTATGAAAGTAGCCTCAATTCTGTGGCCCTTCATAAGACTTCCATCCGTTACAATGGCCTCTGTATTAGTAAGAGTCTGTCCCCTGTCATTCTGAACAGAAGTACCTGCTGTAACGGTAATCTTCTGCTTACTGTGCACCTTGGGCACTGAGCTGACACTGGCAAGAACATTACCACCTTCATCAGAAACCCTGATATCTCCAGCATTAACCTCATGTCCATTAAACAATAGAGGAATTACCTGAAACTCATCAGTTTTCTTGATGTATGCGGAATTAACATTTATGAAAAAAATCTGATCCTTGTAAGAAACGGCTGTACCACCGTTCTGATTAGTAGAAAAATCAAAATCAGAAGCAGCTCCTGTAAGTTCCTCAGAAGCTGTAGCACTTGCTCTAAGAATATAAGCTGATCCTATTTCCTGTCCAAGGGCTCCATAAGAATGCTGTGCAAGTAGCTTACCACCCTTGTCATGAATATCTACAACAAATCCTCCAACATATTCCTCGCCATCGATAACAACTGTCTCAAGATCCTTGGAATATACGTTGAAGTCAAGCTCAGAAACATCAACTACCGGCTGTTGTGGCTGCGCAGGTTCATCTACGCCACCTTCTCCAATGGCTGGTTCCGGTTCTTGTGGTTCTACCGGGTCTACAATTTCCTCAGTTGAACCTGTTCCTGGCTCTGTAACCTCTTCTGTCGGCTCCGGATCAGTAACCTCGCCCTCTTCTCCTGAAACCGGGCGACTTTCAGGTTCATTAGGAATCCCCGTACCAACTTCAATTATTATGAAGAAATCTACGGCGTATCCTAATGAATCCGCTTTTAAGTCCCCTAATATCTCGTCTTCTGAATCCCCCTCGGATTCTTCATACGCAGGCTGCGCCGGCTCGGTCACAGGCAAATTGTAGTCAGTAAGTTCCATGGCGTGCGAAACGACCTGGCTGCTCCCCGTTGCAGCTATTATTATGGCCACCGCAAATATAAATGCCAAAAATTTACTAACTCGCCCAGACATCACCTTTTACAACTCCCCAATGTAATTACATATATATAATTAACATACTCCCATATTCTACCAAAGAAAAAATCACATCTTCAATCATATTCGAAATGTTTTTTGTAATCTGTTAACAAATTATGATTAAATATGTTTGTATGCCCATCCTGTCTTAATCGACAGATAAATAAATTTTTAAATTAATTTCATTGCATCTGAAACCGATGCAACGCCTATAACTTCAATGTTCTTGTAAGCTTTTTTGAGCTTATCTGCAAGTGCTCTAGGCACAATGCAGGTCTTAAAGCCGAGCTTTTCGGCTTCCTGAACTCTTGCTTCAGCCATAGTAACTGACCTTACTTCTCCTGAAAGACCTACCTCTCCAAAAGCGATCACATCATCACTGATAGGCTTATTCTTAAAGCTTGAGATGATAGCAAGACAGATTCCAAGATCAAGGGATGGCTCAGCCACCTTCATTCCTCCTGCAAGATTAACATAAGCATCAAAGTCTCCCAGCTGAAGGCCAATCCTCTTTTCAAGGACTGCCATCAGAAGGTTAACTCTGTTGTAATCCGTTCCGTTAGCCTGACGCCTTGGAAATCCAAAATTCGTATGAGTTACAAGTGCCTGAACCTCGATAAGGATTGGCCTTGTTCCCTCAACAGAGCAGGTTACGACAGAACCACTTGCATTGTCAGGTCTTCCATCCAACATGAACTCAGATGGATTGGTAACTTCTACAAGTCCCTTTTCCTGCATCTCAAATACGCCAATCTCGTTGGTTGAACCGAATCTGTTCTTAACTGCTCTTAAGATTCTGTAGGAAGCGTGCCTGTCTCCTTCAAAGTACAGCACTGTATCTACCATGTGTTCCAAAACTCTTGGTCCGGCAACCTGACCCTCCTTGGTAACATGACCCACGATAAATACTGTGATATTCATGCTCTTGGCAATACGCATCAGAACAGCCGTTGACTCTCTGACCTGTGATACACTTCCAGGTGCAGAGGACACGTTCTCATTGGCCATGGTCTGAATTGAATCAATTATGATAACCTCCGGCTTAGTCCTGACGATTGCTTCCTCAATGTTAGAAAGGTTAGTCTCACACAGGAACTTGAGGCTCTCAGAAAAGCTTCCCAGCCTGTTTGCACGCAGCTTGATCTGTCTAAGGGATTCCTCACCTGAAATATATAGGATATCTTTTTTGTCTCCGGAAAGATTACCTGCGACCTGTAAAAGAAGTGTAGACTTGCCTATACCTGGATCTCCGCCCACAAGTATAAGTGAGCCTCTGACAAGTCCTCCACCAAGAACTCTGTTGAATTCCCCAATATGAGTGTCAGCCCTCTCCTCGTCGTTCATCTCAATCTCTGAAAGACTGACAGGCTTAGTAAACTCGCCGCTGCTTATGCCACTGGCCTGCTTGCCTAAGGCCTTAGTAGTTGGCTTAACTGTCTCCTCAACAAATGTATTCCATTCTCTGCAGCCAGGGCACTGTCCCATCCACTTTGATGATTCATAGCCGCAGCTCTGGCAAAAGAAAACTGACTTGATCTTAGTTGCCATAACCCCTCCCAATAAAACTGATACTACATAAAAAGGAGCTTCCTGTATGACCAGAAAGCTCCCTGATGATCAAAAAAATATTATTTCTCAACTCTTACCTGAGCTTTGCCCTCTGCAGAAAGCTCTACGCTGAGATTAAGCTTTCCCCCAAGGTTTGTGCTCATCTTGCCTATACTACTTCCGTTTACAAACACGCTGTATTCTGTGTTCTCTAAAAGTCCAAGTGTGATCTGTGCATCGCTTGCACCCTCTACACTAAACTCTACTCCCTTATCTGTTTCCTTGAAGCCAAGTACTGCAGTTCCAGGAACTGATTCATATACAAAATTCTCATTACACTCAAGCTTGGTAATATCCTTGAAAGTCTTGACCTTAAGAAGGTCACCATTGTGTTCAAAATTCTCTACTTTCTGCTTCTCGGGAAGCTCATAGTTACCAAAGCTGATGCTACCATCATTCTCGGCGCGGAGTAATTCCTCTACGACTGCCATATCAAACCTCCTGAATGATAAAAAAATTAGTGTTAACTACCACAGTGCATACCTATTTATGCACCTTCATTATAAAGCATAACCATTTTATTGGAAATTAAATCTTTTTAAATTTTACTTCTTCTTTTTTACAGTTTTTTTAGCCAGCTTTTTGGTAGAAACATTGGCCTTGGTCTTGGCTGTTCTGGTAGTCTTGGTAGTCTTGATGTTAGCCTTTTTAACTGATGTTTTACCTTCACTTGTAGTAAAGATGATCTTGTCATCCTTGAGTGCTACTGTAACATCCGTATCAGGCTTGATATTACCACGAAGAAGCTCCTCTGCCATAGCATCCTCAATAGTTGACTGGATTGCTCTCTTAAGAGGTCTTGCACCCATCTTGGCATCTGAATGCTTGGTTACAAGGTATTTCTTAACAGCAGGAGAAATTGTAAGGTTGATACCCATCTGTGCCTTGCATCTCTTGGCAAGATTCTGAGACAGAAGTGTAACAATCTCCATCATCTCTTTTTCTGTAAGAGTATGGAATACCATGATCTCATCAATACGGTTGATGAACTCAGGTTTAAAGAGCTTTTTAACCTCTTCCATAACTCCTGACTTCATATCCTCGTAGTCCTTCTTGGCATCCTGGCCTGCGCCAAAGCCGAGCTTCTTGGGATCTACAATCTTCTGAGCTCCAACATTGGAAGTCATGATGAGGATTGTATTCTTAAAGCTGACCTTTCTGCCCTTGGAATCTGTGATGTGTCCATCATCAAGCACCTGCAAAAGGACATTGAAAATATCAGGGTGTGCCTTCTCAATCTCATCGAAAAGAATTACAGAATAAGGATGTCTTCTAACCTTCTCACTCAGCTGTCCACCATCATCAAAGCCTACGTATCCTGGAGGTGATCCGATCATCTTGGAAACGGAGTGACCTTCCATGTACTCAGACATATCAACTCTGATAAGAGCATTCTCATCTCCGAACATAGCCTCTGCAAGGGCCTTGGAAAGTTCTGTCTTACCCACACCAGTAGGTCCAAGGAACAGGAAGGAACCGATAGGTCTGTTAGGATCCTGAAGTCCAACCCTTCCTCTTCTGATGGCCTTGGAAACAGCCTTAACTGCATCTTCCTGGCCGATAACTCTCTTATGAAGAACAGATTCAAGCTTAAGAAGCTTCTCTGATTCTTTTTCTGCAATCTTCTTAACAGGGATTCTGGTCCACTCTGCTACTACTTCTGCAATGTCGTTCTCATTAACGACAAAGCCTGAGCTGAGCTCTTTCTTTTTCTCAGCATTCTTAACTCTTGTGAGCTTGGAAAGAAGCTGATTCTGCTGTTTGTTAAGCTCTCCAGCTCTTATGAAATCACTGTTCTTGAGTGCATTCTCTATCTCTATATCTGTATTTCTGATAGTCTCTTCAATCTCTTTAACCTTGGGAGATACGCCCATAGTACGAAGTCTTACTGCACTTGCTGCCTCGTCAATAAGATCAATAGCCTTATCTGGAAGGTTTCTGTCATTGATATATCTCTCAGAAAGATCTACAGCAGCCTTGATAGCCTCAGGTGTAATAGAAACCTTGTGGTGCTCCTCGTACTTGCTGACGATACCCTTGAGGATTTCTGTAGCCTCTTCCTTGGTAGGCTCATCAACGTTAACAGGCTGGAATCTACGCTCGAGGGCTGCATCCTTCTCAACATACTTGCGGTACTCAGTGATGGTTGTAGCACCGATCATCTGAATCTCTCCTCTTGCAAGAGAAGGCTTCAGAATATTAGAAGCATCGATAGCACCCTCAGCACCGCCTGCGCCGATAAGTGTATGCATCTCATCTACGAAAAGAATAATGTTGCCATCCTCAGAAACCTCTTTGATGACCTTCTTGATTCTCTCCTCAAATTCTCCACGATACTTGGAACCTGCGATCATTCCTGAAAGATCAAGGGTTACAAGTCTCTTGTTCTGAACTGTAAGAGGTACATCGCCAGAAGCAATACGCTGTGCAAGTCCCTCTACTACTGCAGTCTTACCAACACCTGGTTCACCGATAAGACATGGGTTATTCTTGGTACGTCTGCTAAGTATCTGAATAACTCTCTTAATTTCTCTTTCTCTTCCGATAACGGGATCAAGCTTGTTCTCAAGAGCAAGAGCTGTCATATCACGGCTGTACTGCGCCAGAATAGATGCCTTTTTGCCGCCCTTAGGAGAAGCTTTTTTGCCGAGGTCCTCTTTTACCAGATTAGGATCCTCTCCCATTGCTGCCAGTGTCTCAGCATAAATCTTCTGAGCTGGCACGTTAAGCGTGCTGATAAGTCTGACAGCAACATTCTCACCCTCCTTGATAAGAGCAAGGAGAATATGCTCTGTACCTGTCTTGTCAGCATGAAAACGCTCTGCCATCCTGTGAGCTTCCTCCAGAACCTTCTCAGCTCTAGGAGAAAAGCCATCTTTATCAAGAGTACGAACACTGGAATCTGGCACGATAAGGTCTCTTATCATGTCCATCATCCTGTTCTCATCAATTCCATTATCAATAAGGATTCTGGAAGCTACGCTTCCGTCTTCCAGGATAAGGCCCATGAGAATATGCTCTGTACCAACATAGTTGAGTTTAAGACTTCTGGCTGTTCGCTTAGCAAGTTTAAGTGCGTCAGCCGCCATTACTGTAAACCTGGATTCCATATGTTACATCCTTTCATATTTGTCGTACAACTTGTCCACCAGGGCATGAATATCATCCCTGCCAATTCCCTTACATATAGCTCTTGCAAGAACTACCGCCAGATCTGACTGTGCCTCCTGCAAAGCCTGCAGCTTGTCGATATCGATAGCAATTATGGCACCACGTCTCCTGTCAATCTTGACAAAGCCATCCTGCTGCAAAATAGAATACGCCTTGTTGACGGTGTGCATATTGATACCAATTGTCTCAGCCAATTGCCTTACGCTTGGGAGCTGCTCACCCTCTCTAAACTGGGATGTTGCAATGCCCAATATGATCTGGTTACACAATTGCACATAAATCGCTTCATCACTATTAAAATCAATCTCGATGATCATATCGCGCCCCTCCTTCGCAGAAAAATCTATCATCACACTCAAATTCTGTGACAACTTTAGTATAACAGATATGACAGTTTATGCAAGTTTTTCCCCGCCCCCGCCTGAGGGCAAAAAGCGATGTTCAATGAAGATTTTTTCGTCTGTGTAAGTGAGGTTTATTCATGAGCCTTCGGAAAGCAGCAATAAGAATTCTGTCACGGGTCAACATGTTTGAGCGCCTAAGGCAGCCTTTCACCTCCCACCATTTTCCCTTGCTCGTCACTGACAAATGCAGATTTTCTCAGATGTTTCCGCAGCTTTTCTTTTAATGCGCATGCTCAACTGCAACTCGCAGGACGGAAACAAGATAAATAACCGAAAAATGCCACAATGGTGCGTAGCACCTTATAAGAATGAGAAATCAGTCTTCCAAGCTAGCTTGAAGAAGTTGATTTCTCATTCTTATATACGCTCGCTTTGCGAGCTGTGGCATTTTCTTAAGTATAAGTTACGCCCGTCCTGCTTCAGACATCGTTTCGCATGTGCGGGAAAAGCTGCCATGGAAACATTAGAAAATCGCATTTGCCATCTAAGACTAGCCTTGGAAAATTGGTTGGATCGGCTACGGCTGCCGTGGGTGCGAGTTGTGACCCGTAGAATTCTTAGCTGCTTTCTGAAGGCCATGA
>JAEEGI010019196.1_pt1 | contig 13803 bp, 10 predicted proteins | sample 8958751 | NCBI WGS metagenome assembly JAEEGI01 (sample SAMN16246545, study PRJNA631951) | gut metagenome | biome: gut microbiome; feature: rumen; material: KS-attached | host: Bos | place: Iran: Karaj | collected 2018-10
CCGATCTGGATGTATGGCTCTTTCGGGCTGGGGACGAATGTCGAATCGTATCGGGTGTTCAGCCTCGCGAGTGCTTCTGCCGAGGGATGTCCGCTGCGCACCTCGCTAAGTAGGGAGATGAAGGCTTCGTCCTGCTGACGATAGATGTGGCTCAGTTGGATGGTTACGTAGTCGATTTGCTGCAAGGCCTTCGAGCCGAAGAAGTACGGCGTATCGTAGAAGGGTTTGAGTATCTGCTCGTCTTCGGGCGTGACGACGGGTGTGAGCTGTGCCAAGTCACCAATCATGAGGAGTTGCACCCCGCCAAAAGGTTCGCCATGCTCGCGGAAACGACGAAGCACGGCATCGATGGCGTCGAGCAAGTCCGCACGAACCATCGAGATTTCGTCAATGATAAGCAAGTCCATCGAAGCGATAATCTTGCGCTTCTCCTTGCTGAAGTCGAACTTGCTCTCCACCTTGGCGCCAGGCACATAAGGCGAGAGGGGCAGTTGGAAGAAGGAATGGATGGTGACGCCGCCTGCGTTGATGGCTGCCACGCCTGTCGGAGCGACCACGATAGGCCGCTTGCGTGAGCGCTCCATGACTGCCTTGAGGAACGTCGTCTTGCCCGTCCCCGCCTTGCCTGTCAGGAAGATGCTTCGCCCGGTATTCTCGACGAAGTCCCATGCCGTACGCAGTTCGTTGTTTTGTTCCATTTGAAATGTGCTTACGATGTCAAGCGTGTTTTAACCTTTGGTTCAGTAAATGGCACAACTCGTCTGCCGTCATGCTTATATCTGTGACGGAGACAGAATCCAGGGCATTGATGAGACGCTTGTTCATGGAACGGTAGAGGTAGCCGAAGATGCTGGCGTTCTGCATCATTTGCCGTTCCAGGTCGGGCTTGTAGTTGATGGCTACGAACTCGTTATCACCAAGTTTCCTGACCTCGAAGGACGCAACATCGGCAAAGCGGACATGTGTCGTCCTGAATCTTCGGTAGGTGAGTTCCTCGTCGTTTATGGTCAAATGAGCTTGACCGAAGAGTCTTTCCTTCAGGAATGACCAGAGCAACACGATGCCGAAGCAGCCGAAGACCAAGATAGTGACCCATCCTACCACCAGATGAAACACGTTCCTGTGCATGTGAAGGATGAAGATGCCGGCAAAGACAAAGAGGAGGCAAGCCAAGATGAGCAGCATCATCCGCCATAGAGAGGAGTATATCTTGACTTCTTTCATGGGTCTTTCCTCATTTCATTCCCTCTTTATTTCATTCTACAAGGAGATAAAAGAAGATAAAAGGAGATATAAGAAGATAGAGGACATTTGCTTTTGGAGACTGTCATCGTGTCATTTGGTATTGTCTTCTATCTTCTTCTGTCTTCTTCTATCTCCTTCTATCTTCTTCTTTCATTCTTTCCTCTATAACGTTCCAATCAATAATCTGCCAAAGCGCGGCGAGATGATCGGGCCGACGATTCTGGTAGTCGAGGTAGTAGGCATGTTCCCAGACGTCGAAGGTCAGCAGGGGTGTGAGGCCTTTCTGCACGGGATTGGCGGCGTTTGGCTCTTGCGTGATGATGAGTTTGCCGTCCTTATCTGCCGAGAGCCACACCCAACCTGAGCCGAAGAGAGTCGCTCCCTTCTTCTGGAACTCGTCCTTGAAAGCCTCGAACGAACCGAAATCGCGGCCGATCCCTTCAGCCAAAGCGCCCGTCGGCTCTGCCTTCGTTGGTTTGGATGCAAACTGACGGAAGTAGAGTTCGTGGTTTAAGATTTGTCCCGCATTATTGAGAATGCCACCACTTGCCTTGCAGACAATCTCCTCGAGGCTTGCCTCCTCGAATCCGCTGCCGGGCAGAAGTGCGTTGAGGTTATTGACATAGGCAGCCAAATGCTTGCCGTGATGAAAGCCGATTGTGTCCTTACTGATGACTGGCTGCAGGGCATCTGCCTCGTAGGGCAATGCCATCAAACTAAACTTTCCCATACCTTATTATATTTATATAGTTTTGCGCCTGCAAAGATACGAAATATAATTGAAAATTGAAAATTGAAATGTTAAATAATGCAACAAATCGAAAGATTTCTTGTAAAACGTTTGGTTTATAACATAAACTAATTTACCTTTGCGGCGTCAAACGTTATAAATCGTGTCGAAACACTTTAATAATAACCACTTAACACAAGAAACTATGGAAGAAAACATGGAGCTGACTGCTGAGCGCAGTCTTGAGATTATTACCGAACAGATTGAAAAGAGTCGCAGAGCTGTGTCGAAAGATACGGGCAGATGGCTTTTCGTAACGGGTTTGATAGCGATGATAATGTCTGTTATCGTGGCAAGTATCAACATATTAACTTTGTCGCCTCTTGCTCATTTGCTTTGGTTCGCCTTGCCTGTCGTTATTTGGCTCGTGATGAAGTATGTCAACAGAAATCGAGTGCCAGTTCCTGAGAGTTTTGTAGGCACGTTGGTCAAGAAGACTTGGTACACCACCTTGGCTTTTGCCCTTGTTTATGTCGTTATTGCTACCGTGTGGAATATCGTTTTGATACACTATGAGAGTCCCGATGTCTATCTTCATGCAGGAATGCACATAACGCCAACTGTCATTACCTTGCTGGCTGTGGCGGTAAGCATAACAGGTCTGATCCTGAAGAAACGCTCGTTGGTATGGTTCGGTTTGCTGTCCTTCGTGATATTGAAATGTGGCTTATTCTCAGTTTTATTAGGTCGTCTCTTGCCACCCACAGAGTTAGTCAAGTGGAGTCTCATCCAGCCTTGCGGGTTTATATTCCTCTTTGCTCTTGTCGGCTTGATGCTCCCAGGCTTGATGCTTAAAAAGCAAAAGTAGTATGTCTTTCCAACCATTAGACCCGTTATTGCACGCTGAGTTGCGACTCGCCGTGATGTCTCTGCTCATCGCCGACGTGGAGGCCGAGTTCCCTTATATCAAGGAGCAGACGGGAGCGACGGCAGGCAACCTGAGTGTTCAAATAGATAAACTGTCTTCGGCGGGTTACATCAAGGTCAAGAAGACGTTCAAGGGCAAGCGACCTTGCACGATATGTCGCATCACGGCAAAGGGTCAGAAGGCTTTCACGACCTATGTCGAGGCCCTGAAAGGTTACCTTGAAATAAAAAATAAGGATTAGAGAATGAGAATTAAGAATTATTTCGTACCTTTGTGCTGCGATTCAATTCTTAATTCTTAACTCTTAATTCTTAATTCTAAACCAAGCTATGAAGCGAGCTATTATACTTCCTGCCGTTGCAATCATCCTGCTGGCCGTCTATGCGGGGCCTTATCTGTTGCTGCTTTTGCTTGTCATTCCCATCGGTTATTTCTTCATAGATCGGTTGGAAAAGGCTGCCCCAAAGCGCATCACATACGCCAATATCGAGGAGGTCGAAGCGAAGTACGGGCAGGCAGACGATGTCGTGGTGCTTAGTTCGACGAGGGCTAACGAGCTGCAAGCCCTGATGCTCTTCTACAAGGCACAGGACAAGGTGATTGTCTGTGGCGAGGAGCTGCGGCTGAGCGACTTGGAGGGCGTGATGTCGAAGAACATGGCGACGCCCTATACGATTGACGAATATGCCGTTGTTATCGCGACGAAAGACCCGCTTCATCCCACCATCCAGCTTCGCGTGGGCTACGATGGCGCCCTGGCTGGCGAGATAGCCGGCCAGATCGACCAGCATATATCGCCCCATTCTCCAGCCTGAACGACTCAACACGCCACAGGTAGTTCGTTGATTCATCATGATAAATCAATTGCTGCATCATGAATAATCAATTGCTGCATCATGATAAATCAATCAACGCCGCCTGTTAAGTTTTACAACGACGCATGCCAAGTTGGGCAACTACGCTTGTTAAGTTGCCAAATCAGGCTCGTGTCGTTTCCTTTTTCTCCTGCACACATTATTTTTATTATAACAGGAAAAAATCAGAGCCAACACGAAGGAATTCTCAGGAAATTGTTGTATCTTTGCACGCGAAAAAAGTAACAAGCAAAGGTATGACGATAACTTTCTTCAAGACACCGCAGCGGAGCATCATCGCGACTGAGAGCAAGCAGGCTCTCACGGCTGCCGAAATCGAGAAACTCTGCTGGCTGTATGGTGGAGCAGAGATAGAAAAAGAGGAGAACCTGACGGGCGACTTCATCGGTCCTCGCCGCGAGATGATTACGCCGTGGAGTACTAACGCGGTGGAAATCACACAGAACATGGCCATCCAGGGCATTACGAGGATAGAAGAATACTTCCCCGTAAAGGACGAGAATGCTGACCATGACCCCATGCTTCAGCGCCTGTATCACGGCCTGAATCAGGACATCTTCACCATCCACAAGCAGCCCGAGCCCATCATCAGCATCGAGAATCTGGAGGAATACAACGAGAAGGAAGGTCTCGCGCTGTCCCCCGAAGAGATTGAATACCTGCACAAAGTGGAAGGTCAGCTCGGCAGGAAACTTACTGACAGCGAGGTCTTTGGCTTCGCTCAAATAAATAGTGAGCATTGCCGGCACAAGATATTCGGCGGAACCTTTATCATCGATGGCGAAGAGAAAGAGTCGTCTCTCTTCCAGATGATAAAGAAAACGACTCAAGAGAATCCCCATCACATCATTTCTGCCTATAAAGATAATGTGGCGTTTGCTGAGGGGCCGGTCGTTGAGCAATTCGCTCCGAAGGATCACAGCACGAGTGATTACTTCGAAGTGCGTGACATAGAGAGCGTTATCAGCCTCAAAGCCGAGACGCACAACTTCCCGACTACGGTCGAGCCCTTCAACGGAGCATCGACTGGCACAGGCGGCGAGATACGCGACCGCATGGGAGGCGGCGTCGGTTCATGGCCCATCGCAGGTACTGCGGTGTATATGACGGCCTACCCAGAGACCCCCTCTGACTCCCCCTCTAGGGGGAGAAAATCCGGCTCAGCAGGCGCTGCCAAAGAAAGCCTCCCCATAGAGGGGGAGGTTTGGAGAGGGTCTCTCCCTCCTAGAAAGTGGCTCTACCAAACTCCTGAGCAGATTCTCATCAAGGCTTCGAATGGTGCTTCCGACTTCGGAAACAAGTTCGGACAGCCACTCATCACGGGATCTGTCCTCACTTTCGAGCATCAGGAAGGTCAGGAGCAGTATGCTTACGACAAAGTCATCATGTTGGCTGGTGGCGTAGGCTATGGCACGAAGCGCGATTGCCTGAAGAAAGAACCTCAGAAAGGCAATAAGATTGTGGTCGTGGGAGGTGATAACTATCGCATCGGACTTGGCGGCGGCAGCGTTTCCAGCGTGGAGACGGGTCGCTATTCGAGTGGCATCGAGCTGAATGCCGTACAGCGTGCCAACCCCGAGATGCAGAAGCGTGCCAACAATCTGGTGCGTGCGCTCTGCGAAGAGGAAGTGAATCCCGTCGTCAGCATCCATGACCATGGAAGCGCAGGCCACGTGAACTGTCTCTCCGAGCTAGTAGAAGAGTGCGGAGGCCTCATTGATATGACGAAGCTTCCTATCGGCGACCCGACGCTTTCTGCAAAGGAAATCATCGCCAACGAAAGTCAGGAACGCATGGGACTCCTCATCGACGAGAAGCACATCGAGCATGTCCGCAAGATTGCCGAAAGGGAGCGCGCCCCACTTTATGTCGTCGGAGAGACGACAGGAGATGCCCATTTCGCCTTCCAACAAGGGGATGGGAAGCGCCCGTTCGACCTCGATGTGGCTCAGATGTTTGGCCACAGTCCCAAGACCATCATGCGAGACAAGACGGTGGAGCGCAAGTACGCTGACGTTGAATACAAGAAAGACCTAGTTCAACTAGATAAACTAGTCTTACTAGAGTATCTGGAAAAGGTCCTCAGCCTTGAGGCCGTTGCCTGCAAAGACTGGCTTACCAACAAGGTGGACCGTTCTGTGACGGGCAAGGTGGCACGCCAGCAATGTCAGGGCGAACTGCAGCTGCCGCTGAGCGACTGTGGCGTGGTTGCCCTCGACTATCGTGGTGTGAAAGGCATCGCCACGGCTCTCGGCCATGCGCCACAGGCCGCTCTTGCCGACCCCGCTGCCGGCAGCGTCCTCTCTGTCGCAGAATCTCTGACAAATATTCTGTGGGCGCCGCTCGAGGAAGGACTCGACAGCGTCAGTCTTAGCGCGAACTGGATGTGGCCGTGCCGTGCTCAGGAAGGCGAGGACGCACGTCTCTATCAGGCAGTTGAAGCGCTGAGCGACTTCTGCTGCGCGCTTCAAATCAACGTTCCGACGGGCAAGGATTCGTTGAGCATGACGCAGAAATACCCCGACGGCACTAAGGTGATAAGCCCCGGAACGGTCATCGTCTCCAGCGGCGGCCTGGTGAGCGACATCAAGAAGGTCGTTTCGCCTGTCCTTCAGAAACGTCCCTCTACTTTATATCATATAGACTTCTCGTTCGACGAGCTGCGTCTGGGCGGTTCCGCCTTTGCCCAAAGCCTTGGGAAGGTCGGGAGCGATGTGCCGACGGTGCGCGATCCGGAGTACTTCCGCGATGCCTTCAACGCTGTTCAAGACCTGATAAAGAAGGGCCTCATACTCGCCGGACACGACATCTCGGCTGGCGGTCTCATCACCTGTCTGCTGGAGATGTGCTTCGCGAATACTGAGGGCGGACTTGACATCAACCTCGACAAGCTGAAGTGCGACGATATCGTGAAGCTCCTCTTTGCAGAGAACCCGGGCATCGTGATACAGGTTGCCGACGAAAACCGCACGGAGGTCAAGAAGCTGCTTGAGGCTGCGGGCGTCGGCTATGTCAGCCTCGGCCGGCCTTCTGGCGAGCGCCGTATCCTCGTCCAAAAGGACGAGGCACAGTGGCTGTTTGACATCGACCAGCTTCGCGATGTTTGGTTCCGCACATCTTACCTGCTCGACCAGAAGCAAAGCTTCAACGGAAAGGCCAAGGAACGCTACGAGAATCTGGGCAAGCAGCCGCTCAAGTGGCAAATGCCGAAGGGCTTCACTGGCAAACTCAGCCAGTTCGGTCTCAATCCGGACCGTTGGAAAATTGAAAATAGGGCTGATGATAGTCTTCAATCTTCAATCTCCAATCTTCAATCTCCGAAGGCCGCCATTATTCGCGAGAAAGGCACAAACGGCGAGAGGGAAATGGCGTACATGCTCTACTTGGCAGGCTTCGATGTGAAGGATGTCATGATGACCGACCTCATCTCGGGCAGAGAAACGCTCGACGACATCAACTTCATCGTCTTCTGCGGCGGCTTCTCGAACAGCGATGTGCTCGGCTCGGCAAAGGGTTGGGCAGGCGCTTTCCTCTACAACCCCAAGGCAAAAGAGGCCCTCGACCGTTTCTACAGCCGTCCCGACACACTCTCGCTCGGCGTCTGCAACGGCTGCCAGTTGATGGTGGAACTGGGGTTAATTGAAAATGGAAAATTGAAAATTGAAAATGATGCCACGCACCACAAGGTTCAATCTTCAATCTTCAATCTTCAATCTCCAGCAAGGATGTTGCACAACGACAGCCATAAGTTCGAGTCAGGCTTTGTCGGCCTTACTGTTCAGCCCAATAAGAGCGTCCTGCTCGAAAGCCTGAGCGGCTCGAAGCTCGGCATCTGGGTGGCTCACGGAGAAGGCAAGTTCAGTCTGCCTGGCAAGGAGGAGGACTACAACATCGTGCTGAAGTACAGCTACGACGGCTATCCCGCCAACCCGAACGGCAGCGACTTCTCGGCCGCAGGCATCGCTTCGGCAGATGGCAGACACTTGGCCATGATGCCTCACCTCGAGCGAGCCTTCTTCCCCTGGCAGTGCGGCTACTATCCCGCAGAACGCCAGCAGGAGGATCAGGTAACGCCTTGGATAGAGGCTTTCGTCAATGCGCGTGAATGGATAAAGCAGCATGCGAGCCAATGAGATGGTAAATGGTAAATGATTAAATGGTAAATGTTTGAACTCTTCAAGACATTCTTCCAGATAGGCCTCTTTACGATTGGTGGCGGATATGCAATGATACCGCTCATCGAACAGAAGGTCGTGGACGAGAAGCATTGGGTAGGTCATGACGAACTGCTCGACCTGATTGCCGTCGCGCAGTCGTGCCCGGGCATCTTTGCCGTGAATATCAGCATCTTCATCGGCAACAAGCGCCTGGGCAACAAAGGAGCGTTTGTCAGCGCCTTAGGCACTTGCCTGCCCTCCTTCCTGTGCATCCTCGCCATCGCACTCGTCTTCCAACAATTCCGCGAGAATGTCTATGTGGAGCACTTCTTCCGAGGCATCCGTCCGGCAGTCGTGGCACTCATCGCGATACCCGTCTTCCGCATGGCAAAGAGCGCAAAGATAAACCGCTACAACGTCTGGATACCTCTCGTCGCAGCCTTTCTGATATGGATGCTTGGCGTGAGTCCCATCTTTGTGGTCGTTGCGGCAGGCGTTTCCGGCTATGTCTATGGGAAGTATCTCAAGGAGGACTTTAGTAATTGAAAATTGATAATTGAAAAATAGAAGTATCTCTCTAACCCCTGCTCCTCTATGATAACGCTTCTACTACAGCTTTTCTGGACCTTCTTCATCATCGGCCTCTTCGGCTTTGGCGGAGGTTATGCCATGATTTCAATGATACAGGGCGAGGTCGTGGGGCATTATCATTGGATGACGATGGGGCAGTTCACGGACATTGTGGCTGTGAGCCAAAGCACGCCGGGACCCATCGGCATCAACTCTGCCACGTATGTCGGCTATACAGCCCTCGTCAACGCAGGCTATTCACCTGCCTGGGGCATCTTGGGAAGTTTTATTGCCACGCTCGCGGTGGTGCTTCCGAGCTTCGTCCTGATGTTGCTCATCAGCAAATTCCTCATGAAGTACAGGAATCATCCCTCGGTCGAGAATGTTTTCAGCGCCTTGCGTCCGGCCGTTGTAGGCCTGATTCTTGCAGCCGCGTTGCTCTTGATGAATAGCGAGAACTTCAGCTCCATGAGCGAGAACCCCTGGCGATTCTGCCTCAGCATCTTCCTTTTCCTCTTTGCTTTCATTGCCCAGAAAGTCTATCGCCTCGGCCCAATTCTCATCATCCTGCTTTGCGGATTTGCCGGCATAATACTTGGGCTTTAAGAGGCCTCTATTCCGAATTTTCGATTTACAAGCTGCAAATGAAGAAACGCAGCTTGTGAATGGAGATGTGCAGCTTGCGATTCTGCATACGCAACCTGCGTACAAAGAACCAAGCGAGGCATAAATGAAAATGAAGTACGGGGCGATGAAAAATTAAAAAGGCGGAGAAAGGATTTCTTGACTCGTAATTCGTTGATGCTATAGGGCAAAGGTGCGCTTTTCTTGTGCGGAACTTGATTCTTGACTCATTTTCTTTGTCGGTCTTGCTCGTAATTCAGGAAAATTGTCTATATTTGCAAGCATATAAAGCCTTCAAGCCATGAAATCGTTGTTCCTCTCTTTGATGCTTCTCCCGGCTGCTGTTGCCTTAGGCCAAAGCTATGTGATTGATACAGAGCACCCTGAACAGACCATCGAGCATTTTGGCGCTTCCGATGCCTGGTCGATGTGGAACATTGGCCTTTGGCCGGAGGAAGATGCGCAGAAGCAGATTGCCGATTGGCTCTTCTCGACTGAATGCGACCAGAACGGGCAGCCTTTGGGCATCGGCCTTTCTTTGTGGCGTTTCAACCTCGGAGCGGGAAGCAGCGAGCAGGGCGACTCCTCTTATATAAACAGAGGTACACGTACGGAGTGCTTCCTTCGGGCTGATGGCACCTATGATTGGTCGAAGCAAGCCGGACAGGTGCATTTCCTCAAGATGGCACGGGAACGAGGCGTACCCTACCTTTTGGCATTCCTCAACTCGCCGCCGGTTTACTTCACGGCGAACGGCTTGGCCACCAATACCGGTCGGGGCGGCACCCTGAACCTGCGCCCCGAGTGCTATGAACCCTTTGCGCAGTTCATGGCAGAGTCTGTTAATGGCTTGGAGAGGGAGCATGGCATCCACATCGACTACCTCTCGCCTGTCAACGAGCCTGATGGCAGTTGGAATTGGCAGGGGCCAAAGCAGGAAGGCTCGCCTGCGACAAACAGGGAGATAGCCCGAGTGGCTCGTCTCGCCAGCCAGGCATTCACGGAGCGAGGACTCACGACGCAGATTGTTGTGGATGAGTCCAGCGACCTTCGCTGCCTGCTCGGTATTCATAATACCTCGTGGGAGCGTGGCAACGGCATTGCTTCCTTCTGGTCGGCCGACAGCACAGCTTCCTATCTTGGCGAAACGCCTTTGGTGTCGCGGCTGATGTTGGGGCACAGTTATTGGACGAACACGCCGGTTCCTTACATGAAGGAGATAAGGCTTCAGCTTCGCGATGAGCTGAGGAAGTATGGCGTAGGCTTCTGGCAGTCTGAGGTGTGTGTGATGAGCAATGACAAGGAGATAGGTGGCGGCCAGCGGTACGACTTCACCATGAAGACGGCTCTGTATGTGGCTCGCATCATTCATCACGACCTCTGCTATGCGAATGCCAGGAGTTGGTCGTGGTGGCGGGCTTGCGGAGCCGACTACAAGGACGGCCTCATTCGTGTCTATGACCACGAGCATCGAGGTCGCGACAGCCGGCTCCTATGGGCTCTTGGCAACTATAGCCGCTTTGTCCGGCCAGGGGCGGTGCGCTACAATATCTCTTCCGGTCAGGAGGAAGACCCTTATGGCTTGATGGTCTCGGCATTCCGGAACAAGGACGGCTCCTGGGTCATAGTGGCTCTCAACTATGGTCAAAAGGAAAAGGCGTTCTCCTTTGCCGTTGGCAAGCAAAAGAACAAGTGGCAACCCTACCGGACCAGCGATGAGGAGGGCGAGACTCTGAAACCGCTTGCTCCCTGCAAAGGCTCCACCAAGCTGCCTCCCCGAAGCATAACAACTTTTGTATCACTAAAACCTTAAAACAATATGAGAACCTTCTTTCGATTCCTTACCCTAACCGCTTTGCTGCTGGCCTCTGCTTCGATGCAGGCCGCACAGAAGCCAGGTACTTTTACTATTGGCAACAAGACCTTTCTTCTCAATGGCGAACCTTTCATTGTGAAGGCAGCCGAAGTGCATTACCCTCGCATCCCTCGCCCTTATTGGGAGCATCGCATACAGATGTGCAAGGCGCTGGGAATGAACTCTGTCTGCATCTACATCTTCTGGAACATCCACGAGCAGAAGGAAGGCGAGTTCAACTTCACCGACAACAACGACGTGGCCGAGTTCTGCCGCATCGCGCAGAAGAACGGCATGTATGTCATCGTGCGTCCCGGCCCGTATGTCTGTGCCGAGTGGGAGATGGGCGGACTGCCTTGGTGGCTCCTCAAGAAGAAAGACATCAAGCTGCGTGAGCGCGACCCCTACTTCATGGAACGCGTAAAGCTCTTCGAGGAAAAGGTAGGCGAGCAGCTGAAGCCTCTCACCATACAGAACGGCGGCCCCATCATCATGATGCAGGTTGAGAACGAGTATGGCAGCTATGGCGAGGACAAACCGTATGTTAGCGAGATTCGTGACTGTTTGCGTGGTATTTATGGCAAAGAGTTAGCTTTGTTCCAATGCGACTGGGCATCGAACTTCGAGAAGAACGGCCTCGATGACCTTACCTGGACGATGAACTTCGGCACGGGCGCCAACATCGACCAGCAGTTCCGCCGTCTTGGCGAGTTGCGCCCTGATGCTCCCAAGATGTGCTCCGAGTTCTGGAGCGGTTGGTTCGACAAGTGGGGCGCACGGCATGAGACACGTCCGGCGAAGGACATGGTGGAAGGCATGGACGAGATGCTCAGCAAAGGCATCAGCTTCTCGCTCTACATGACCCACGGCGGCACCTCCTTCGGCCATTGGGCAGGTGCCAACAGTCCGGGCTTTGCTCCAGATGTGACGAGCTACGACTACGACGCTCCCATCAACGAATGGGGCTTGCCTACGCCTAAGTTCTGGGAGCTCCGCAAGATGATGGAGAAGCACTCCCCCAAAGGGGGAGCGGGGAGGGGGCTTCCTGCTGTTCCAAAGGCTCCCATGCCCATCATTACCGTTCCAAAGTTCGAGCTGACCGAGTTTGCTCCGCTCTACAATGGTTTCGACTTTAGGTACTATGTTGATCATGATCAAGATCTCCGTACCGTTGGTGCACCCCTGACATTTGAAGAACTCGACATGGGATGGGGAGCTATGCTCTATAGTACCCGTCTGCCTGAGATTCCGAAGCCGGAAGAATCGGATTGGGCTGCAACGCTTACGATTGACGCTCACGACTTTGCACAAGTCTTTATCGACGGCAAGTACATCGGCAAAATTGACCGCGTGAAGAACGAGAAGTCGCTCTCCTTGCCACCTGTCAGTCGAGGGCAGGAACTGCAAATACTTGTCGAAGGAATGGGTCGCATCAACTTTGGTCGTGCCATCAAGGACTTTAAAGGATTAGTCAGCAAACCTACAATCACTGTCAACGTGAAGTCACATTTCGGCATCGACGGCGCGGAGATTGTATATACCCCAACAATGTGGGAAAACATGCGTATCCCCGACGACTACGAGGTAGCTGTCAGGGCATTTGAGTGGCAGAAGGAGAAGCCTAACACTCGCGAGTCCATCAGCATGATGCGCCTCGGCCGCACCATGCGCTATGCCTGGGACAGCGAAGACCTCATCTTCGGTCGCGGCTACTATCGCGGTTACTTCGACCTCAAGAAGGTTGGCGACACGTTCCTCAACTTCGAGAAGTGGGGCAAGGGACAGGTTTGGGTGAACGGTCACGCCATGGGACGCATCTGGTCGATTGGTCCTCAACAGACGCTCTATGTGCCTGGCTGCTGGCTCAAGAAGGGCAAGAACGAGGTGATTGTCCTCGACATTGCAGGGCCTACAGAGCGTGTCGTGTGGGGACAGGCAGAACCTGAGCTGAACAAGCTGCAGCTTGAGAAGAACAACAAGCACAACAACCCAGGCGACAAGCCCGACCTCAACTCAAAAGCACCTGCCTTCGAGGGCGAGCTGAAGGCAGGTAACGGCTGGCAGACGGTCAATTTCAAGAGGAATAGTCGCGGACGTTATCTTGCCATCGAGGTGCAGAGCACACAGAAGGAGGGCGATGTGACGGCCATTGCGGAGCTATATGCCATTGATGATGAGGGCAAACGCCTGAGCCGCGAGCCTTGGACAGTGAAGTATGCTGATAGTGAGGACGAGAACGGCAACCACCTCGGCGACAAAGTCTATGACCTTCAGGAAAGCACTTATTGGCAAACGGAAAAGGCAGCTACGCTTCCGCATCTGCTGGTCATCGACCTCGGTTCCGAGCAGCTAATCAAAGGCATCGAGTACCTGCCGCGTGCCGAGCAAGGCGCTCCTGGCAGCATCAAGAACTTGCGAGTCTTTGTCTATTGAGAAACTAAGCGTGGTTAGTTGAGCAATTAGCCGTGTCTAATTTGCGAATTAGCCACGCTTAGTTGATTAGTTATGCTCGAGTGCTTTGAAGAGTTCCTCAATCGCGGGGAGCGGAGCTTTGTGCTTCTCGAGTAGAGTTACGAACTTGCTTCCGATGATGGCGCCTGCTGCATTGGCTTGGGCGCTTTCGAGAGTCTGGCGATTACTGATGCCGAAGCCGATCATGCGAGGGTGCTTGAGCCCCATCTTGTCGATTCGCGAGAAGTAAGCCTGCTTGGCCTCGTCGAACTCTTTCTGTGCTCCGGTCGTGGCCGCAGAACTCACCATATAGATGAAGCCGTCGGTATGTTCGTCGATGAAGAGTATGCGTTCGTCGCTCGTCTCTG
>JAEEGI010019197.1_pt1 | contig 13801 bp, 10 predicted proteins | sample 8958751 | NCBI WGS metagenome assembly JAEEGI01 (sample SAMN16246545, study PRJNA631951) | gut metagenome | biome: gut microbiome; feature: rumen; material: KS-attached | host: Bos | place: Iran: Karaj | collected 2018-10
CAAATGGATACAGGTGTACCGATAAAAGTATTCATATCTTATCGGAATCAGGAACGGCGATATGATTCATGAATGAATGAAACAAACCGGGATCCGCATTCCGGTTTCGGGCAATAAAGAATATGAACAGGATCGAAACGATCCTGTTTTGATATAATAAAATATAGATATATATATAATATTGTTAAGCAAGACAAAACCTTTATGTTTTTGGATTTTGAAGAAACAGAAGAATGGGTGGCTGCATCCTGCTTTCGGTTCAGGCGAATGCCGGCATCTGGGGCATGACTTTCTCAAGGAGACTAGAGTATGAAGAAAAAATCAATAATCATTGCCAACGTACTTATCGCGGTTGCCATATTGGTTTTTGTTATCATCTACACCAGCTCTGAAAGCAGGATCTCCTACCAGAGGCAGATAGAACATTTTGAAAATACCACGATCACCATGGCACACGTGACAGAGAACTACCTGGAAGGCGAACAGCGTATCTGCGACATCTGGGCGCAGTATATCAACAACCGGGATATGACCATGGAGGAGGCGGCAGATTATATCCGCAGTTCCCATGTGCTCACAAACACTTCTGCGCATCTTGTTTCCCTGGATACGCTCACCGGTCTCTCTACGCGTCCTAAACAGGGTACGAACGATGACTATGCGGTTTCCTATGAACGGCTGGGTCTTCTGGAGGATGTGGAATGGATCGCTGAAGTCGGAAAATCGATCAACATCACCCGCGCTTTCACCAATCCGATGAATGGCGTACAGTCGCTGGCTTTCTGCAACAGGGTCGAACTTTATGACCCGCAGAGTGATAGTTCTGAAGCCGCAGTTCTGCTTCGGCTGGTGCCTATCGCGGAGCTGGAAGAGAAATGGGTCTTTCCGCAGGTAGAATTCGTCAATGCCGAGCTTTCTATGATCGACGCTGACGGCAATTATATTCTGAAAGGATACAGTTTCAAGAACTCCAGTTTATTTGAGTTCTACAAATCCTATAATCCGACGGATCCCGTATCGTCGAAAGAACTGTTTGACCGGATCACTTCGGCGACCGGGTCTGTTTCAATGCTCGACTCGCACGGACAGGAGTGCATCCTTGCCTATACTCCTGTCGCCGATACTGCGGGATGGACGCTGCTCGGTTTCGTGCCGGCGAAGGATCTCCATGCGAGTCAGGAAAACTGGCTGCTGGTCGGAATCGTTTCCATCGGCTTGCTGGTTCTGTTCCTGATCGATCTGTTCTATACCCTTTACATCAACAAACGTCTGTTGATCGCAGCCAGGGAAGCCGAATCCGCAAACAAGGCGAAGACCGATTTCCTTTCGACCATGTCCCATGATATCCGTACGCCGATGAACGCCATTATAGGTCTTACGACGATTGCCGAAAAGAATCTGGGAGACGTGGAGTCGACAAGGGAAAGCCTTCGAAAGATCAGCCTTGCCAGCAATCATCTGCTGACGCTGATCAACGACATTCTGGATATCTCCAAAGTTGAAAGCGGAAAACTGAAACTGAGTCCTATGAAGTTTTCTATCGTGGAAACGGTCGAGAACCTTGTGAATATTTCACAGCCGATGATCAAGGAAAAGAACATCAGATTCAATTTCCATATCAATCAGATGGAAAAGGAATATCTGTATACAGACCAGCTTCGTCTGAACCAGATCTACATCAACATCCTCTCCAATGCCATCAAATACACGGAACCGGGAGGACAAGTCAGCGTAGATATGCGCGAGGAGGAGAGCGATAAACCCGATTGCATACGGCTGGTTTATACCGTGTCTGATACGGGCATCGGCATGAGTCCGGAATTTATGGCGAACATGTATCAGCCTTTCTCGCGCCAGATAGACAGCCGTGTCAACAGCATCCAGGGGACCGGTCTTGGTCTGGCTATTACGAAACAGATGGTCGAACTGCTTGGCGGTACGATCGATTGCCAGAGCGAACAGGGCAAGGGAACGACTTTCACTGTCACGTTGGATATTCCGGTAGCTGAGAATCAGCGGGATGATATGCAGCTTGAACCGATCGAAGTCCTGATCGTCGATGATGATGAGATCATGCTGCAAACGACCGCCAATACCCTCAGATCTCTTGGTGCTTCGGCGGAACAGGCAAGAAGCGGGTCGGAAGCGCTTGAAATGATTCGAAACAGACATCTTTCCGGACGGGATTACGGCGTGATCATGGTCGACTGGAAAATGCCTGAGATGGATGGCGCTGAAACGATCGGCAAGATCCGTTCGGAGATAGGAACGGATGTTCCGATCTTGCTGATTTCCGCGTATGACTGGTCCGACATCGAAGATACGGCAAAAGAGGCGGGCGCAAATGGTTTTGTCAGCAAGCCGCTTTTCCGCTCGACGCTCTACAACAAGATCAACAATCTGATCGGCAAAGAATCCTCCCATGAACCGGAAGATGATTACTCCGACTTGCAGGGATTGCATGTTCTTGTGGCCGAGGACAACGATATCAACTGGGAGATCATATCTGCCATGCTTGCCATGTTCGGAATCACTGCGGACCGTGCAGAAAACGGACGGATCTGCGTAGATCGGATGCGCACGGCAGAAGAAGGAAGCTATCAGCTGATCTTTATGGATATACAGATGCCGGAAATGAATGGCCTGGACGCGACAAGAGCGATCCGGAACCTGGAGAATTCCTGGGCGTCTTCCATTCCGATCGTCGCCATGACGGCGGACGCATTCTCCGAGAATGTCACGGAATGTCTGAATGCAGGAATGAACGGGCATATCGCAAAGCCTGTCGATATCAAACTGGTCATCAAGGAGATTCGAAGAATCAAGGAAGAAAGGAAATAGCTATGAAAAAAACGATTTGTACGCTATTGGCAGTATTGCTGCTGGCGGGTCTGACCGCTTGCGGACCGAAAGAGCAGGAAACAGTGACGGAGGAAGGCTTTGTTCCTTCTCTGGACACTTCCGTCAACTGTTTTATCAATGTTGCCGGCGGTTACGATAATTTCGAAGCGCTGGAAGCCGAGTTCGATCGCTTCAACGAGTATTATCCCAATGTGGAACTGAAATACACGAAGATCGACGACTTTAACAACATGATCGGTACGGTCCTGAATGGGGACGAGGCTCCCGATATCTATGTCAATTACTCATGGATGTATGGCCGCGAGCAGTATCAGTCTTCCATAGATCATGCCGAGGATCTGTCCGATCCAGCGCTTGGCATTGATCTGGACTGCATACGCAGCAACATCATTCTGAATACGGAAGACGGTACGTTACCGATGATCCCGGTTTTTTCAAATACCTATGGCATGCTCGTAAATAACGATCTGTTTGAAAAAGAAGGACTGAGCGTTCCCGAGACTTATCAGGAACTGGTGGCAGTATGCGACGCATTCCGTGAAAAAGGCTATGAAAACCCGATCATGGGCTTCTGTAAAGAAGAAACCACATCTCTTTTTACCTTGACGATCTATCCATTCTTCTGCGGAACCGTGGCACAGGATGCGGACGCGGTCAGAAAGTTCAATTCGATCGATCCTTTCGCCGGCGAGTATATGCGCCCTTCTCTGGAAAAAATCGTGCAATTCTTGAATGATGCACATGTGGATCTTGAGAACTGCGCGCAGATCGAAAACAACTATGACGCCGTGATCCTTCGCTTTTTCGAGGGTGATGTGCCCATGATGACCTGTTCGGGCGATACCGTCTCCGGAACCAAGAAGCGGGAAAGCCGTTCCGAGGCATTTATCGCCAATCCTTTTTCCTATGCTTTTGCTCCGGTTCCGATGTCTGATGAAGGCGCAAACTTCCTTGATATGCCGAATCTGCAGTTCTCTGTCAACAAAGACAGCCAGAATCTGGAGATGGCCAATGAATTTATGCGTTTCCTGATCACGTCAGAAGAACTGAACGAAATGGCACAGAAGAAAGGACTTATGTCGCCAACCAGAGACCTGTCGTTCAACAGCATGTATGCCGCTTTCGGAACCATTCCGGAATCGCGGATCCTTTCTCCGGAAGTCATCGGTCTGACAGATGATGCAGTCAAACAGCTGAGGCAGGCGGTCTACATGGTCGGAACCGGTGCGATGACCATTGACGAGGCAGTTGCCGCTTTTGGTACTTTTAACAGATAGCCGTCCGTGAATAAACGATTGGAGAACATGGTTATTTACAGACGCTCATCTGAACTACAGATCCCGCGGGATCATGGCATATTTGGGAGGATCTGCCTATGAGTAGAATAGAAATTATCGAACATCTTCTGGAACTATGTGCAGGAATCGGCGTGTATCTGATCGCTTTCAAGATGATCAGCGGCAACCTGGAAGCCGCCAGTTCCGAAAGGCTGAAAAAAACATTCGCCAAGATTTCCGACAACAAGATCATCGGTCTTTGCATCGGTATCATTGCCACCGTTCTGATACAGAGTTCCAGCGCCGTGACGGTCATGACGATCGGTTTCGTGAATGCCGGGATCCTTTCCCTGACACAGGCAGCGACCATCGTTTTCGGCGGCGAGATCGGAACGACGGTCAGCGGGCAGATCGTAGCCTTAGGCTTGTTCAATGCGAAAACGGTGGACCTCAACATCCTGTTTTCCTCATTCGCCGGATTGGGTGTCATTATCTCATCGATCGCCAAGAAGGATAATCTGAAGAAAACAGGGGAAATCATCTCCGGCTTCGGCATTCTTTTCATCGGCCTGGGTCTGATGTCTTCTTCGATGAAGTCTTTTTCCGAACTGGAAAGCCTGAAGATCTTCCTTTCTTCGCTGAACAATGTCGTTTTCCTGATGGCGGCAGGGGCGATCATCACGGCGATCATCCATTCTTCCGCGGCGATGACTTCGATCGCAATCACCATGGTCGCAGCGAACCTGATCAGTCTCGAGCAAGGAATCTACATCACTTTGGGTGCGAATGTCGGGACCTGTTTTACTGGCATGATGGCCGCCATGTCCAGCAATACCAATTCCAAACGTACGGCCGTGATCCAGCTGATCTTCAATACCGGCGGAGCATTGCTGGTGCTTCTGATCGATACCTTGATCAAAGTGGCCAGCCCTTATTCGATCGGCATCTTCTTCGAAAACATGTTCCCGGGGACGCCGCATTTCCAGCTGGCGATGTTCCATACGATCTTCAATATCGCTTCCGTGCTTCTTGCGTTGCCTTTTACCGATCTGTTTGTTTCGCTGTCGAAGAAGATCGTTCCGGATGGCGAGCAGGATCAGGAGATCTTGAGATTCTACTATGTCGATGAAAACATGCTGATGACACCGGCGATCGCGGTCTCTCAGGTGAAGAAGGAAATCATCAATATGGCAAGCATCGCCATGCGCAATTTCAATGATTCCATCCGTTCCTTCGTTGAACAGAATATCGCCGATAAGAAAGTGTTTGCGGATAATGAGAAGGAACTGAACTTCCTGAACAAGAGCCTTGTCGAATATATCGTGAAACTGACCGGTTCGAACAATATCAGCAGAAAAGACTATCTTTATCTGAGCTCGACCTATAAGACGATTGCCGATATCGAAAGGATCGGCGATTACAGCGAAAATATCATGGAATATACAAACAATCTGATCGAATATGACGAGAAACTCTCCGATGACGCAAAAGAAGAAGTCAGGAAACTCACGGATCTGATCAATCAGCTCTATGATCTGAGCATGGAAGTCTATGAGACCGGAAACAGACAGAGCTTTGTCAAGGCGATGAAGATCGAAGACAAGGTCGATGACCTTACTGCCCGGATGGCGGAGAATCATATCGCCAGATTGGGCAAGAACCTCTGCAGCGCGGAAGCGGGAGCCCAGTTCCTGAAGCTGGCGAGCGATGTGGAAAGGATCGGCGACCACCTCATCAACATCAACGACAAGAATTACGAAGTGTCGCACTAAAAAAGAGTTCAACACGAAATACAAAAACGCCGTTTAGAGAAAAACGGCGTTTTTTTAGTTCGTTACTATAAACTGGTTTGGATAAACCTGCTATGATAAAAAAGATGAAATAAATCAGAGGGGATGAAATGAAAGAGAATAGTAAACCGAAACTGCTGAAGTTAGCTTTGTATCTGCTGAGTGTCGTCGTGATGATCCTGATCATGATACACTTCTACAAACTGATGCCTGAAAGTCCATATGAATCGCTTGTGGAATCGCTCGTTATCAGCGCCGTAACGCTGCTCTTTCTGTATCTGATTTCCGGAAAGAAGACTTTTCAGACGATGTTCCGTCAGACTGGTTACGTAGTGAGAACGCTGTTTCCTAACCTGATCTTCCCGCTTCTTTTCTTTTTCATGGGCCTGTTTACCCTGTTTGATGACAAGCCTGCACTTGAAGATGGATGGATGATGAAACTGATCCTCTTCTTTGTCTGCATGATGCTGGTGGGCATCTACGAAGAAGCATGCTATCGCTGCTGCGCTTGCGATGCTTTGCTTCCATTGTTTAAAAAAACCAGGCATCCATTTCTGTGGACATCGCTGATCTCCGGCCTGATCTTCGGATATGTCCATGTGTCTGGCGCGGATTTTAACGATCCGCAGCAGATCCTGCAGTTTATACTAAAAATCGCCAATCTGGCGCTGACATCAGCGACCTTCATGTTCGTCTACTGGAAGACCAGGAATCTCTTCGGGATGGCGCTGGTGCATGGTCTCAACGACTTCCTGCCGTCTTTTTTGGACGAGATATTTGCGTTCAAGGGCATGGATGACAGTGCTTCCTATACGACCGGCGATGCCGGAACGACGATCGTCTATCTGGTACAGCTGGCTTTTCAGTTGGCCGTCTTCATTGGCGTCTATCGCAAGGTCTGGAAGACGATCGATAAAGAGAAAACGCTCGAAGAGTGGTGAGCGTTGATGAAATGATGTCTTGAGACAGAAAGATCATGTGACCGATGCGCTTTGATGTCCATGATCTTTTTTGATATATAATAAGTAATAATTAAACAATAATCTTCTTTTCGATAGGAGCAGCATGAATGAAATATCTTAGAAAAACAGCTTTGAATATTCTTGTGGTTGCAATGACGATGCTTGTTCTGAGCCCTTGCGGAGCGGTCAGGGCGGAAGAGCCGGAGTCTTATGACCTGTGGGTCGGAGGCATTCCAGTCACTTCTGAAAATAAAGATGACATTCTCGGCGATGGCGGGAAAGCCAAATATGATCCATCATCCGGGATCCTTACATTAGACTCGCCTGTCTTGAGCACGGAACTCGAAAAAGCGATTCACGCAAAGAATCTCGACCTGATCGTTCAAGGCAATGCAACATTGAAGAGTTCGCAATACGGAATCCTGGTCGAAGGCGGAAGCCTGACCATAGCTGGAGGGAATATTACAGTAGATGTCAAGGATGCGGACGATACCTATGGCATGAAAGCCGGCAACACTCTCTGCATCCAAGATGGAACGATTACCGTTACGGCGGAATCGACCGGAGGCGTTTTGTGCAATCCGACCGGTTTAATGGGGAAAACTGTCAAGATCAGCGGCGGTACGGTTAAAATCGACATCACCAGCGGCTATGATTCGATGGGGATCGTAGGAGATACGGTAATCAGCGGAGGCGACATAACGCTTCATTCGAAGGGAATCTATGCCGATGGAATCTGCGAGGGAAGCTTTACCATGTCGGATGGAAAGCTGCAGATAGAAAGCATATCCGATGATTATGGCTGCGGCATTCGAACCCGCTGGAAGACGATCGACATTTCAGGCGGCGAACTCATCGTAACATGTTCAGGATCAGGCTCGTTGATTGGAAACGATGCGATCAGTACTTTTGAAGGCATCACGATATCCGGAGGCAAGATCACTGCCAAGGCTTATTCGCTCGGACAGAGTATTTCATCGAATGCGATCTCTTTCTGGGCTGATGATGGCATTTGGGGGGAGATGGTCATAAGCGGCGGAGAAATCGATGCTTATGCACAGGGCAATGATGCAATAGGCATTATTACTGACCAGAAGCTGACGATCAGCGGAGGCAAGATAAAGAGCGAAGCCACCGATATCGGTATCGCCAGCGAAGGACTGATGACGATCGGCAACGGCATCGTAAGCGTAGCTGCAAAAGGAAACACCGACGAGAGCGGTATCTATTGTAATGCCGGCATCGTTCTTGGCAACGAGCTGACCATCGAGAAGCCTGCAAACGGAAAACTCAAATCTGACAATAAGACCATCGTTGACGCTAACAACAATCACGCCACAGATGTTTTGATTGTCAACAAGAATCAATACACCGTTACTGTCAATGAAACAGAAAACGGCAGCGTGGTTTCGAACAGAACAAAAGCAAATGGCGGAGATACCGTCACCCTTAGTATCAGCCCCGATGAAAACTATCGGCTGGGTTCGATCAGTGTGAAGGATGCCAACGAAAATGAAGTCGATGTGACCGAAACGGCAGACGGCTACGAATTCATTATGCCTGAATCCAACGTCACGGTCTCGGCGGTGTTTATCAGATATTATTCCGTCAGTGTTTCGGAAGATTCGCTAGGTTACATCGATGTCGATCCGAAGACAGCAGCTGCCGGCGATACGGTTTCTGTCTCATTGAAGGAAGTGGAAGGATATCTGATAAAAGGCATTCTCGTCAGCGATCCGGAAGGAAACAGAGTCGAAGTTAGCGAAGACAAAACATTCACCATGCCTGCTTCGGAAGTCACGGTCACGGTCGAGACGGCGAAGCTCTTCACTCTTATATTTGACCTGGATGGCGGTTCCTACAATGGAAAACCGGCATATACCGTCGAATGCGAGGAAGGTACGGTCATCAAATTGCCTGAGCCAAGCAAAGACGGTTATGTGTTTGCTTTCTGGCAAGGATCGAGATACTATGCAGGACAAAGCTATACCGTAACCGGGGATCATCGCTTCAAAGCGATCTGGAATAAGATATCAGATACGGAGTATTTCAGAGTACCTAAGACCGGTATCGAATAAGCTCCGAGAGAGTCTGTTGCTCGATACCTCTGCTTTGATTAGATGACTTCTCTGAAGAACATAAAAACGAAACCGGATATCGCCTGTTGCGATGACCGTGTTTTTCCATGAAAAGGACTTTTTACACAAACAGGGTGGCAGACAATGATGCTTACGATAACCAAACAGCAAGCCAGACAGTTCATTCTGGCAAAACAGGGGCTGATAGGCGCATACCGTTTCATTGGGAAAGATGGGGCATATTCTTTCATCCGCCAGGCAGGCTGCATACAGTATGATCCTGTCGATGTATGCGGAAAAAACGCGGAACTGACTTTGCAGTCCCGGGTCAAAGGTTTCAAGAAAACAATGCTTCAGGAGCTGCTTTATCAGGACCGGAAACTGGCGGATTATGTCGATAAGGAGCTGTCCATCTGGCCGATGGAGGACTGGCCGTATTTTTCTGCGTATCGGCAACACAGTCGCGAACTTGGAAGTACTTTCGACGGTTTAGGCGAATTGGAAGAACAGGCTATCGCTTACATCGAGAAGAACGGTCCGGTCTGCAGCGATACGCTTCCGATCGAAGGGGAGATCTTCTGGCATTCGTCCATGCATTGGAGTGGGAACTGGCACAAAAAGTCCAAGGCGGCAAGATCGGTCCTGGAACAGTTATATGCGGATGGCGAACTGATCATCCATCATAAAAACGGAAGCCGCAAGTATTACGACCTTTCCAGCAGATATCTGCCGGCGTCTATCCTGTATGCAGAAAATCCATGCAGGAACGAAGAAGAATACCTGGCCTGGCGTGTGTTAAGAAGAATCGGGGCGGTAGGACTGCTTTGGGATAAAAACAGTACGGCTTTTCTTGGCATCGATATGAATGCGGAACAACGCAAAAAGATCTTTGCTTATCTGACAAAAAACGGTAATATCGTTCCTTTGACGGTAGAAGGGATAAAAACGCCGTTTTATTACCGATCTGAAGATGATCCGCTTATGCATACAATTCTTGAAGGGAAGGCAGATCTTAAACCGAGGATGTCGTTCATTGCGCCACTTGATCCGCTGCTTTGGGACAAGGCGCTGATCTTATCGCTATGGAATTTTCGCTACTCATGGGAAATCTATACTCCTGCTGAAAAACGCAGATACGGATACTATACCTTGCCGATTCTTTTTGGGGACCGTTTTGTCGGACGGATCGATACCGCGGTGGATCGCAAGGAAATTGTTCTTCGCGTAAAGGGACTCTGGTGGGAACCGGGTGTCCGGCAGACGAAAAAGATGGATGCCGCATTGGAAAGAACCTTACGCAATTTTGCGAAATTCAACGGCTGTCTGGAAATCGATTGCTGATCAGATAGGATTGTCCCTGATTCTGCCAACAGGGACATTTGTTATCGTTTGAAAGATAAAGAATGGTCTATTCTGTTGATGATCACGATTCTTGCGTCAATAATCAGACGGATATGATCAAAAGAAAAAGGACATTCCCTTTCGGTTATGTCCTGTTTTGCTGTCCTACTCAATCTTGATAACCGGCATATTATAAACTCTCATGGTCTCATTTTTTTCTTTTCTTCGCTTATGTTGAATACTGTACTTGCAGGCTGTCCGTTACTGAACGGGACCGGCAGTATATGAACGACCGTTATAAGTGATAATCCAATTGCGGTCTGACGAGAGCGGAATCTATTATTCGGCCGTTTTGGCTTTTTTCATCCGAAGGATATTATAGATACAGATCGAACCGATAACGATCGCCGCGCCGATGATCGCTTTCGATGAAACGTATTCACCGTAAAAAATGGCTACCAGGATCGGATTGAGCACCGGCTCGATGCTGGCGACAAGGGAACCGGACAAAGCTTCGCAATGTTTCAGACCTACCGTCAGCAGTGTATATCCCGCTCCGGCTTGGAAGATGCCCAAAGCCGCAACCAGCAGCAGGGTATGGATGCTGAAATCTGTTTCTTTCAGGATGAAAGGCAGACCGATCAGTACCGTCAGCATATGTCCGAACAGAACGGATGACAGAGAGTCTCCTCCTTTGAAATCGTTCAGCATGATCGTAAGTGCATAGAAGACGCCCGAAAGCAGCGCCAGCAAGTCTCCGGCAAGCGTCCTGTGTTCTGATCCTCCGCTGACCACCAGAACGATCCCGAAGAACACGACCAGGCAGACGATCAGATCGAGTCCTGTCGGCTTTTTATGGAAAAGCACAGCTTCAAACAGAACGATGAAAACAGGTGCCGTATATTCCAGAACGATCGCCGAGGCAGCGCTGGTCATCTTCATGGATGCCACATAGCACAGCAGCATCGCCGCAACGGATAGCGCTCCCAGAATGACTGTTTTGTTTAACAGGATCTTATGTCCGCTGATGCGGATATATAGAAAGATGATGAGCGAAGAGAAGATGCATCTTCCTGCATTGGTCGAGATCGGAGTCCAAGGAATCAGTTTGACAAAAAGACCGCCCAAGGAAAAAGCGATCGCTCCCAGCAGCACCAGCCATAAACCTTTGTTTTCTTTTTTCATGGGACTCCTTTCAGATGGATCAACGGCATTATTCTATCATGGAACAAAGCGCCTGTGAAATTCTCTCAGGCAGCCACATGGTCTCAGATGAAAATAAAGGGTATTGTTTTATATAATAAGAGAAACAGCTGACAGATACCAATAGCGATTTTCCGATATCTTCGCAAGAATGTTTCTCTCTGACAGCAAAGAAAGGAGACAGGTAATGACTCTATATGACCGGCTTATGGAAGTGAAAGATGACACCTACCGTGAATTTCAGATCAAACTGGTTCCGAATATCCCGCCGGAAACCGTTCTTGGCGTCAGAACGCCTGAGATGCGGAAGATCGCCAAGGAAGTTTTCGAAAGTCCCGATAGGGATGCGTTCCTGCAGGATCTGCCGCATCGTTACTATGAGGAAAACCTGATTCATTTTTTTGTCGTTTCGATGATCAAAGATTTCGATGCATGCATCGAAGCCGTGGAAAGTTTTCTGCCCTATGTCGACTGCTGGCCGGTATCGGATCAGGCGACTCCGAAAGCATTTGCGAAAAACCATCAGAAAGTGCTGCCGTACATCGAAAAGTGGATCTCTTCCGAGCATGTCTATACGGCAAGGTTCGGCATCCGCATGCTGATGAATGAATTCCTGGGCGATGATTTCAAGGAGGAGTATCTGGAACTTGTTGCGGATAAAAGAGGTGAGGACTATTATCTGAAAATGATGGCCGCCTGGTATTTCGCTACGGCGCTGGCAAAGAGATATGACGAGACTGTTCCTTATTTCGAGAAGCGAAGGCTAGATGAGTGGGTACACAAAAAGGCCATTCAGAAAGCGATCGAAAGCTACCGGGTAAGCGATGAACACAAAGATCATCTACGGAGTCTCAGGTCATGACGGTCGCTTTATAGACAGATTCTATGCGCAGTTTTGTAAAACAGCAGAGACCGGACATCGAAGAGGATGATATAGGATATCCGGAATTCTGTAAAGACCTGTGAAAACACAGGTTTTAATTTGCGATGTATCTGCAGCTTTGGTATATAATAATAGTGGTTAGTTAATGCTAACTTATAAATCTATAGGGAGGTTATATGAATAAAATCGTTTTAAAGATAGACGGCATGGCTTGCGGTATGTGCGAAGCGCATATGAACGATACGGTCAGAAAGGTCCTTCCGGAAGCGGGAAAGGTCAGATCTTCGTACAAGAAAGGGGAAACGGAATTTCTGTATGAAGGCGATTTCGATCGGGGAAAACTGATTCATGCGATCGAAGAAACCGGGTATGAATGCACTGATATAAACGTTGAAGCGTATCAGAAGAAAGGACTGTTCGGCAGATGATCCTGCAGAAAGAAATATGGTCAGGACTGCTGATCCCTTTCATCGGAACAACGGCTGGCGCGGCCTGTGTTTTCTTTTTAAAGAAAGACCTGAAGATTTCCATACAGAAAGCGCTGATCGGTTTTGCAGCAGGCGTGATGGTGGCGGCTTCGATCTGGAGCCTGATCGTGCCGGCGATCGAACAATGCGCCGATAAAGAAAGATGGGCGTTTCTGCCCGCATTCATCGGTTTCTGGTGCGGCATTCTTTTCCTGCTGCTTCTGGATGAGATCATCCCTCACCTGCATCGGGGGATCGATCAGGTCGAAGGACCTGCCAGCAAGCTGACGAGGATCGCGATGATGGTCCTGGCTGTGACGCTGCATAATATTCCGGAAGGGATGGCTGTCGGCGTCGTTTATGCCGGACTGGTGAATGGTTCAGGGAATATCACGACGGGAGGCGCCTTGGCGCTGGCTTTAGGTATCGCGATACAGAACTTTCCGGAGGGGGCGATCATCTCGATGCCGATGTATGCGGAGGGAAAGAGTAAGGCCAAGTCGTTCTGGCTAGGGGTTCTTTCCGGTGCAGTGGAACCGCTGTTTGGAGCGCTGACGGTCATCATTGCCGGTTTGGTCGTTCCGGCGATGCCTTATTTCCTGTCTTTTGCTGCAGGAGCGATGCTGTATGTCGTAGTGGAAGAACTGATTCCTGAGATGTCCGCAGGGAAACACAGCAACATCGGCGTGGTTGCTTTTGCGTTCGGTTTCAGTCTGATGATGGCGCTGGATGTCGCTCTGGGGTAATATGAAATGATTCATGATAGAAACTTTCATTCAAAACAAGGAACAACTTTGAGGATGAAAGCGTTACTGAATGATCACACATCACGTGCATTTGAGTTCATCGTTAAGGAGAACTGAAAATGATTCTGTTGCAACTGGCATTGTATTGCTTCTTATTTACTCTGATGGTCAAACTGGGTGTCGGCAATGATC
>JAEEGI010019199.1_pt1 | contig 13799 bp, 5 predicted proteins | sample 8958751 | NCBI WGS metagenome assembly JAEEGI01 (sample SAMN16246545, study PRJNA631951) | gut metagenome | biome: gut microbiome; feature: rumen; material: KS-attached | host: Bos | place: Iran: Karaj | collected 2018-10
ATTGATAAATAATCATTGATATGAATACGAAACGTTATGTAGTAGGACTCGGAGAGGTCCTGTGGGATGTACTTCCCGAAGGTAAGAAACTGGGTGGCGCACCCGCCAACTTCGCCTATCATGCCGGGCAGTTCTTAGGTATGGACAACACCATCGCCGTCAGCGCATTGGGTGAAGACGCGCTGGCCGAAGAAACGATTAACGCTCTCAAAGAGCATGGACTGAATTACCTGCTGCCCCGCGTCAAGTATCCTACTGGTACGGTACAGGTGACACTGACCGGTGAGGGCATCCCCACCTATGAAATCAAGGAAAATGTGGCATGGGACAACATTCCCTATACTGCTGAAATGGCTGAAATAGCCAAGAGCTGCCGTGCCGTGTGCTTCGGTTCGCTGGCCCAGCGCAACATCACGTCGTGGGCAACCATCCGCCAGTTCCTCGACGACACCCCCGAGGACTGCCTGAAAATCTTCGACATCAACCTGCGCCAGCAGTTCTATTCCAAGGATGTCATTGAGGAGTCCCTGAAGCGCTGCAACATTCTGAAGATTAACGATGAGGAGCTGGTGGTTCTCAAGCGCATGTATGGCTATGACGCCCTTGACATGCGAGGCATCTGTGAGCGCATCCTGGCTGAGTACGAGTTGAAGCTGCTCGTGCTGACCTGCGGCACCAATGGCTCATACGTCTTCGCACCGGGCTTGACATCCTTCCAGGAAACACCGAAGGTGACGGTGGCTGATACCGTCGGTGCCGGCGACTCGTTTACGGGTTCGTTCTGTGCCGCCATCCTCAACGGCAGACCGATGGAAGAGGCTCACAAGCGTGCCGTCCAGATCAGTGCCTATGTCTGCACACAGAATGGTGCCATGCCCACTTACCCGGAAGAGCTGCTGAAATAAAGAAATATAACCTCCCCCCTCCTTTCCCCCCTCCTTGGAAAGGAGGGAGGTATTCCTGTTAAATAATGCCAAAATGACGAGCGAACCCATTTCTGCGGAAGCAAATGGAGAATGGACGTGACGTGGGCTTTCAAGCGTCTATTAGTAAGCGAGCAAAACAGCAATTACAAAGAAAACGGTTTTGATGTTATTGCATTTTTTTTCATCAGAAAAAACTTTAAAGTAGCCTTCACCCTTCACCTTTGAAGTTAATGTCCTGTACTATAGGCAATTATTCGTGAAGGCAGCATTCACTTTTCCGATTAAGCCTTCATCTTTTCTAGCTTTTCACTCTGGTTTAATCATTTTGTTAACATTTATTTTAAGTAGTTTCCAACGTAATATCATGAGGGAACTGCGAGTTTCCTCAATGGAAACTATAAGTTCCCCCAATGGAAACTGTAAGTTCCAGTCAATGTTGTTATTCGTAAACTTCTTGTAAATAAGGCGAATACGTTGTTTTCTATAGCGATTGTGGACTTCTGTACCATAAAACAGCCTAAAAGGTGAAGGTAAGGTGAAGGTTGCCTTCACCACTTAAACTATTGGAAACCAAAAGAATAGCATAAAAGGTGAAAGGTGAATGACATTATTACATATGACAAATGATATTATTTTCACAATCACATCCAGTCCCTCGTGACAGACGAAGATAAGGCTCGCTATCGACGAAGATAAAGCTCGACGGCAATGAGCTACGTAGCTCGTCGCCGTCGAAGATGAGGCCATCCTCGCCAAATTCGGTCCAACGGATGGTCTGGCCTTTGACAACTACGTAACAGCCTGGGATTTCGACTGACGCTTTCTGACCTCACAGGGGGACAGACCCCCTGTGAGGTCAAAGACATTAGCTGTTTTGCCGGGTGTATCTCTCCACCTCCAGTAAAATCTTTTCTTTTATGCTTTCCCAAGTGACATTGACAAACATGTAAGGCATTGGCTGTGGATCGGCATCACCAAAATAAGTCATACTCATAAGGGCTCGATATACAGTGCCGTCAGCATATTTCTCCAAATAAAAGCGCATTAACTGCTCAAAGGAATAGTGTTGCAACAGGAAATAGATGTCTATGAAGTCTTTCTTGGTGCCACGCCCCATAACAGCATTTACCTTCATGGCAGCAATGTCTTTAGGAGAGGCGAGCATTAAACCTTCTTCCTTTAAAGCTTCATCTATCCATGGATAATTATAGTTGACAATATCAACCTTGACATCCCTGATTCTATAGACTCTTATAGTCTTTGATGCAGACAACAAAGTTAGGCCTCCTGTGTATTCCTTTAATGCTTCAGACAATTCTTCAACACTCTCTGTCGTTTGGCCGAAAAAATCCAAATCAACTGAACGCCTATGACCATATTGCAAAGCGAGTGCAGTTCCGCCTACAAGACGCATATTACTCAAAATAGGAGCCTGAGCCAGTGTCTTCAAGAGTTCCAAGGTGTTGGGGTCGATTGTCTGAAATGATAGCATCGGTATTCCTCTGGCTTAGTGTGAGATATAGTACAAATAAAAGAAAGACAAACAGGGTCAAGAGAACGCATCTGCTTGCACTCTTCCACAATCTTGTCAAGCCCATAATAGCGATTGATGAGCCTCCAGTCATTCATTTGCCCGTATTCCAAGACGCGTTGAATGATGTATGAAGAATGAGTGTTCATCATCAATTGGGATGTGTCAACATCCCAAAACAAATTGTGTGAAAACATTCTAAGACATTCCTTGCTACTCATGTACTCTCCCCTGATTTCTATTCTAATTCCGATTGCAAATTTAGAAAGAAAAACCGAAACAACCAAACGATTTATCGAGAAAAAGAAGGAAGGGAAAAAGTTACATTTCGAAGTGTCCTCATTTTTTATGTTCACAGGGGTAATATGACACGCACTCCGGGGTGTGGTTGATAAGTCTGCTTAACCTCACAGGGGGACAGCCCCCCTGTGAGCTCTTCATGCCTTGGCGTATTCTTCTCGGATTGTCTGATGAAGCATAGCACGTGCCGTCTCAAGGTCTACTGTCTCCGCCTCTTCACCTACTAACTCAAGATTGCGCAAATCCGTAGGCTGAAGATACAAACCTATATCTTCCGAACAGATATCATCAAACTCAGCATTACCCTTTGCCTCCATCTGCAGGATATGCTGGTCAATTATCTTCTGTGCCCATAGGCGGATGGCAGCCATACTGTCCAAGTCCGGACGCATGTTCCGCAGTACATCTTGATTTATCTCTACTGTTACTCTACACATAGCATTCATTTTTTTATTCTGCCGCAAAGCTACAAACTTTATTTGATACTTCCAAACAATTCCGCTGATTTGTTTCAAAATGATACAAATCAAGGTTTTGCGGCGTAAAAAATCCCGCTCAAGCTTGAGTGCCTGGGCGGGATGCAACTACTATTGATGTCGTGTCAAAAGTCGTAATCATCTTCAAACAATGAACCTCCGCGAGCACCAGGACCACCACCTCCTTCTCCGCTGGGTGTTTCACCACCTATCCCACCGTTTTCTTTCTCAGTGGCTTCATTATTTAATCCAGAAATCACCAAGATAGATGTTTCTATTCCTTCGTCGAGAAGAAAAACCTCTGGCTTTATATACGTTCTTTTCATATACTCAATCTATTAATCAACTACAACTTTCTTTCCGTTCACAATATAAACACCCTTAGGCAAACTCTCCAGTGAACCATCGCTCACCTTCATACCTTTCAGGTTATAGACAACTCCCTTACCAGCCTTTTGGCTATTATAACCATTGAAGATGTTGTCATTGACAATCTCGATGATACCTGTTGTAGAGCCGCTGTCAGTGTCTAAGTCATCTTCAATAGAAGTAAATGCTAATGACAACGTTCTGGATGCACTTGGAGTCTTTGGACGCAGCCATGCAATAGAACCATTGACAGCGATATCTGCAGTACCTGTATATCTATATAACTTACCATCATTCTTGCCAAAGTAGTAGTCATACTGATGCATTGCACCATCTGTCTTTACGAAATTACCAACGAATGAGTACTCATCGCTTGTCAGACCAGTCATGGACTCTACTTCATCGACTTCAATCTGAACCCCCTCGAACTTAGGATTAGTGACTTCCTTCTCAGACCAAATAAGAATAGGAGTACCAGCGACTATCATCTGATACTTATGACGCTTGAACACGACAGTATTAGGACTGACAATATCTTTATAGTGCTCTATCTCCGGTGCGCCATCACGTGTACCTGTTCCATCGCCAAACAACTTCTCAAGTTGCGTTGCACTGACACTGAACGGAAGTACGAGTGTTGACCATTGGTCTTTTTTGATAGTTCGATTGATAGTCACATTTACTGGTGTGTCGGCAAAAGCAGTCTTTAGCTCAGCAGGAGTATAAAAAGTTTCTCCTACTTTAAAGCGGGTGCCGTCAGCATCCAGAGATACCTCAGGACGTGTCCCCGACTCTGTAGAAACGAACTGGAATCCGCGGATACCAATCTTTGAGCCTTGGGCAAAGAAGTAGTAGGACTTACCTGCCTTCACCTCGAAGGTGTACTTGGCATAGCCTCCGGAAGCCAGGACGTAGCCTGTTCCATCATCGCTGTCATCCACCAGCTGTGCATCGTTCATCGATATCGTAGTACCTGTATGGATGGCAAAAGGCTTGATGGGATCACCGATGTTGACGTGGTTATTGTCGAGGTCGGCCTTGTAGAGCTGGTAGATAGCTGCTGTCTCTGTTCTGTTTGGACCTTTGTTGACAAGTTTCTTGTAATACTTCGTCTTGTCTGCACCGTCAGGAATAGCTGACAGATTTGTAATAATAATATGATTATCGTCCGCTGTTACTGTATTGAAAATCGTACCATCGCTGACTCTGACGAACTGTACGTAATCTTCATCAGTATCATTGTAATCATCGCTCTTAGGACCTTTCCATTTTGAGTTCTTCCAGCTGTTGCTGGCGGCAGTAGCCTGAATCCTTGCCCAGTTCTCACTCAGTCGGGCTGAACTCCAGAGCTGCGGAACACCATTGACTGTCTTCACTTTCAAACTATTACCTTGTTCATCTACCATATATACAGGACGGATGCGGAGTACATTGGGAATGAAATATTGGTCGTCCTCGTAGAGCAGGGCTCCCTGTTGCAGACACCAGATGGTCAGGTCGCCGTCCTTCTCAGGCTCAAAGCGTACGAAGCCACCCGTGGCGGGTACCCTAAAGGTCTTCTCGTGTGTCGTCGCAGCAGTAACGGAACCTGTGTTTTTCTTGTCTGCTTCCGTCTTGTACGAGTAGATGTGGTTATAGTTCTCAAGATTCTCATCCTTAGCATTACCATTTCCTATGCCAGTGTCGTTGCTGTTCTTGATATTATACTGAGCGATACCGTCGATAGGCGCACCAATAGCGGCATCGGCAATGGTCATCTGCTCCCATGATGCCAACTCATAACCGCCAAAGGTTGCCGTGATGTACTGCTGGGCGTAGGTGATGTGAGAACTGTTGCCAGAAGCTATTGATTTCAAATTCACCTTAGAGCCTGTATTCGCAACAGACAAGTTTTCGACCGTTGATATGACAAAGCCGTCGTCCTTGTGAATACCTTTCTTATTGTCAGATTCTGTCAGTGTTTCGTTGACAGCCTCCCAAACGTTCCCATACGTCTCAGTAGCGATTGTGAAGTTGGCTGTTGAAACATCACTGCTGGCATCTTCTAGAATAGTAATGGCTCGACCGGTTGTCGTCTTTGCAACAGTGAAGGGATAGCCTTCAGCATAAATCATCGTGGTTGAATTGTCAGCAGGTGTAGAGCCATCTACTGTGTAGAAGATGGTTCCCGTGACAGGGTTCGGGTCGATGATGCGGATCTGGGTGGTAGGCTTTACCGCATGCGCCTGGTTGTTGTACCACTTCGTGCCATTCTGCACCCATGAGTCGCTATCTTCTGTTCCATATCCATACCATGTCTGTCCGCCGTCGTAGGAAATCTGGAAGTAAGGCTTGGACATCTCATCGGAGTATTGGTAAGACGACAATACCACATTACTGTATATTTCCTGAACAGGGTCATACGCAACAGCCTTGATACCAACATTGCCTGAGATGACTACCTTACTCAGACCAGAGTAACGGTAGGTGTTGCTGTTTCCGATGACAGGGTCAGTGCCATCAACGGTATAGTAGATAACCGAGCCAGCGTAGGCACAGGCTATCTGTACGGTCAGCGTCGAAGTGTTGTAACGGTAGGGTGTGCCCACACCGTCGGGGTCGAACACAGGGTCGGGCAACGGAGCCTTTCTGGTGTACGACTCGGACACGACAGCACTGTAAAGAGAGGCATCATAAGGATCAATGGCAATAGCCTTCACCTTCAGCACGCCACCTACAGCAAGGGGTATCTTGCCGTCAGCCGTTGCCACTTCACCTATTTCAAATGTCTTATATGTGGCCGCAGCAATGGAGGCACTGCTTGATGTCGGGTCTGCAGGCTCAGGGCCATCGGTGGTATAAGTATAATAGGTAGTCCAATTGGCTGGTGCCGTGATGGTAAAGTTCATCTTACCCGTGAAGTTACGAGTGGCGGGCGTAATAGTAGGACGCTCCTTTTGGGCGTCGAAGATATACACGTAGTAGTAGGCTTCCGACTTGTCAGTGGTACTCGTGTACTGAGGCTCGCCCGACACACCACCGTGCTGTTCGCCACCCGTGTAGGTCACCTTGACGCGAACCCAACCCTGGTCGCTACCAGAATGGACGATACCCTCAGTGTCGAGCGTGGCATCTGCCGCACCGTTTCTATCAACTATTTCGTATGTGATCTTTCCGTCATAGCTATCCACCTCCTGATTCTTACCCGTCTTCTTGTTGTACCATGTGACGGTGTAAGTAGGAGCAGAACCGATGGCATTATTGACATCGATGTTATAAACACTGGGGGTTATACGCAGGTCGGTGTCGTACAGATACCAGTATTCGGTATAAGTCTGCTCACTGATGTACTCACCATAGTTATAAGTGCCGTCGGAAGTCTCCTTGCGTATCTGCACAGAGGTGAAGCGACGCTTAGCCACCTCGGTAGACACCACAGGCACGTTGTCCAAGCGGTAGGTGACGGTCTTCTCATTGACAAGCTGCTCAGTTGTGTAGACCGTTGAGGTGGAGAACTTTCCAAACACCATGTTGTTGACACCCGTCGTACCCTTCGAGGCTCCTTCACCGTAGGCTACCACGTTCTGAGCAGTGTTCATAATCTTGCGTCCGTCTTTGTTCAGCGAGGCAGTGGCATCGGGTGAAACCGGGTCGTAGGTAGGCTGTGCCGGGCGCTCATGAGTAACCAGCGGGAACTTGAAACGAGCCACAGAACCGTTCAAATTGCGAGTTTGAGTGGCGGCATCCCATGAGGTAGCCACAATGTTCAGTGTCACATAGGAAGTACCGTTTTCGAAATCGTCGTCCACATAGATGGGCACGCCATAGCGGTATTCAAAGATGCGTTTCTTCTTGTCCAAAGAGGGGTGTGCGGGAATGGTAGCAGCATCCGCATTCTGATTATATGAGAACCAGATGGAGTCACCGGGGTTCTTGGCCTTGACATAGAGCATACGGCCATTGGGGAATCCGCCAGCAAAAATGTCGCCATTGAATGTTCTGAGTTTGTCGTCACCCGTTGTATATTCAGCCTCCGTCACCTTGTGAGCATCAGTACAGTCAGCATCCCAATAGAATTCCAACTGCACTTCCGGCGTCTTTTCAATAATAGTGATGGTGGCTGTGGCGGAGACGGAAGCCGTGCCCGTCGTAAAAGCACTGGCATATTCGCTCTTCGGCGTTGCCGTCACTGTAATCTGGCGTGTAGCACCAACAGCAGCTGCTACGGCAGGAGTACCTTGCTCGGTGGTTATCTTACCCGTAGCGTCAACTTGTATATTCGTGTAGTTGTCACCCGAGCCTTCACCTGCTGTAAACGTGAATTCAAAGTAGTCGGTATAGTCGGGTATGTCGTCCTCCTCGCCTAAGACGTAGGTGGTGTAGCGGTCGGAGCCGTCACCCATAGCCCTGATGCCGAGAGCATGGCCGTCAGCATCAGTAATGAGAGGGTTAACCACCGAGAACTGTCCCTGCTGGATGTTCTGGTTGTCTGCTTGCACCCGGAAGGAGCCTGCACCGTAGACGGTGTAGACCTGCGACACGTAGCTGTTGGGCTTGTAACTGTCGTTACCGTCAAAGGTAATGGTCAGCGTGGCCGTTCCTGCAGCCTTCGGAATGATGTTGGCAAAGTAGAAGCTGCTGCTGGTGCCAAAAGAGCTCTCCACAACGTACGCACCGCTGGCATCGAGTATAGAATTATCAGAGGAGGTGATGTGGAACTTTGATGCGTCGGCGGCGTAGGTCACGGGGGTTGCTGCACCGTCAGAAGGAGTAAACTTGACACGGTGGCTGAAGTGGTTGTCGGTGCTGGACGTCGTGCCTGTACCCACATACCGCTCATAGCTGTTGCTGGTGTCGCGCAGGTCAAGGGTACCGCGAGTCTCAGTGCTCTTCTGAATACGGTAGAGCTTCACCTTGCTCTTGTTGACTTTCAGCGTCACGTAGCCATCGGCCTGTGCCACCAGCGTCACCGTTTTCTGCGTATCATCTGAGTTGATGTCCGTAGCACTGGCATCCCCCTCCACTTGGGCATTGCCAATGTCAAAGCCTGCCTGCGTAGTTCCGCTTCCACCATCGAAAGTCACCGTGACCTTGTCGTCTGCTGCGACGGGAACAGCAATGACAATAGCCGAATTTGTAAATGTCATGAAACTGCTGTGCAGACGGATTTGTCCTGCTGTCAAGCCATTGCTATTGTCACGGCCAAAGCGTAATTCATTGATTTGAGACGTCGTATGGTTTGTAGTAGCATAAGTTCCAGGGGTGCCGACATCGAAGCGCGCAGAGGTTGTGAACTTATTATTGTAGTAGTCACCACTGGCCGTCCAGTCGTCCGCATTGATGGTATTGCTGACATTAAGCGTGCGGAAGTCCCACTTCTCGGCAGAAGCATCAGTATAGGTCACAGTGTAGGTAGCGGAGGTGGCAGCGTAGTAAGTGCTGGCAGCAGCAGATGCCGTGATAGTGGCAGTACCTGTCTCGCCTGCAAGCGCCACAAGGGGAGCTGTTGTCCAGCCACTGGTCTTGACGGTTGCCACGCTGGCATTACTGCTGACGAGGCCGATGTCGAAGTTCTTGGGTGAAGTCTCTATGGTCGGCGAGGTGTAGCTGTCGCTTGGGGGGGTGATGGCAGCTGAAATCTCACTGAACGTAATGGTCGGCGTGATCAGCGCATCGTTCAGCGCACCGGCTTCGCTCTCTGTGTAATAGATGGTAAAGCTCTGGATATAAACATTGCCGCTAACCGATGTCAACGTAAAGGAAGAGGCATTGACATTATCGAAGGTATGGGAGGATTGGCCACTCAGGCTGATATTACCTGCTGGTTTCGTAGCCGTCACCGTTCCGTCGGTGTAACCAGAAATCATGTTGACCACCACCTTATTAATAGTTACACTACCCGTGCTTACCTGTGGTGTAATGGTAATCGTACCCTCATTGCCTGAGTCTAAATTTCTCAGGATGATATGGTCACCATTGTTGAACTTAACACCCTCGGCACCGCCAAAGACAAAAGCGAAACCACCCAACGTACGGTCGAGGCCGTTGCCAGAAGCATTGAGTCCTGCCGTACTGGCCGTCTTCGAGATGCGCATGTCGTTAATGGTGATGGTCTTGGTCTTCGTCGCTGTTGCCGCATTGACCGTCAGGGTATAGGTGCCCGAAGTAGCAGCATTATAGAACTGGTTGCCGCTGAAGGCTGCCGTGACGGTGGCCGTACCAGCAGTGGAGCCCGTGTTGACACCTACCTGCCCGGTGGAGATATGGAACTGGTTGAACGATGCCTCACTGCCAGAATTGGAAACACTGGAAGCAGTAAAATCGTCCGGACGGAAATTGCCGTTGTCGCTTACGCCGATAGTTGCTTTTACACGACCAGCTATCTGGAAGTCGGTAATATCTGCATCGGCAGTACCAGAAGCGGGGTCAAAACGCAACTTCACATCCTGCTTGGTTGTAGAAAGAGGCGTGTTTGTAAAAACATAAATAGCACTGACCTGAGGCTGGTCGGAAGCAGTGAAACTGATAGTGGCGGTATTGGCACCTTCGGCATTCATCCAGACAATCTGGTCTTCGTCAGTCGTAGAATAGTTATCTGTTCCTAATGAAGAACAATTATGGAAAGTACCTGCTCCGTCTGCACCTACCAACACAACCTTGGTGAGAATAGCAGAACCTGCGGTGACTCTAATATAGTTGCTGGTCTTGCCTGCTGTACTCAACAGGAGCGTATAGTTATAGGGGGTCGTACTGGTATTTGTGTACGACTGCCAACCATTGGTAGCAATATCCAGTTCGAGAACACCTGTTCGGGATGGATCGTATGTCTGGTGCTCGAAGCGCAGGTCTTCTATCGGAATGCTATAGCTGTATTCTGCTGCAGAGGTTGACGAATAGGTGACCGTCACATTGGTAATACGTGTGTCACCTCCAGGATTGGAGATAACAATGCTTGACGATCCACTGCCTGACCACTCTGTGCAGGTTTCATTTAAGCCAGTCGGGTCTGATGTGAATTGGTTTGAACTCGGTGCATAGCCTGAAGCAAAGGTGAGCTGGATAGACGTGATGGTATATCCAGAAGAAGAGCAGGAAACAGACATGGTGTTGTTCCTTTTAAAGCCCATGAAAGTTCTCTGAGCACTAAGACCTGTACCGCCAAACGCAACAGTTATCGTTCCATTGCTTGCCGAGGTGGCCTTATCCGTGTTTGCAGACAAATCCCAAGTGTAGGAGTCTGCCCACAACTTACTCCCCCCAGTGACAATCGTCAGGAGGAAGAGACTCATCAGGAATAAAACTCGTTTCATCGTGTTATTTTTATTTTGGTTTTTTGCTTAATAATAATTTGGTCATAATGGTCTTAGCCAATATCAAGCTGCAAAGTTGGTATAAATATTTGAGACATTGGAATGTCACTTCCAATTATTTCACGTAAAGGTTTGCGTAAAGCATACGAAAAAATCCCGCCCAAGCTTGAGTGCCTGGGCGGGATGAGATGTTAATGGTCTCCTACTGTGAGTGACGCGTTATGCCTCAGTCTGTGGCTGTGGCTTGTAGAACAGCGAGTAGAGGACGGGGATGATGACCAGCACGATGATGGTGCCTGCCAGCAGACCGCCCATGATGGTGGCTGCCATGGCTGAGAACATGTCGTCGAAGAGTAGGGGCACCATGCCTAAGATGGTAGTCAGCGACGCCATGGTGACGGGGCGCAGACGGGTCTTAGAGGCATCGATGAGTGCCTTGTGTTGCTCCTTGCCGCTGGCTAACTGCAGGCGTATTTCGTCGACGAGGACGATGCCGTTCTTCAGCATCATGCCTACGAGTCCCAAGGCACCGACGATGGCCACGAAGTTGAAGGCGTTGCCGCTGGCGAGGATGGCTGGGATGATGCCGACAAAGACGAACGGTATGCAGCAGAACAGCAGCAGGGCCGTGCGGAAGCGCTTGAACAGCCATACCAGGATGGCTATCATCAGCAGGATGACGACGGGGTAGGGTGCGAAAAGGTATCTCAACGACAGGTCAGAGGCATGCTTCTCGCCGCCCCAGCTAATGGAATAGCCCTCGGGGAGCTGTATCTTCTCGACCTCTTTTGCCAGGATGGCACGAGCCTCCTCGGTGAGGTAGCCCTTGGCGGGTGTTCCGATGATGCTCTGTATGCGCTCGTTGTTGTAACGCGGGATGACGGGGTCTTCCCACTCAACATTGATGCCGTCGCTGACTTCCTTCAGCTGTGCAGCATTGGTGAGTCCCAGTCCTGAGATGCCCGAGCCTTTCAGCACGTTCATCAACTGGTTGGCAATGTTGTCTTTGCTGATGAGGGTGTTGATGTTGGGCAGCATGCCGAAGACTGTAGCGTTGTTGAGGTCGGCTGTGGGCTGGTAGTTGTTGTCCGTCAGGTTGAGATAGATGTTGTGTGGGGTGATGCCGTCGTACATGGTGCCGACAGGTATACCGTCGGTGGCCGACATCAGCGACATGCCTACCTCAGAGCGCGAGATGGCCTTGTTGCGGGCATGAGTCTGGTCGTAGTTCACTACCATGGTGGGTACCTTCGGATCCCAGTCGAACTTGACGGGTTCGATGACTTTCAGCCGCTTGGCAATGGTCATGGCGGTGTCTGCCAGCTGGTGCAGCACGGCAGGGTCAGGACCGACGAAGCGCAGCTCTATGGGGTAGCGCATGAACATGAGGTTGTAGCGCTTGAAGAGCAGGTAGGCGTCGGGATATTCGGCAGCCATCTGCTTCTGCAGAGCCTCGTAGTTCTTCTCCAAAGCGCGTGGCGACTTGAAGTCGACGATGAGCTCGCCATACGACAGCGACGGCAGGTTGACCGGACGCACCAGGTTGTAGCGGCACGGTGTGGCGCCGACGGATGTCGTGACGTGCGTCACGTCGTCCATCTTCTCTAACTTCTTGCGTATCTCTTCCAGGTCGGCTCTTACCTTGGTGGTGTTGTTGCCCTCGGGCAGCTTGTACTCCATGTAGAGCTGGTCGTACTCCATGTCGGGGAACAGCGTCCTTGGCATGAGTGTATAGCAGAAGCCCGTGATGACGAGCAACACAAGCATGACGGCCACGGTAGCCCAAGGATGTGCCAGGGTGTTCTGCAGGATGTTGGTCAGACCCTGATACCAGCGGTTGGTGAAGGGGTCTTCGGCCTTAGCCGTGGTGACGCTCTGCTCTTCGTCCTTAGCGTAAATCCAGTAGCTGGCGATGATGGGTACGAGGACCAGTGCCAGTACCCACGACAGCAGGAGCGATACGGCGAGGACGATGAACATGTCGCGGACGTAGAGTCCCGTGACGTCAGGGCTCATGAAGATGGGCAAGAATGCCAGGATGGCAATGAGCGTGGCGCCCAACAGCGGCATGGCGGTCTTGCGACCGATGGCTGTCAGGGCCTCAGAGCGCGGTTTGCCGGCTTTCTTGTCTACCAGGATGCCGTCGACGATGACGATGGCATTGTCAACCAGCATACCCATGGCCAGAATGAACGAGCCTAACGAGACGCGCTGCAGTGTACCGTCGAAGTAATATAGGATAAAGATGGTGCCTAACACGGTGATGACCAGCGTGGCTCCGAGGATGACGCCTGAACGGAAGTTCATGCAGAAGATGAGCAGCACGATGACCAGCAGTACGGACTCCACCAGGTTGATGATGAACGTCAGCATGGCGTCCTGGACGCGATCGGACTGGAAGAACACCTTTTCGCACGAGATGCTGGCGGGCAGGCGGTTGGCCTTCAGTTCTTCCATCTTCTCCTCCACGGCCTTACCTATCTTGACAATGTCGGTGCCTGAGCATGCAGCAACGCTGATGCCGAGGGCCGACTGACCGTCGCGCAGGAACTCAGCGCGGTTGACCTTCTCGGGTTCCATCCTGACCTCGGCAATGTCCTTCAACTTGATCTGGTCGTTCTCATGGCCCTGCAGAATGAGGTTGCTGATGTCGTCAACGGTCTTATAGCGGTCGTTGATGCTGACGCGGATGCGGTGGTCGCCATTCTGGTAGTAGCCTGAGTAGACGTTGGCATTCTGGTTGTTCAGCGTAGTCAGGATTTCTGCCGGCATGATGTTGAGGTTGGACAGCTTGTCCTGGCGCAGCATGATGTTGACACACTGCTTCTGGGCGCCGTAGATGTCGACGTGAGCCACGCCGTCAATCCTCTGCAGTTCGCGGCGTACCATTTCGGCATAGGCTTCCATG
>JAEEGI010019207.1_pt1 | contig 13796 bp, 9 predicted proteins | sample 8958751 | NCBI WGS metagenome assembly JAEEGI01 (sample SAMN16246545, study PRJNA631951) | gut metagenome | biome: gut microbiome; feature: rumen; material: KS-attached | host: Bos | place: Iran: Karaj | collected 2018-10
CGCTCAGCGACTGGTACGTGCTCTCTTCAATTGGCAAATACCCCGTTTATACGGGGATGACGGAAAAGGAGCCCGCCGTGCCGGCCATCATCACCAATCCGGCGTTCGTGATGGAGAACGACATTTTCACGGACTCCCTGAAAGTGGACCTGGAAGGGGATGGACTGCTGTTTTACACCGTGGGCGGCGGTTCGCACAAACTGTACAAGGGCCCCTTCACCGTGAAGGAGCCGTGTGAACTCACCGCCTGGGCCGTGAAGGACGGCAAGAAGAGTTTCGTCACCCGCTCCCGGGTGCGGCAGGTGCAGAAAGACCGCGCCGTTTCCATCCATTCCCGTTACAGCAGGCAGTACACGGCAGGCGGGGACGAAGGTCTCATTGACAGCACCCGCGGCGGTCTCAACTGGCGCACGGGCGGCTGGCAGGGTTACCAGGACACGGACTTCGAGGCGGTGCTGGACCTGCTCCAGGAACGGCCTCTGTGCGTGCTGGGAGCCGGTTTTCTCCAGGACGCCCGCTCCTGGATATGGATGCCGCGGTGGGTGGAATTCTCCGTGTCTTCCGACGGCGAACACTTTACCCCGGCAGGCAGGCTGGATACCACCGTGGATGAACAGGACTATCAGGTTCAGGTGTGGGATGCAGAACTGCCCGTGGACTGCACCGCCCGTTACGTGAAGGTTTATGCGCGGAATATCGGCACCATTCCTGCCTGGCATCCCGGTGCCGGCGCTCCGGGCTTCATCTTTATAGATGAACTTTGGGCGCGGTAAGGCTATAAAGTGAGAAAAAATACGTATCTTTGCATGATATGGGAAAAAGGTCAACCATAGTGGCTGTAACCGCCTTGGCTCTGCTTCTGGCCGGTATTGCGCTGGCTGTGATACGGTTATATAAACCGGCGGGCCCTGGCACTGCCGAAAAGCAGGTAGCGGCCTCCTGGAACGTACTGGGCGCCGTTCCTTCAGACGCCACCGCCGTGGTGGTGTTTGACGGCTCCTCCCGTGCGGCCGGGCTCATGGCCGACTCCACCGGTTTCCTGCAGGGCTTCCTGGCCCCGGGCAATCCCGCTTTCATGCAGTATCTGAACGCCCTGAGTCACCGCAAGGTGGCCGTGTCGCTGCATAACAGCGGCGCGCTGGTCCCTCTGGTGGCGGCCGAATCCGAGCAGGCCGATTCCACGCTGGAGGCCCTGGCCGCCAAGGCCGGCCTTAAGGTCCTGCGCTCGAACGGATTCTTACTGGCTTCCCGCAGCGAAACCTTCCTGAACGCCGGCGCCCGCCAGCTGGAAGGCGGCCATTCCATCCTGGGCACCCGCCATCTGCAGGACCTGGTGAACACAGTTTCCGGCCCCGAAGTGATTCTGGTAGCCCATTCCCACGCCCCCAAACTGATGCAGATGTACGCTGCCAAGGGCCTGCAGAAAGAGGCTTCCTTTGTGAAGAACCTCACGGCCTGGAGCGCCTGGAGCGTACAGTCCATGTCCAATAACCACCTGGTCCTGAGCGGCCAGGCCCTCCACGGAGAGGGTGCCGGCAGTTATTTCGCCGCCTTTGACGGCACCCCGGCCCCGCAGCCGGAATTCCCCGAAGTCCTTCCGTACTTCACCGCCAAGGCCGTGTCTGTGCCGGTATCCGCTGTGGCTGCCTTCTTCGCCGCCCGCCGCGCCCAGGAAGACGGGAACGCCAACCTGGTGCAGTACAACAGGGCCCTCAAGGCCAAGGGCGGCCGCAGCCTGAGCCCCGAAGAGTGGTTCACCAGCCTGCAGCCCCGGGAAGTGGTGAAAGCCTCCTTCCAGGACGCCAACGGCGTGCTGCGGGAAGCTGTCCTGGTGCGCAGCGCCAAGGACCTCAGGCTGGGGAGTGAATCGGCTAACGAATATAGAGGCTGCCTGGCCACCGTGCTGGGAGACAGCTTTGCCGTGCAGGACAGCGTGTGCGCCGCGGTGAACAATCGCTGGAGCGTGTTCGGAGACCTTCCCACCGCGCGTCTTTTCGCCGACAAATCCTTCCTGGAATATCCCCTTAAGAGCCGGCTGGCCGATGCTTCCGTGTCCCTGCCCGACGGCTTCGTGGCCTACGCCTCCTTCTCCGACGCCCCCGGCACGGCCACCGAAATCTTTGCCGACAACCTGGCCGCACCGCTGCAGGACTATGTGAAAGGTGCGGGCTTTGCACCCGCCGCCGCTGCACTGGACCTCTCCGGAGAACGTCCCTTTATGCGCATCCAGCTGGACACCCGGGCCCTGAAGGGCACCAAGGTGCAGGTGCTGGAGCGGGATACCGTGGTGGTGGTGCCCGGCGGCCTGTTCCCTGTGACCAACTTCGCCACGGGCAAAACCAATTATCTGTACCAGAACGCCCACAAGTCCATCTGCCTGCGGGACGAAAACGACAAGGATGTCTGGGGCGTTTCCTTCAAGGAGACCATCTGCGGCCGGGTACAGACCATCGATTTCTATAACAACAAGAAACTGCAGTGGCTCTTCTGCGCCGGCAACAAGATGTACTTGATGGACCGGCTGGGCCGCTGGGTAAACGGCTTCCCCATTACCCTGAAGAAGACCGTCCTGCTGGGCCCCGACGTATATGATTTCACCGGAGCCAGCGGCTATACGGTGATGATCCTGCACACGGACAACACCCTGGAAAGATACAACCTGCACGGAGAACGCGTGGCAGGCTGGAAGGGCATCCATGCTCCCGAAACCGTCAAGAACCTGCCGGAGCTCCTGGAGCTGGGCGGCAAACGCTACTGGGTGGTGCGCACCTCCATCCAGACGCTTATCTATCCCTTCGAGGGCGGTGAGCCCCTGTACAAGGCCGACGGCGGCAAAATGCTCAAACCGGACGCCGTCCTCACTCCCACGTCCAAGGGCGTGAACGCCGAGTGCTACGACGGCAAGGTGCGCGAAATTAAATTGAACTAAAAACCTACCTGAAGATATGGAGTTTTCATCTGTTAACAAGGCGCTACAGGAAAGTATGGTCCGCAACTGGGACCGTCCCGCCCTTACCAATTTCCACGGTATGACCCTGGCCTATCGCGATGTGGCCCGCAGAATCGCCAACCTGCACATTGCCTTCGAGCAATGCGGTCTCCAGAAAGGGGACAAGGTGGCCATCTGCTCCCGCAACCAGGCCAACTGGGGCGTGAGTTTCCTGGCAGCCATTACCTACGGCGCCGTAGCCGTTCCCATCCTGCACGAATTCAAGCCCGGCAATATCCATTACCTGGTGAATCACTCGGAAGCCCGTGTCCTGTTTGTGGACGAGGTTATCTGGGAAGGCCTGTCGGCCGAAGAGATGCCGGACCTGGCCGTTGTGGTTCAGATCAACAACTTCAAGTTCCTGTATGCCGCCACGGAAGAACTGGCCCAGGTGCGCGAACACCTGAACGAGGAATTCGGCAAGCGCTATCCCAACGAGTTTGAGCCTTCAGACATCAACTACTACGAGGACAGCCCCGAGGAACTGGCCATCATCAACTATACCTCCGGTACTTCCGGTTTCTCCAAGGGCGTGATGCTGCCCTACAGGGCCCTGTACTCCAATATCGAGTTCGCCGCCAAGGACGCCTGCCCCATGCTGAAGGCCGGGATGAACGTGGTGAGCATGCTGCCGTCGGCCCATATGTACGGCATGATGTTCGAGTTCCTGTTCGAGATGACCATCGGCATGCACGTGCACTTCCTGAGCCGCGTGCCCAGCCCCAAGATCATCATGCAGGCATTCAGCGAGGTCCATCCGGACATCATCATTGCCGTGCCGCTGGTGATGGAGAAGGTGTACAAGAGCAAGCTCAAGCCCCTCATCGACAAAACCAAACTCTATCGCCGTATCCCCATCCTGGGTCCCACCATCGAGAAGAAGTTCTGCACGGAACTCACCAACGCCTTTGGCGGTCAGTTCGAAGAAGTGATCCTGGGCGGTGCCGCCTTCAACCCGGAGGTGGAGAAATTCCTGAACAAGATTGGCTTCCACTACACGGTGGGTTACGGCATGACGGAGTGCGGCCCCATCATCTGTTATGCCCACTGGAGCAAGGTGAAAGTGGGATCGGCCGGCCGTGCGGCCCTGAACATGGAGATCCGCATCGACTCCGACGACCCCCGCAACATCCCCGGCGAAGTGCAGGTGAAGGGTCCCAACGTGTGCCTGGGCTACTACAAGAACGAAAAGGCCACCCAGGAGTCCTTTACGTCCGACGGCTGGTTCCGCACCGGCGACATGGGAGTGGTGGACGAAGACGGTTACCTCTTCCTCAAGGGCCGCTCCAAGTGCATGGTGCTGGGTCCTTCCGGCCAGAACATCTATCCGGAAGAAGTGGAAGCAACCATCAACAACTTCAACTACGTGGTGGATTCCCTGGTAGTGGAGGACGACGGCGGCCTCACTGCCCTCATCTATCCCGACTGGCATCAGGGAGAACTGGACGGCTTCACCCGCGACGAGTTCAAGAAGCGCATCAAAGGCCTTCTGCCCGCTATCAACGATGAGCTGCCCAAGTATGCCCAGATCAAGAAGATCGAGCTGATGCCCGAAGACTTCGAGCGCACGCCCAAGAAGAGCATCAAACGTTATCTCTATCAAAGAATCTAATGGAAAAATTCGACCGCAGCTATTTGCAGATGGCCGAAATATGGGCCCAGAACTCCTACTGCAAGCGCAGGAAGGTGGGCGCCCTGCTGGTCAAGGACCGCACCATCATTTCGGACGGATACAACGGCACCCCCTCGGGCTTCGAGAACATCTGCGAAGACGAGAACGGAGTAACCAAACCGTACGTCCTGCACGCCGAGGCCAACGCCATTACCAAGGTAGCCAAGAGTGGCAACAGCAGTGAGGGCGCCACGCTCTACGTGACGGCCTCGCCCTGTGCAGAGTGTGCCAAGCTCATCATCCAGTCCGGCATCCGCCGGGTGGTGTACAGAGATGCCTACCGCCTCACGGACGGCATTGACCTCCTGGCCCGTGCCGGAATAGAGGTGGAACAGGTAGAACAGATTCAGTAATCGTATGCAGAAAAGAACCGTTATCCATATTATGGAAGTGGTGCTGGGCGTGGTTATGGGTGCCATGGTCACGTTCTCCATTGTCCGTTTCCGCGAGAGACAGCACCTCATCCGCTCCCAGTATACAGACTGGCGCAAGCTCAACCTGATTCTGGATATTGTAGAGAAGAATTACGTGGATACGGTCAATATGGAAGGTATGACCGATGCCGCCGTCACGGCCGCCCTGGCCAAGCTGGACCCGCATTCGGTGTACCTCCCGCCCGTACAGCTGGAGGCCTCCGAGCAGGAGTTGGCCGGCAATTTTGACGGCATTGGCATCCAGTTCAACGTCCCCAACGACACCGCCATCGTGCTGGAGGTCATAGCGGGCGGCCCCTCCGAGAAGGTGGGCCTGCAGCCCGGTGACCGCATTCTGAAGGTGGACGACTTGGTGATAGCCGGCGTCAAGTACCCGCAGGACAGCATGGTACGTCACATCAAGGGCCCTTCCGGCAGTAAAGTTACCATCACCGTCAAGCGCGGGGGAGACATCATCCCCTTTGAGATTACCCGCGGCAAGATTCCCGTGCACAGTATGGACGCCGCCTTTATGGTCAAGCCCGGCGTGGGTTACCTCCGTCTGAGCAAGTTCTCCCGCACTACCTACAAGGAGTGCCACGAGGCCGCTATGAAGCTCTTGGACCAGGGAATGGCCCATCTGATCTTCGATATCCGGGACAACACCGGAGGCTATATGGATCAGGCCCTCCTCCTCTCCAACGACTTCCTCTTCTCCGGAGATACCATCGTGTATCTGGAAGGAAAGCATCGCGCCAAGGAGGTTTACAAGGCCGATGGCAGCGGCAAGCTCCAGAGCGTCAAGCTGTCGGTGCTCATCAGCGAGAACTCGGCCAGCGCCAGTGAAATCTTTGCCGGAGCCATCCAGGACAACGACCGCGGAACCGTAGTGGGCCGCCGCTCCTTTGGCAAGGGCCTGGTACAGGAACCCTTCTTCTTCACGGACAAGTCCGGCATCCGCCTCACCGTGGCGCGTTATTACACGCCCTCGGGCCGATGCATCCAGAAGCCCTACGGAGACACCAAGACCGATTACAGCTACGACATCTACCGCCGCTACACAGACGGAGAGGTCTTCAACGCAGACAGCGTCAAGCTCAATAAGGAAGACATTCACTACACCCGCAGCGGCCGCGTGGTATACGGAGGCGGCGGCATTATGCCGGACGTCTTCGTGCCAATGGACACCACCCGGGCTTCGGCCTTCTACATTGCCTGCAACCGCAAGGCCACGCAGATGCGCTTTGCCTCCGACATCTTTGACCGCTACACCGCCGCCCTGGCCAGGATTGACTCCTTCCCCGAGATGGACGCCTTCCTGAACGGGCTCAATTTAAAGGCCGATTTCCAGGCCTACGCCAAGAAGAAGGACGGCATTACCTGCACCCCCGCCGAGTGGGAAGCCACCGAGTCCTATCTGGTTCCCCAGCTCAAGGCCCTCATAGCCCGCTACTCCAAACTGGGAGACAATGCCTTCTACAAGTACTACCTCCCCGTAGACGAAACCGTCAACAAAGCCCTCGAGCTCATCGATAATTCATAAGTGTGGTAGAGTATGAGTGACTACATTGTATCGGCCCGCAAGTATAGGCCGGATTCCTTCGAAACCCTGATTGGCCAGGACAACATTGCCCGCACGCTGTCCAACTCCATCCGGAGGGGGCAGCTGGCCCACGCCTATCTTTTCTGCGGTCCCCGCGGAGTGGGTAAGACCACCACGGCACGTATCTTTGCCAAGATGATCAACTGCGCCAACCCGGGTCCGGAAATGGAACCCTGCGGCCAGTGCGAGTCCTGCGTGAGTTTCCAGGAAGGCCGAAGCTACTGCATCCACGAGCTGGACGCCGCCTCCAACAACTCCGTAGAGGATATCAAGGCCCTGATGGAGAAAGTGCAGGTGCCGCCTCAGGTTGGAAAGTACAGTGTATACATCATAGACGAGGTCCATATGCTCTCGCAGAGCGCTTTCAACGCTTTCCTTAAAACGCTGGAAGAGCCCCCGGCACACGCCATCTTCATTCTGGCCACCACGGAGAAGCACAAGATTCTCCCCACCATCCTGAGCCGCTGCCAGACGTATGACTTCAACCGCATCTCCATCCCGGATATGGTGCGCAACCTGCGCAGCATTGCAGAGAAGGAAGGCGTAAAGATAGACGACGAATCCCTCCACGTGATTGCCTCCAAGGCCGATGGCGCTATGCGTGACGCCCTCACCATCTTTGACCAGACGGTGGCTTTCTGCGGAACGGATGTCAAATACCAGGACGTCATCAGAAACCTCAATGTCCTGGACTACGAATACAGTTTCAAGATGGTGGAAGACTTCCTGGCCGGCAATTACGGCGGCGCCTTCCTCACCCTGGACGAGATCCTGGCCAAGGGCTTCAACGCCCTGCACTTTGTGGGCTCCCTGTCCAGCCATCTCCGCAATCTGGTAGTGGCTAAGACCGGCGGTCTGGAGCCCCTGCTGGAACTGCCCGATTCTCTCAAGAAGCGTTACCAGGAGCAAGCCTCGCGCTGCTCCAACCAGTTCCTCTTTGAGGCCCTGGGCATCACCACCGCCTGCGAAACCGGCTACAAGGCGGCCGTCAATCCCCGCCTTCACATAGAGTTCGCCCTTATGCGCCTGAGCTACATCCTGGGCAAGCCCCAGGCTCAGCCCGCCGCCCCGGCTCCTGCCCCCAAGGTCGAGGCCCCGGCACCCGCCCCTGCCCCTGCTCCGGCTCCGAAGGTGGAAGCTCCCGCTCCTGCCCGTCGTAGGGCTCCCAAGACCGGTTCGGCCTTGTCTATGAGCGCCATTATGGAGGAGAAGAAGGAGGAGGAAGTGGCTCCCGAGGCCACTGCGCAGAGCCAGGCCCTGCCGGAAGACGAGACCGTTCGTATCAAATGGAAAGACCTGGCCGGGCAGTACAGCGCCAAGCCGCGTCTGGCCAATATGCTCTCCAGCGGCAACATCAACCTCAGCGAAAACGACGGCGTCAAAATTGTAGAGTTCTTTGTGACCAACGAGGCCCAGAAGCTGTGGGTGGAGGAAAAGATGCTCCGCGAGCTGGAAGGCAAACTCCGCGACCTCACGGGCTGCCAGAAGGTGAACGTGATTGTATCCGTCACCCCTATGGAAGAGATCGAAAAAGTCCCCTATATGCCCGAAGAAAAGGCCAAAGACCTGATGGAAAAGAACCCCGAAGTCCGCGCTTTCGTGGCCGACTTTGGACTAGATACTAAGTAATTATGAAGCTCCGCGCAGAAAAACTGGTTAAGAAATACGGCGTCCGCACGGTTGTGAAGGGCGTGTCTATGGAAGTGAAGCAGGGAGAGATTGTGGGCTTCCTGGGCCCCAACGGCGCCGGCAAGACCACCAGTTTCTATATGATCACCGGACAGATCAAGCCCAACGACGGCCGCATCTTCCTGGACGACGACGAGGGAAACACCACGGAAATCACCAACCTGCCTATGTACCAGCGGGCCCAGAAGGGCATCGGATACCTGCCGCAGGAAGCATCCGTATTCCGCAGAATGTCCGTAGAAGACAACATCCTCTCCGTGATGGAGCTTTCCAAGAGCACGGAGAACATGACCAAGGCCCAAAGGCTCGAGCGTATGGAGCGCCTCATTGACGAGTTCAACCTCTCCAAGGTTCGCAAGTCCCTGGGCATCCAGCTCTCCGGCGGCGAGCGCCGCCGCTGCGAAATTGCCCGCGCCCTGGCCGTGGATCCCAAGTTCATTCTCCTGGACGAACCCTTCGCCGGTGTGGACCCCATTGCCGTGGAAGACATCCAGTACATCATAGCCAAACTCAAATACCGCAACATTGGCGTCATCATCACGGACCACAATGTAGGTGAGACCCTGGCCATCACAGACCGCGCCTATTTGCTGTACGAAGGCGTGATTCTCCAGGCCGGTACCCCCGAGCAGCTGGCCGCCGACGAAGACGTCCGCACCAAGTACCTGGGCTCAGGTTTTGTGCTAAAGCGCTCTAAATCAGTGGAAAGAGCCCGTGCCGAGGTAGAACACGAACATATCGTTTAAAGTTTGGCACACCTCTTGCATTAACTAAGCCAGGTTAGTTTTAGTTGGTTTAGTTAATAATAGGTTAGAATTAAAGGCTGCAGGGATGCAGCCTTTTTCTATTTCTAGCCTGTTTCCGGAGGGAATGTGGGTCCCGGGGGCGTAGCCGCCCATGGCTCGTGAATGGGAGGGGCCCGCCGCGAAGCGGTGGGAGGGATAGGACCGAAGGTCCGTACCCACGGGACCCACTTCCCGGAGGGAACAGGCAGAAATAGAAAAACAAAAAAACCAACCCGAAGGCTGGTTTTTATAATAATAAGGTGTGTAAAAGGCTTACTGCTCCTCCTGAAGACGAAGCTGCTGAACATAGATAGCCTTCTGGAGCGCCATGCGCTTCTTCACGGAAGGCTTTTCGAAGTTTTTGCGGGCGCGCATCTCGCGAACGGCGCCGGTCTTTTCGAACTTGCGCTTGAACTTTTTCAGGGCTCTCTCGATGTTTTCGCCTTCTTTGATGGGAACGATGATCATGCTTTTTACACCTCCTTTTGTTTTCAAATGGGGTGCAAAGTTAGAAAAATTTTGACAACGGACAAAATATTTTATTATATTTGTGGTAACACAATTGTTATTACGCTGAAAACTAAACTAAAAGCCATATGAAAAAGCCTGCAAAAAGCACTTATCCCTGGACCTTCGCCCCGGTAGGAGGAACGGTCCGCGTCAAGATTCAGAGCGGTGAAGACATCCGTCATCTGGGAGAACTGGACCGCAAGATGTGGACGGTCCTGAGCTGCCCCGTCAAGAACCTGGAATTTGACCCTGCCGCCCTGGGATATATTGATGTAGACGGAGATGGCAAGATCCGCGTAGACGAGGTCATTGCCACCGCCAACTGGCTCACCGGCATCCTCAAAGACGCCGACATCCTCCTCAAGGAGAGCGATACCCTTCAGCTGGAGGACTTCAACACCGAGGATCCCGTAGGTGCCCGCCTGCAGTCTTCGGCCCGTCAAATCCTGAACAATCTGGGTCTCAAGAAGGACTCCATCTGCCTGGAAGATACTTCCGACAACGTTCGCATCTTTGCCGATACGCAGTTCAACGGAGATGGCATCATTACTCCCGCCAGCGCTGGAGATGAAGCCACTGCCAAGCTCATCGAGACCATTGCCGGCATTGCTTCGGCTATGGACCGCAGCGGCGTTCCCGGCATCACCGCCGAGCATATTGACGCCTTCTACGCCGCCTGCGCAGACTATGCCCAGTGGCAGAAAGACGCCACCAAGGAGGTCTTCCCCTTCGGAGACAAGACCGCCGACGCCTATGCCGCCGTCAAGGGCCTGGAAGACAAGATGGCCGACTACTTTATGCGCTGCAAGCTCATTGGCTTTGACGGAGCCACTGCTTCGGCCGTAGACGTGAACGTGGACAAGATTGCCGCCATCGAGGGCTCCCTGGCCGCCGCTTCCGAGGAAATTGCCCGGCAGCCGCTGGCCAAGCCCACCGCCGAGGGCGTTCTGGATATCAAGGCCGTGAACCCCGCCTGGCAGGCCGCCGTGGCCGCTATGGTGGAACTCACCGGCTGGAAGAAGGGCCGCATCACCGAGGCCGACTGGGCCGGCATCTGCTCCCAGTTTGCCCCCTACATTGCCTGGCTGGCAGAGAAGAAGGGCGAGGCCGTGGAGGCCCTGGGTCTGGACGCCGTCAAGACCATCCTCAAGGAAGACAGGAAAGCCGCCCTGTTGGAACTCATAGAGAAGGACAAGGCCGAAGAAGCCAACGCCCTCTCCATAGAAGAAGTGGACAAGGTCCTGCGCCTGCAGAAGTACTTCTTCCGCTTCCTCAATAACTACGTGGTACTGGCCGATTTCTACGACAAAGACAAGAAGGCTATGTTCCAGGCCGGCCGCCTGTTCATTGACCAGCGCAGCACCGACCTCTGTATAAAGGTAGACGGACCTTCCCCGGAAATTTCCTCGCTCAGCGGTATGTACATCCTGTACTGCACCTGCACCAGCGAGAAACTGGGCAAGAGCTTCCACATTGCCGCCGTGCTCACGGACGGTGACGTGGACGGCCTCCGCGAGGGCAAGAACGCCGTGTTCTACGACCGCGAAGGCAACGACTACACCGCCAAGGTCATAGCCATTGTGGACAACCCCATCTCCGTGCGCCAGGCCTTCTGGTCGCCGTATAAGAAGGTGGCCCGTATGATCAACGACAAGATTGACAAGAGCGCAGCGGAGAAGAACGAGAAGTCCCTCTCCGACCTCACCGAAAAGGCCGATGCAGCAACCTCCGCCAAACTGGAAGGAGACGGAGCCGAGGCCGCCAAGGCTGCCACTTCCAGCTTTGACATTGCCAAGTTTGCCGGTATCTTTGCCGCCATCGGTATGGCCATCGGCTTCATTGGAGAGTTCCTGGTAGCCGTCATTTCCGGCGCTGCCGCCCTCAAGTTCTGGCAGCTGATTCTGGTAATCATCGGCATCCTGCTGCTCATTTCCGGCCCGTCTATGTTCATTGCCTGGAGAAAACTCCGCAAGCGTGACCTGGGCCCTGTTCTCAACGCCAACGGCTGGGCCATCAACGCCAAGTCCCTGGTGAATGTAAGATTCGGCAAGACGCTCACCTCGCTGGCCAGGTTCCCCAAGCTCACCGCTGTGGATCCCGCCGCCCGCAAGCAGCGCTTCTGGAGATGGTTCTGCGGCATTGTCATTTGCCTCGCGGTGGCCGGTTGCGTATACTGGTGCATCTCCAGCGGCAAGTGCTTCAAGAAGGCCGAAGCTCAGCCTGAAGCTGCTCAGGAGCAGGTGGAAGAGTCCCCCGCTGCCGAGCCCGTAGTTGAAACCCCTGAAACCGCAGAGGAATGATAGATACCGCTTTTCCTTATTCGCAGTACGTCACCGGCAAGAACTTCGTAGGAAGAAGGGCCGATGTCACCCTTATGAGCAACCTTCTGGGCCAGGGGGAGAACGTACTGCTGTCCGAGCCACCCAAGACCGGCAAGACCTCGCTGGTGCAGCAGGCGCTGTTCTCGATGCGAATATCCGGCAAGGTGTTTACGGTGGGTCAGTTCTCTACCCTGAACATCCGTACCCCCGAAGCCTTCCTGCTTCGCCTGGGTAATACCGTACTCCGGATGGTAGCCTCTTCTCCCGAAGAATATGCTGCCCTTACGGAGAAGTTCCTGGGAGGCAGCCACTTTGTCTTTGACCCCAACGCCTATACGGGCGAAAACCAGATTCTCTCCCTGAACTGGGACCTGGACGAGTCCGACGTACGCGCTATGATCCGCTTCCCCTATATCCTGGCACAGGATAGGGGAGCGCGCCTCATCCTCATTGTGGACGAGTTCCAGAGCATCCTTAATCTGGACGACCCTGACGTGATTCTTCGTCCGCTGGACGCCTGTATGCGCGAACTCCAGGACAACAAACTCTTCTCCTGGGTCATCTGCGGCTCCGGCGTCAATGCTATGAAGGGAATCTTCCAGAGCAGTATGCTCTTCCACCGTCTGCTGGAGCGGGTACGCCTCTCCCCGGTGGATGAGCGGGAAATGGCCGACCACGTGCACAAGGGCTTTACTTCGGCCGGTAAAGTGGTGGAGAAAGAGCTCCTGCAGGGCGCCTGCCGCCTGTTCCGGGGCCATCTCTGGTACATCAACCACTTTGTGGCCATCTGCGATGCTATGAGTAAGGGTTACATTGTGGAGCAGGCGCTGGTTGAGGCCCTGGCCACTATGGTCTGCATTCACGAGCCCCGTTTCAACGCCATTATGGAAGACCTTACCACCCATCAGGTGAACTTCCTGCGCGCCACCGTGGACGGCGTGGTCCGCTTCAGCGCGGCCGATGTCATCCGCAAGTACGGACTCAACTCTTCGGCCAACGTGAAGCGCGTCAAGGATGCCCTTATGAAGAAGGAAGTCCTCCAGTTTGACGAGAACGACAACCCCCAGATCATCGATCCGCTCTTTGAGTACTGGGTCAAGAAGTATTTCTTTGAACTGAAAGAAGTATGAAGAAGCACATAGTAGTTTTGACTGGAGCCGGGGTTTCGGCCGAGAGCGGCTTTGCCACCTTCCGCGATACGGGAGGCCTGTGGGAGAAGTACGACGTCAACGACGTGGCTTCCATCGAAGGCTGGTACCGCAACCGGCAGCTGGTGCTGGATTTCTACAACCAGCGCCGCGCCCAGCTCAAGGACGCCAAGCCCAACGCCGCGCACGAGGCCATTGCCGCCCTGGAGAAAGACTATAACGTAGATGTGATTACCCAGAACGTGGACAACCTGCACGAGCGGGCCGGTTCCACCCGGGTACTGCATCTGCACGGAGAACTCACCAAGGTCCGCCCCGAAAACGGAATCTACGACCGCACAGCCTCCGAGGCCGAGGTCATAGACGTCCAGTATCGGCCCGTTGTCCTGGGAGACCTGGCCCCCAACGGCAGCCAGCTGCGTCCGCACATTGTCTTCTTTGGAGAAGCCGTGCCCAATATTGAGAAAGCCATCAACCTGGTAGAAAAGGCCGATATCCTTCTCATCGTGGGCTCCTCGCTGCAGGTATATCCTGCCGCCGGCCTCTATCGCTATGCCCCCAACGGATGCCCTATCTACGTGATAGATCCCAAGCCCGTCCCGCTGGCTGACCCTCGGGTCACCTTCATCCAGGATGTGGCCACCAAGGGTATGCAGGAATTCATAA
>JAEEGI010019208.1_pt1 | contig 13795 bp, 13 predicted proteins | sample 8958751 | NCBI WGS metagenome assembly JAEEGI01 (sample SAMN16246545, study PRJNA631951) | gut metagenome | biome: gut microbiome; feature: rumen; material: KS-attached | host: Bos | place: Iran: Karaj | collected 2018-10
CCTATAAACACTGCAGACTATACTCCATATATGATATCACTATTTATAATGTCATTAATGGGAATTATATACGCACAAAGAAAACTTGTTGTAAACAAATAATATAAATAAAAAATCAAAATTCAAACTGTACAAAAAATAGAGGTATTAATTACCTCTATTCTTTTTGATCTTTATTATCATTTTCAACTATAAATCTTTTAAGAACTTTATCTTCAACAGTTCCAAGACCTATATATTTACCCTTATTATATACTCTAACTATTTGATCTGATGATTCAACTTCAATCTTTACTCCATTTAAAAATTTATTAAGCTCCTCATCATTTAGAGTTATTTTCTTATTTTCTTCATAATAATCTTCTATTGAGATTATTCTATCTAACATTTCAAGATAATCTAATTTTAAAAAGTCATAAAGTGGGATACTATCTTCTATTTTAAAGTTTCCTGTTCTAGTACGTCTAAGCTCTGTCATAGTAGCTCCGCAACCTATTTTCTTACCAATATCATTAACTAAACTTCTAATATATGTTCCTTTTGAACATTCAACATTAAAAGCTACTTCTTTAGACTCAAGATCTACCTTAATTCCAGAAATATCATATATTTCTATTTCTCTTGGTTTAATCTCAACATCTTTATCTTCTCTTGCATATTGGTATAACTTTTTGCCTTCAACTTTAATAGCTGAATACTTAGGTGGCATTTGCATTTGTTTTCCAATAAATCTTTTAATTCTTTCTTTTATATAGATTTCATCTTTATCTACAACACTTGCAAACAATATTCTTCCTGTAATATCATATGTATCTGTTTCAACACCTAAAAGCATTTTTACACTATAAGCTTTAGTTTCACACACAAGCTTATCTGAAAGCTTTGTGGCATCTCCTATACATATTGGAAGAACTCCAGTTGCTAGTGGATCTAAAGTTCCAGTATGTCCAACTTTTTGATTTGGAAAAATCTTTCTAATTGCATCTACAACATCATGTGAAGTGATACATTGTGGTTTATCTACATTTAATATTCCGTTTTTTGTTTGTTCAATTATCATTATATCATCTCTCCTATGGCTTTAATTAGTTTTTCTTTTCCAATTTCATATGGATCTTGCATTGTATATCCGGCAGCTCTAGGATGTCCACCACCACCAAATTCAATTGCAACTTTTGATACGTCTATTCTACCACCGGAACGCATACTAACTTTTATGCTTCCATCACTTTTTCCTCTAACATATACAGCAAATTCTGTTCCAGCAATACTTCTTAAATAGTTAGTCATACCTTCAGCATCTTCATCTGAAATGCCTAACGCATGTATTTCTTCATATGATACATATGAATATTTAAGTTTATTATCATAAAAAGATTCAATGTTATCTATAGTTTTAGCTACAAGTCTTAATTTTGACTCTTGTATAGTATCATTGATTTTTTTATTAACTAGAAAATTTTCTGCTCCAATATCCAATAATTCTGCAACTACTCTCATTGTTCTAGCACTAGTATTGTTATAATTGAAACATCCTGTATCTGTCATTATTCCAGTATAAAGCATAGTGGCCATATCTTTGTCTATATTATTATCTGTAATGTATTTTAAAAAGATATATGCAATTTCACTTGCTGAAGACCTGGTATCATCTATATGAATAAAATCTCCATATGGATTAGTTACTTGATGATGATCAAGCATTATAATTTTTTTAGCTTTATCATAATCTTCTTTAGGAATGGCAAGTCTTGTGTTATCTGAAGAATCAAGCGCAATAAGTAAATCATAGCTTCTTACATCTATACTTTTTACATGTTCATCTATTCGCGGCAAAAAGTTGAAAACAGTTGAATGATCAGGCATGACAACATGCGCGTCTTTACCCATTTTCTTTAACGCGAAATAAATAGCAAATGTTGAACCAATAGCATCTCCATCTGGATTAACATGTGCAACAATATATATAGTATTAGATTCTTCTATGATTTTCTTTGCTTGTTCAAACATACAATACCCCCAATCTATATTAGTCTTCTTTTTTATCTTTCTCCATTACTTCTTTTATTACTCTGTCCATATGCTCACCATATTCCATAGAGTTATCTAATTCGAATACTAGTTCAGGCATATTTCTCATTCTAACTCTTCTTCCAAGTTCTTTTTTAATAAAGCCTTTTGCTTTTGTTAAAGCATCAACTACTTTATTTTTATTTCCTTTTCCATAGATGCTAACATACACTTTAGCATATTTTTGATCTGGAGTAATTTTAACATCAGTTACAGAGATTAACCCTGTAACTGATGGTTCTTTTACTTCATTCATTATAATATCGCTTAATGCAATTTTAACATCTTGTTCTAATCTTTCATGTCTTTGCATAAAACTCAACTCCTATTTTACTTCTTCCATAGTGAAGCATTCAAATATGTCGCCTTCTTTAATATCACTGAAGTTTTCTAATTTAATACCACATTCGTAGTTTTCTGCAACTTCTTTAACATCATCTTTTTCTCTCTTTAATGAGTCAATTTTGATTTCTAGAAGTACTATATTATCTCTTACAAGTCTTACCATTGCACCTCTAATAATCTTACCAGATTTAACATAGCATCCTGCAACGATACCAACACCTGTAATTTTGAATATTTTTCTAACTTCTGCAGTACCATATTTAACTTCTTTATATTTTTTAGGCATCATACCTTGTAGAGCAACTTCAACATCATTAATAGCATCATAAATAACACTATATAATCTCATATCTACTTGCTCTTTTTTAGCTTGTTGTTCAGCAGCACTTTCTGGTCTTACGTTAAATCCTATGATAATAGCATTTGAAACTGATGCTAAAGTAACATCTGATTCTTTAATACCACCAGTAGAAGCATGAATAACTCTTACTCTTACTTCATCATTAGATAATTTTTCTAATGAATCTTTCATAGCTTCAACAGAACCTTGAACGTCTGCTTTAATTATAATATTTAAGTCTTTAATCTTACCTTGTTTAATTTGTCCAAATAGATCATCAAGAGTAATCTTGCTACCTTGTTTGATAAGATCCATTCTTTGTTTTGCAATTCTTTTCTCAATTAAGTGTTTAGCTACTTTCTCATTTTCAACTTCATAGAAAACTTCTCCAGTTTCAGGAACATGAGATAAACCTAAGATTTCAACAGGTGTTGAAGGTCCAGCCATTTTAACGCTTCTACCTTTATCATCCTTCATTGCTCTAATCTTAGATACCATATCACCAACAACTATTGTATCTCCAACATTTAATTGTCCTCTTTGTACAAGCATTGAAACAACAGTACCTCTAGTTTTATCTAGTCTTGCTTCAATTACTGTACCTTTAGCTTGTTTATGTGGATTTGCTTTTAAATCTTTCATATCTGCAATTAAAAGTAACATTTCAAGAAGATTATCTATACCTTCACCAGTTTTAGCAGAAATTGGAACACAGATTGTATCTCCGCCCCATTCTTCTGGAACTAGTTCATAGTTCATTAATTCTTGTTTTACTTTTTCTACGTTTGCACCTGGTTTATCTATTTTGTTAATAGCAACTAGGATACTAACTCCTGCTGCTTTAGCATGATCAATTGCTTCAACAGTTTGTGGTTTAATACCATCATCTGCAGCAACAATGATAATAGCTATATCTGTTATTTGAGCACCTCTTGCTCTCATTGCTGTGAAAGCTTCGTGTCCTGGAGTATCTAAGAAACATACTTCTCTATCTTTAACTTTAACTTTGTATGCACCAATATGTTGTGTAATACCACCAGCTTCTCCTTCAACAACATTAGTTTGTCTTAATCTATCTAGAAGTGAAGTTTTACCATGGTCAACGTGTCCCATAACAACAACTATTGGTGGTCTTGGAACTAAATCTTCTTCTGCATCTTCACTATCATCAAATAGAATATCTTCTTCTGTTACTACAACTTGTTTTTCTGCAGTGATACCAAATTCACTAGCTATTAAATATGCAGTATCAAAATCTATATCTTGGTTAACTGTTGCCATTATTCCCATAGAGAATAATTTTTTAATAACTTCTGAAGCTTGCTTTTTAATTGCTTCAGCAAAATCTTTAACAGTCATTGTTTCTGGAAGTTTTACCTCTGTCATTGGAACAATGTGCATTGGAGCTTTTTCTTCTTTAGCTTTTTTCTTCTTTCCAGAACCTTTTCTTAAATCACTATCTCTTTCATATAGATCCATTAAACCATCTTGGCTAATTTCCATATTTCTAAGCTTACCAGTAGAAACCCTAGAATGTTCTTCTCTTAGTTTGTTTTTATCTAGTTTTTCTCTTCTGTTTTCCATATTTTGATTGTTTTTATCATTATATTTCTTTTTATCTCTACTAATATTCTCTGAACTGTAATCTCTAGTTTCTTTTTGTTCAATTACATCACGTTCTGCTTGTTTAATGAATTTATTAACTTGATATGAAGTATTATCTGAATTTTGTCTATTATTTCTAAAGTTATTATTTCTTTGTGGTCTATCTCCATTTTGATTATTTCTGTTAAATCCACCTTGTCTGTTATTATTGTTATTATTTCTGTCATTAGAATTTCTATTATAATTTGGGTTATTTTGGGAATTATAATTATTCTTTCTAAATCCATTATTGTCTCTATTATCTCTATTTTGTCTATTATTGTTGTAGTTATTATTTTTGTTGTAATTTCTATTTTGATTATTAGTGTTGTTAGCGTTATTATTTGTATTTGCTACTTCAGTAGCTTTATTTTCTACTTTTTTAACTTCTTTTGGTTGTGATTCTTGAACCACTGGTGCTTTCTGAGTATCAGGAGCTACTACTGGTTTAGTTTCTTCTACAACTGTTGGAGCTACTACTTCAGTTTTCTTTTCTACTACTGGTTCTGGTTTTGGAGCTTCAACAGGTTTTCCATTTCTTGTAATAACAATATTATTTCTGTTATTTTGGAATCTATTCCTATTTGCATATGGATTATTATTAGTTCTAGTCTTATTTTGGCCATTATTATTCATTGGTCTTGTTTGTTGACTTGATTGTGATTTTGCAGGTCTTGCATTTGTTTGATAAGACTTTTTAATATTTCCATCTGCTGTTGAAGTAATTTCATTTACTTCACTTCCTGTTTCACTTGTATTAATAACTCTAACATTTCTTCTAATAATATGCATTTGTTCTTGCTTCTTTTCTTCTTTTGGAGCTTTTTCTGTCTTTTTAGTTGCTCCACCTTTTAATTTTTCTACAACACTATCTTCTACAATAGACAAATGAGATTTTACTTCTACTCCAATATTTTTTAGTTTTTCAATCATTTCTTGATTTGTTAAATTCATTTCTTTTGCTAATTCATAAACTTTTAATTTTCCCAAATTTCTTCCCCCAATTCCTTTAATACTTCTAAAATGCTTTCATTGTTTATTTTAATTTTTAAATTCATTCTGTTTTTTTCAATAGCTTTAATTGCAGAATTAATACACTTTTTATCTTTGCATAAATATATTCCTCTGCTATTAATATTTTGTTGTCTATCTAAAATAGCATTTCCATTTTCATCTGATACTATTCTAAATAGTTCATTTTTATCTTTCCTACTTCTGCATGCTATACAGCATCTTTTAGGTTGCATTCAATCACCTATTTTCTATTCAACTACTGTTTCTTTAATTTGAGTTTCAGTCTTAATGTCTATTTTCCATCCTGTAAGTTTTGCAGCAAGTCTTACGTTTTGTCCGCCTGCACCAATTGCAAATACTAGTGCATCATCCGGAACAACAACTGTTGCAATTTGTTCTTCATCGTTAATATCTATTGCAAGTATTGGTGCTGGAGAAATAGCATTAATAATGTAACTTGCTATATCCTCACTATAAGGTACAACGTCAATTTTTTCTCCATTTAATTCATCTATAATTGGTTGAATTCTCATACCTTTTTTACCAACTAAACTTCCTACTGGGTCAACGTTTTCATCATTAGACCATACAGAAAGTTTTGTTCTGCTTCCGGCTTCTCTTGCTATATCTTTTATTTCAACAATTCCATCCATAATTTCTGGAACTTCGTTTTCAAATAATTTTCTTACAAAGTTTTCACTTTTTCTAGATAATGTGATTTTAGGTGAAGATACACCAGTTTCATTTTCAACATTAATAACTAAAGCTTTAACTTTTTGATGTTGTTGTAATTTTTCTGTTTTAATTTGTTCAGTTACAGGAATTAAAGCTTCAACTCTTCCAAGATCTACTATAACTCCATATTTTTCTGTTTTTTGAACAGTACCAACAATTATTTGTCCAACTTTATCTGCATATTGTGTATATACTAGATTCTTTTCTGCTTCATTAATTTTTTGTATAATAATGTTTTTAGCATTTGATGCAGCAATTCTACCAAAGTTTTTAGGAGTTACTTCAACTTTAATCATATCTCCAATTTTAGCTCTTTTAGAAATAGCTTTTGCATCTTCTAAAGATATTTTTACACCTTTTTCTTTTTCAGAAACTTTTTCTACAACTTCTTTTACACAATATACTTTAATTGAAGATTCTGAGAAATCTATATCTATATCTTGTGGAATTAAATATCCGTTTTTAGTTTCTTTCTTTTCTTCTCCAATTAATTCTTCATTTTTAGTATTTTTGCTTTCTTCTCTTTCATCTAAGCAATATGTATTGATGAAATCTCTTTTATATGCATTTTTTAATGCTTCTCTTAAAGATTCCATTAAGTATTCTCTTGTTATTCCTTTCTCTTCATAAATTTGGTCTAAAGCACCAAATAATTCTTTTGAACTGATTTTATCACTCTTCATTTTTCTATCCCCCACCTTTTATCTTTTCTTATTAAACTTGTTTAACTTGTTTAAGTTAACATTATCTGTATTTCCTTTAAGTACTGCGTCAAAATCATAAGTAGTATATGCTGTTGCAATGTCTTTTATATTTATTTCTACATCTTTATCTTCAACTTTTACGATAACTTTTTCTTCATCTTCATTAACGCTTTCTAAGATTCCTTCAAATTCTTTTAAGTCATCCATTTTTTTGAATAATTTAACATGAATTTCTCTACCAGTATACTTCTTGTATAGTTTCATTGTTTTAAGTTGTCTTTCAAGTCCTGGTGATGAAACTTCTAAAGTATATTCTACATCGACTAACTTATCTACAGTATCCTCAACTGCGTGGCTTACTGTTTCACAATCTTCTACCCATAGACGCTCTCCAACTTTGTCTATGATAATTCTTAAAACATTGTCTGAACCTTCTTTTACAAACTCTACATATTCTAATTCGTAACCAAGTTGTTTAATGATTGGTTCAATAGCTTCTTCTACTTTTGTTTCAACTTTCATTTGACTCCTCCCGTTTCTAAACATAAGTGAGAGGATTTTAGCCACCCTCTCACTTCAGTTCACAGTGATTATATTATACTATAATTATTTAGAAAAAGCAACATTTTAAACGATTTTTTTACATTTTAATTTACATTTTTTTGTATTTTTATACGTTTTTTATGTTTTCTAAATTAGATAGTTCAAATTTTACCATTCTATCTAGTAAATTTTGTATTGTTTTACTCTTTATTTTATATTCTTTTCTTGCCCTTTTTATATCCAAAATATTAATTTTAGATGCCTCTTTAATGTATTTTTTTATCTCTTGTTTGCCCTCACTTTTAAATACTTGCTCTTGAATACTGCAAATAGTATCTACCACATTGTTTTTAATTGAGAAATTTTCTTTATTTATCCTATTTTTCAACATATACTTAATAGATATCATAAAGCGGGAATAGACCTTCAAATTATCTAGCAATAAATAATATAAGCTATCTTTTAACTCATATCTTGAAAGTATATTTTTTATAGTTTTTCTTTGCATAGATAGATTAATATATAAATATTTTAAACATTCGATTTCTTCCATAGTATTATTTTGAGCAAAAAAATAATAAAGATACCAAACTAATTGGTATCTTTACTACAGGGTATTTTTATTTGAATTTTAAAATGTTGTTTACTTAATTAATTCTGTTTTCAAGTAATAGAAAGTTCCATCCTCTGCTTTCATAAATGTATGCTTAACTTCTGTTGCTTGATCAAAGTATTTTGTTAGTATTTTTTCGTGAGCATCACCAGTGTTATAATGAACACCACAATACACTTTATAATCTGAAACATCTCCTAATGCTTCATCAAAAGTTGAAGTTATATTTCCTTGAATATCATAAACATTTTCATCAAGTTGATTAGCAAGTTCATTATCTTTATAACTTCCAAGGAAATTAAATTGAAGATCCCAGTCGTAGATATTATAATAATATCCGTATGTACGATTTTGTGAACCTCTAGTTACTGATTTTGTATCAACGTACACATACTTTTCAGTAATTTCATACCTATCTGAATATTCTTCTACTTTAGAAATTCCATGAATTCTACCTCCAAAAGGTCCGCCTCCACCAAATCCAGTGTGAAGATAATAATATCCATCTGCATCATTATATTCCACATTACCATATGGTCCACACGTTACTGGGGTATAGCTTACATCTCCAAACATCTCTTTCATACCTTTAGCCATATTTGCTTTAGATATTCTTCCATCAATCATTGTTCCAGCATATGGTTCTTTATACTCAGAATATTTAATTAAAAACACAATTGTTTGCATTTCTCTTTGAGTTAATTTACTTGAATCAATTGAACCAGTTTTTAAATTATAAAAAGCTCCACTTTTACTTAAAATACTATACGCCCTTTGAGCAACATCTCCATCAATTGGAAGTTCTGTTGGTTTTTCTTCTTCAGCAACAGGTGTCACATCCTCTGTAGGATTATCTACCGGTTGTTCCTTCTTTGGTAAATTTGTAACTACTAAAGCTACAGATAAACCAATAATAATTAAAACTAAAAGTATGATCGTTATCATACTACTTCTTCTCATACACATTCCTCCTTTGTGCATCTTCTTTATTTACACTTAAATATTATCCTTAAAAAATAATAAATGCAAGGGGCTATTTTTTTGTGAAAATTCGCATAAAATCTATGTATTAATATACTTTGAAATTTGTATAATATTAATATCTTTAATATTACTAAAATGTTACAAAAAAAGACTTGGGTTTAAGCCAAGCCTTTTTAGGTTATTTTTTCTTTTGAACTGAATATCCAAATTTACCTATTCTTTCTCCAAGTTTATAATATTGACCATGAGAATAAGCAATTAAATTACATTTTTCCATATCAAATTTATCATTTTCATCCATGTATTTTTCATCTACATTTACAGCTAAAACTTTTGCTATAAACATATCATGAGAACCAAGCTCTTTTATCTCTTCAACTTTACATTCAATAACAACAGGACTTTTCTTTAACATTGGACAATCTATTTGTGTTGCAGGTTCTGTCTCAAGTCCTAAGCTTTCAAATTTATTCTCATTTCTTCCACTTTTTACACCAACATAATCTGTAGCATATGCCAACTCTTCTGTTGTTAAGTTAATACAGAACACTCCACTGTTTTTTATAATATCATGAGAAAATCTTTCTTTTCTAATTGATACATATGTCATTGCAGGATCTGAACAAATTGTTCCTGTCCAAGCAGCTGTAAATACATTTTCTACATCTCCATTTTTAGATGTTATCATAACTGCAGGAAGTGGATAAACAAAATTCCCTGCTCTCCAAGTTTGTCTTGCCATTTTATATTCCTCCAATCACTACACTGATCACAAGTATTATTGTAAGCAATATATTTAAATACTTAAATACTTCTTCCGTTTTACTTGTAAGTGTAATTTTTTCTTGAATTATATACTCAATTACTTGAGCAATTACTATAGATAATAATTCTAGAACAATGATAAAAATAATCGTCTCTATATGCGTTATTTTATATATTTTAACTAGAGTTAAAAGCACAAAATTTGCAGTTATTATTTTGAAAAATAATGCTGTCCACAAATTCTTTTTTCGCTTTTCTTCTATCCACATTTTAGCAATATTTTCTACAAATAATGCACAAGAAACCGAAATAATATGTGAATAAATATTAATATTAGTCCCACTGAAAAACGCTACTAATAAATTACCATTTTTTATACTCAAACCTATTTCTATTATTATTGCCACTATCCAAGTAATTATTATATCTGTTATTATATAAATTAACTCTTTGCACTTTTTCATAATACATTCTATGCAAAGAGTTAATATTTAATTTTAATGTGTATTTAATTTTCTTAATTTTCTTCCAAGTTTTCTTTTCATTGGCATACCAACTTTGTATAAGAAGTAAATAAATGGTTTATATACCTTATTAATTTCACCTATATATTCTTCTAGGCCTTCTTCTCTACAAAATCCAATTTTAAACTTGTATAATCCATTATTTGGATCTAAGTTTAACACACCGCCAAAGTTGTATGTTTTACATCCAGTCTCTATTCCCCATCTAATCATTGCCATTTGCATAGCATAGTTAGGCATTAGATTTCTTTTTTCATTAGATGAAGCACCATAAACATAGAATAATTCTCCACCTATATTTGTAGCAATAGCAGCAGCTAAAGCTTGACCTTCATGTTCTGCTATATATATTCTAAGTTTTGTTTCATCATATGCTTCTAACATTCTTTCAAAATAATCATAAGGTCTTTTTCCTATTTTATCTCTAATTGTTGTAACTTCATAAATCTCATAGAATTTCTTTAGGTCTTCAACATCTCTAGAATATCTAACTGTAACACCTTTTCTACCAGATAATCTAATATTATATCTAGTTTTTTCTGCAAAAGATTTCATTAGTTCTTCTTCTGTTTTTCCATCAATATTTAATACCATATTGTGTCCAGGTTGTATTAAATCATCTGCATCTGGTTTATATCCAGTTGTTTTATATCCTGCTTTTTTATACATATTATCTAATTTTTCATCATAAATAACTTGTGGATCAAATTTTAATACATATGATTTATATTTTTTAGCAACAGGTTCAGCCTCTTTAATTAGTCTATTTACTAAATCTATATCATAAACATCGCAAACAGGTCCACGAGGAGCATAAATAAATGTAGAATTTAATGGAACAGGCTGAATTAGTAACATCATTGCAGCAACTATTTTCCCATCTTCTCTTAAATAGATAGCTTCTTGCTTCCAATTGCTTTTAACCTTTCCCCAATTTAAATCTTGCATGAAACTAGTTCCTTCATGATTTAAAATAAAATCTTCATATTCTTTAACTTCTTCTTCATTATTAAAATCTAATACTGGCATATATTCCTCCTATATTTTATTTAAGATTTGGCCATCTCTAGTATCTTTAACTTCATAGCCTAATTCTTTAAGTTTATCTCTTAGTTCATCAGATTTTGCAAAATCTTTATTTGCTCTTGCTTGTTTTCTTTCTTCAAGAATAGCATTAATTTCATCTGAATAAGATTCTTGTTTTTCTTCTTTATCTAAATCTAAAGATAATATTGTATCAAATTTCATTAGTAAATCATAATAATCTTTAGATTTTTCTTTTTCTCTTGCAACATCCCATACAACAGCCATTACAAGTGGCATATTAATATCATCATTAATTGCATCTTCAAAACGTTTTGTATATTCTTCTATTTTTGCTTTATCTGCCACTGCTGTACCATTCTTGTGTTGTTTAGTTGCTTCTCTTAGTCTATTAAGTGCTACTTGAGCTGCTTTAATAGAATCCCAAGTAAAGTTTAATTTTGTTCTATAATGTGCACTAAATGTAAAATATCTATAAGCAAGAGCTTCAATTCCTTCTTTTTCTAAATCTGATATTGTATAAACATTGTGAAGACTCTTAGACATCTTACCACCATTGATTTGTAAAAATTCAACATGCATCCATGTTTTAGCAGGAATACATCCTGTTGCTCCAATTGATTGTGCAATTTCATTTTCATGATGTATTGGAATATGATCTACTCCTCCTGTATGAATATCAAATTGTTTGCCTAGATATTTTCTAGACATAGCACTACATTCAATATGCCAACCAGGATAACATAGTCCCATGAAACTGTCCCATTTCATAATATGTTCAGCAGGAGCTTTTATCCATAAAGCAAAATCTTTAGGATTTCTTTTTTCTGGATCAACTTCAATTCTTGCTCCATCTTTTAATTCATCTATTGTATTATTTGTTAAATATCTACCATATTTAGGAAGTTTTGAAGTATCATAATATACTCCCTTAGATGTTTGATATGCATAGCCATTAGCTATTATTTCTTTAACATATTCTTCCATTTCTTTAATATGATCAGTAGCTTTTGCAAGCACTTCTGTGTCTTCTATATTTAACTTTTTAAAATCCGCTTGATATGCATCTGTGTACATTTTAGCAATTTCATATACGCTTTTGTGTTGTTCTCTAGCAGATTTAGCCATTTTATCTTCCCCTTCATCTGCATCTGAAGTTAAATGTCCAACATCTGTTATATTCATACAATGTTTTAGTTTATATCCATCATATTTTAAAACTTTTCTTAATAAGTCCATAAATATATAAGTACGCATATTTCCAATATGTGCATAGTTATATACTGTTAGACCACAAGAATAAATTCTTACTAAATTATTTTCTTTATCTATCGGCTCAAATACTTCTTTTTCTTTTGTTAAAGTATTATATAATTTCAACATACTTTAGCCACCTTTCCAGTCTGTTATATTATATACTATTTAAAGCACTTTTTCAATTACATAAATAAATATAATATTATTTTATTACTTATTGAAAATTATTTTTGTATATTATATAATTTTATTGTATATATGATATACAGGAGGATTTTATGGAAAAAGTTAAAAGTATTTTTACAACTTTTTTTGATATAAACTCATTTTCTGTAAGAAAACTTGCTATCGCAGCAGGAATAATAGTAGCAATATTAATTATTAGAGGCATACTATCTAGATTAATATTAAGAATCTTTAAAACAGATGGTAGAGAAAGTGTTAAAAACAGTACTTTTTACAAACCACTTAAAGGATTATTTATATTAATTGGTACATATGCAGTATTGTTATACCTAGGTCCTACAGCAGAATTTAGAGTTATACTAGACAAGATTTTTAGAATTTGTATAATATTATTCTTTACACTTTCTATTGCAAACCAATTATCTCCAGGTTCTAGATTTGAAAAAAGTCTTAAAAAGAGATTAACAAAAGCTAACGACTCAATAGTTGTTATGATTTGTAAAACAATTAAAGGTATAATATACATCATTGGTCTAGTAATTTTAATTAGCGAACTAGGATACAACATTTCTGGACTTATAGCTGGTATTGGAATTGGTGGTGTAGCTATAGCACTAGCAGCACAAGATACCGCTTCAAATATAATTGGTGCAATAATGATTATTTTAGATAAACCATTCGAAGTAGGAGATTGGGTTGCAATTGGCACAACAGAAGGAAGTATTGAAGAAATTACATTTAGAAGTACAAGAATTAGACAAGCAAAAAATTGCGTTGTTTCCATTCCAAACTCTAAAGTAGTAAATGCAGAAATTACTAACTGGTCTAAACTTCAAAAAAGAAGAATAGATTTTAATCTAGTAATTGAATTCAATACTCCACTAAAAAAACTAGCTGATGTTCAAAATGATATATTAATATATTTAGAAAATCATGAGCATATACTTAATGATGGTATGTATGTTAAGTTTGATAAAATAGCAGATGATGGTTATAATCTTAGAACAGCATGTTTTACAGATATAAT
>JAEEGI010019214.1_pt1 | contig 13792 bp, 14 predicted proteins | sample 8958751 | NCBI WGS metagenome assembly JAEEGI01 (sample SAMN16246545, study PRJNA631951) | gut metagenome | biome: gut microbiome; feature: rumen; material: KS-attached | host: Bos | place: Iran: Karaj | collected 2018-10
TGCTGACATGAAAGTGAAGCCCGCTCCACTCATCCACCCGGGCGACGGTCACCCGTTGACCCTCGAGGAGATGAACCCCATCTTCTGCGAAGAGCTGAACAAGCAGGAGCTTGACAACGACACAAAGTGGTTCGACATCCCGAAGCCCGTGCAGGAGTTCTATCGCATGTACCGTCCTTCACCACTCGTGCGCGCCTACTTCCTTGAGAAAGCGCTCGGAACGCCTGCCAAGATCTATTATAAGTTCGAAGGCAACAACACCTCCGGTTCGCACAAGCTCAACTCGTCCATCGCCCAGGCTTACTATGCCAAGGCTCAGGGACTCAAAGGTGTGACTACCGAGACAGGTGCCGGCCAGTGGGGCACGGCTTTGAGTATGGCTTGCTCGTACTTCGATCTCGACTGCAAGGTCTATATGGTGAAGGTGTCTTATGAGCAGAAGCCTTTCCGTCGTGAGGTGATGCGTACCTATGGTGCCAATGTGACTCCATCTCCAAGTATGACCACAGAGGTGGGCCGCAAGATTTTGGCCAACCATCCTGGCACTACTGGTTCGCTCGGCTGCGCTATCTCGGAAGCTGTCGAGACGGCAGTCAAGACTCCCGGCTATCGCTACGTGCTCGGCTCGGTGCTCAACCAGGTGCTGCTCCATCAGTCCATCATCGGCCTTGAGGTGAAGAAGGCGCTCGAAAAGTACGATATCAAGCCCGACATCCTCATCGGCTGCCTGGGCGGCGGCTCGAACTTCGGCGGTTTCGCAGGGCCATTCCTTGGCGAGAAGCTTCGCGGTGAGGCTGACTATCACCTCATCGGTGTGGAGCCAGCTTCTTGCCCCAGCTTCACCCGTGGCAAGTTTGCCTACGACTTCTGCGACACAGGTATGATCTGCCCACTCGCCAAGATGTACACACTTGGCTCGCAGTTCATCCCGTCGTCCAACCATGCTGGTGGTCTCCGTTTCCACGGCATCAGCCCCATCCTCGCACAACTCTATCACGACGGATATTTCGAGGCACGTGCCGTCGAGCAGACTGCTGTCTTCGAGGCTGCCGAGCTCTTTGCCCGCGCTGAGGGTATTCTGCCTGCTCCCGAGTCGAGTCACGCCATCCGCGTTGCCATCGACGAGGCCAACAAGTGCAAGCTCACCGGCGAAGAGAAGACCATCGTCTTCAACCTTTCGGGCACCGGCTACTTCGACCTTGTGGCTTACCAGCAGTTCAACGATGGTGTGATGACCGACATCATCCCCAGCGATGAAGCTATCGCCGAAGGTCTTGCCAAGCTGCCTAAGGTTGGGAACGAGTGATTCGTGATAAACCCCATGAATCTGCGCTCCTGCGTCATATTCTTGACCACTTTGATATGTGCTGGCTGTACATCGACACACGAAAACTGTGCCGTGTACTGCCAGTTCGCTTTTGAAGAGAACTTTGGCAACGAGGAGTCTAAGCCCGATACTACCGTCTTTTCCTCGCTGAGCTTGGAGCCTGAGTGGTTGTTCCCCAATGGCCCTGTGCGTGGTATGACGTATGTCGATGAACGTCCAGAGACGATTGTTCATGGCATTTCGCTGCCTTGTGTCAATATGTCATCGAAGCAGAACGGGGAGATCCCTTGCCAGATGGCTCGTCGCATCCGGTCGGAGCATTTTGCGGTAATGGTTGAGATGTTCTTCGAGCCTAAGGATGGCGATGCTGCGGGATTGATTGTTTCGACAAACAATGCTTCAAGTTCACAGGTCTCCAAGGGTTTAAGCTCCCTTTTCTTTTACCGCGATTTAGGTGGTCTCGCCCTGCATCGCATAAACCACCAAGGCTTCGACCTCCTTGCCGAGACCGAGCTCCCCGACTTCGTCACTCGCGTCTATCTCCGCATAGAGCGCAGCGGCCCTCACTTCTCCTTCTTCTATCGTTACGAAGGCAGTGGTCCCGATGATTGGACCCAGGTAGGAGATGCTATAGACATAACCTCCGATTCATCAAGTGATGTTGATGCCACCCTTATCGGGTTGTGTGCGGTGCAATTTGAAGATAAATGACTTTGTCCCATAGTTGCCGATGACTCAACAACTATGGGACAAAGGTACTGTTTTGGTCGTACACTAATGTTATTGTGCACATAGATTATGGAATTGTCTTTTGCTATGCTGCAATAAAAGACTTCATTACTTACAATGATTATAGTAATGCAACTGTCATAATAACTGACTGATTTTAGCCCAGTAGAAGTATGCTTCTGGAGATTGCCTCTTCAGTCTGTTTAATTTGTTCGATAATTTTGGATTTATGTCAAGAGCAGCTATTGACATAGGATCACCATTGTATCTTTCAATTTCCGTTTGTCTCTTTTCAAGTAATGTTGCTAAATAAGCTGCACGTGAAGCATCAATAATGGCATTCTCAATGAAGTAATCACCATGGAACATGAATGACTTGATACGGCTAATGCCTCGCTGGAGCATCGCAAAATCCCCTTTCCCTTCTGCACCACGAGTAACAAGGCATAGAGAAGTCTGTCGAATATCCTCAAAGATGAGTTGAGGGTTATTCTCCAGCCCTCGATATGACAATTCCACCTCAGCGATACGTGCAAATGATTTGGATGTGACTTCCAGATTGTCAACCTCATCGAAAAGGCGAGCGATGTCATAAAGCTGCTTGATGATTTCCATGCTACAATCGCGTGCTCCACCTTCATGATTCTTCTTGAAATAAGGAATACCTGTAGTGTTGGGTGCATAAGCAGTCAGTTTGTCGCCAAGGATGTCTCCTATTGACGGTACTTTCACGACATTAGGTGTCCCGTCTATTTTCAAGAATGGCCCATCAATAGGTAATTCCAACACTTCTTCATAGTTGCAGTCTTCATTCAGAACATCAAGCAATATGCTTTCCTGCCTGTCGCTGTCATTAAGAAATGCAACTTTATAGAAGAATTTTGCATGAGACTTGGGAATATTTGTACCACGCTGAATGCGTTCTACTGATTTATAATCAATAAAACCGAAATCCTTATAAGACTTCAGATATTGTTCTATGTCAGTCCCAGGAGGACAAATTATGTCGATGTCGATTGATAATCTGTGGTGACCGTTCTTCAGGAGGAGCATCAAGCAGGAACCGCCCTTGAAATGGAATGAACATCCTGATTGTGCCAGCATATCCAAAAGTGAGAAGGCACGAATTACTTTCTCTAAAATATTCTTATCATTATATTGGAGTTCTTTTGACTTTTGGTCAATCCAACCCGTTGTGAAACAGTCTTTGCTAATCATTTTGTCTGATTGACGAGTTCTTGTATTTCTTGACTGATGCTTCTGCGCTTAGCATAGCGCATAAGTCGCTGTGTGTTGATTGTGTATTGGCTAAAAGCCAACTGGTAGATGTTCAAGGACTCAGATCCGCGCAAATAGTCGAAGTCTGCATCCTTTTGAGTATCAACTAACAGTTTTTCCAAAGTGGGAACCTTTATACCGTCTGTCTCCACCAGAGGAGACTCCGTGACTAAAGTTTTCACGATGACACATTCTTCACGAAGGTCTATGTAATCGTACATGAAGGTGGCGTTAGGTTGTCGATACACATTCTTATAGAGTTCTTTCAGACGGATGAAAACCGATTCAACAGCATCGCGGTTCGTTTCAACATATATTGCGTGATTGATTGACAGATGATGTTGAATGGAGGAAAGTATGCTTCCGTCATAGACACAGAAGTCTGTAAAAGGAAGATCCGCTTTCATCTTCAAATAGATTTCCTTGGCTAACTTTGAAGGTTTGTAAGTAAATGGTTGCTTTTTGGTAATGGTATAAACACCCTGGCCGACTCGTACCAGTTCATTGTCTTTAGCCAACTTGCTAAGGTACTGCCGAGCAGTTGCAGGCTTCATGCCACAAACTTTTGCCAAGATATTGGCATTAATCATTTGGTACGTTTGGGCAATCTCCAGTATTTTTTTCTTATATGCGTTCATATTCACTTGATTTCAGGTGCAAAGATAATATAAATTTGGCAATAAACAAAATTTGTTGCCGAATTTATATAAAATAATCCTTGATAAATGCTATTTTCTGAAGAAAAAAGCATCTTTATATTCATTTTTCAGTTAATAAGTGACGATTCATACTTTTTTGTGGTCGTAATGGATAATACCTGGTGGATGACTGGCCAGTATATCCTATCCTGACGGATCTTTTGCGAGAGTTGGAAGAATAATGTTGAAGCATCTCGCCCAATTGATATGTTTTTGTTCTAATTTGTTAAAAAATCAAACGTAAAATAAGAAAAAATGCCCGTCAGAGTATTTTTTCTTGTTTTTTTGTTGGAGTTATGAAATTTGTTCGTATATTTGCATCGTCATCTGACACTTGAAATCCATTTGTGGACACCGTTTAGACAGTTGTAAGTCTTTCGGAAATGTGTGAGTGACACGTATATCAAGAAAGACGTATTCGACGTTTATCTTCAATAGTTCGCCGAACTTTCCACCACGAGAACTATAAACCATCGAAGATGACTGCAACGAAACGTCTGCGTGATGTGATTTTCGCATCTCGATTCTTTTTGGCATTACTATGCCTGAAAGAATTGAAGTTTTACAAATACACATCCACGTGGGCTATCATCGTTGCTTATCAAGGTGGTTAAGGCACGTGGAAAGGCCTGGCGAACGTGGTAAGCAGAGATGTTGTCCACGTTTTTCTTTATTATGGATTTTTTAATTATGGTTTTTAACAAATAGTTTAACAATGAAAGCAATCACAATCCTTTTCGCTGCCATTTCTCTCAGTACAATGACAGTGGTCGCCCAGAACAAGGTGGGCGAATTCTCGTTGAAGCCGATGGCTGGAATCAATGTGTCGGACCTCTCTTCCGACGAAGAAGTTAACTACAAGGCAAAAGTCGGCTTCACGGGAGGTGTGGAAGCAGAGTATGGCGTCACGCCATGGCTCGGTGTCTCGTTGGGCGCAATATATTCGCAACAGGGTGCTAAATTTGAAGCTTCCTTGGGACAATTGGGAGTCAATGAAGAAGGCCGAAAGGTGGCTGTCATTATCGGATTGAAAGGTAAGCTGAAGGCCGACTATATCAACATGCCATTGCTGGCGAATTTTTATGTTTGGAAGGGGCTATCGGTGAAGACAGGTCTTCAGGTCGGCTTCCTGGTGAACGACAAGATGAGTGGAAATGGTGCAGTAGCCGGATTTACAGAAATTCCTGCCGATCAGCTTATTCAAGAGGATTTGTCAATCTCTTCTGCAACCAGCACCTCCCTTTCCACCTTTAGTTTCGAGGAGTCGGACATCTGCAAGAGCGTAGTCTTCGGCATCCCCGTCGGCCTTTCCTACGAATACAAGAACATAACCCTCGATGCCCGCTACTATTTTGGTCTCACTCGCATGGATGATGCCGAAGAAGATCCCGCAGCACGTAACCTCTGCCTCTCCATCACTCTGGGCTATAAGTTCAAGCTGTAAAGTTACTTCCCGGTTTCCCCCTTTAATAATTGTACTTTAATTCTGAAAAGACTGATATGAAAAAAAATGTATCTTTGGCCTTTTGGCTTCTTTCTCTTTGTCTGTTCGCATCATGTGACTATTTCGGAGATTTCATTTTTGAAGTAAATAACCATACTAACGATACTATCAAGGTGTCATATTCCAAACAACTTCCCGCCTATTCAGAGGTTTATAATTACAATAATCCTTATGGAAATGGTTATTTCAGGTTGTCGGATACAGATACTACAATCCTTATTCCACCCATCACAAACTTCTCTATACGTGTGCATGTAGGATTGGTATCAAGCAATTTCCCGACAAAAGATGACACTCCAGAAAGATATGATATAATGCCTCTTTGGAAACGAATGACTTGCCTGGTCATTGGTAATGACACCATCAATCCTACAGTTTATTCGGAAGGACAATGGAATAGAAAATCGTATATATATACTTTAAATTTAAATCACAAATAATATCATCCAGATGGCCAAAGAATAACTAGTTTAGAAAAAAGACTAAATGTTGGCAGTCGTCATAGGTTATAGTCAAAAACTAAAAAAACTTGTCATCGCTGATATTTTTTTGGGGAAAGGCTTTATTTCGACAAGTTTAGTTAATAGGATGAATTACATTCTTCCGAAAATAGAACATCGCAATTAGTTCCATGCAGTCAATAATTCACTACTCGATCAGTGTGTTTATATTGAAAGAAATCGACTAACTGCTCATTGCGGCAAGCCGATTCCCATCATATCGAAATACATCAGTCGGGTATGTTCATCCTCATTTTTCTTTGTCAAGGGCAGGAAGCCGGTTTCTCGTAGATTGGTGAAGAATAAATGAAAAAAAGTAGTTAAAATTTTGTTTTTATTCCAAAACTCTTGGAAATATGGAAGAAATGTACTACCTTTGCGGCATGATTGAAGAACAAATACTGACAGAGATGAAGACCGGCTCACAACATTGTAAAATGGCCCTTTAAAAAAAAGGTTGAATTTATAAAATGCGATTTAATAAAATGTGCCAAAGTACGCTAACGTGGCGGCTTTGGCACATTTTTTCGGGTATGAATAGGAGAGGTTATTTCAACATCTTCTCAGCATCCTTGAGGGCTTCCTCCATGTTCTTCTGGAGACCTTCGGCGAAGGAGAGGGTGACGTATTTATTTTTGCTGGTGTTGATTCGGTTGAGGTAGCAGGCTTCAAAGCGGTCGTCGCGCAAGAAGCCCCATTCCAGTTCGTTTTTGCCATTAAGCAGTTGCTCCACAGGCAATTCTTCGAGGGCTTGTTCGCGTGTCTTGACATCCAGGTTGCTGCCGAATCCGCGAACCACCTTCCCATCCTGTGCAAGTTTCTTCGTCACATTGTAGATCTTGGTGATGTAGGCGTTCCATTCTTCGGGTGTAATCTCCGAACCATCCTTCTTGCAATAGACGGCCTTCGCCAGATTGACACCATTGCCCATGAAGCAGTCATATCCTTCGAGTTTCTCTGCGTAGTCGAAATCGGGCTGCACGTCGGCTAATGTCAGTTTCCCTTCGTAGCGCTTCTTCCAGGTTGCTTCGCACTTCTCGGGGCCGGTCATCTCGGAGAGTTTCTTCTCGGCTTGTTCCAGTTTCTGGTCGGTCTTTGCGTCACCGGTTACGGTTGGAGCTTTCTTCTCGCCGCAAGCCACGAGCATTGCGAGGCCTGCAATAGCCATGATGGCCATACATAATCTCTTCATAGCATAAATTGTTAATTGTTAATTATTAATTGTTAATTGAAGAAGGTTATTTCTTGATGAATTCCACACGGCGGTTCTTGGCTCGACCTTCCTCGGTCTTGTTGTCGGCCACGGGTTCGTGCGAGCCCTTGCCGACAGCACGGAGGTTGAAGCCATCGACGCCCAGTCCTTCGAGCGCCTTCACGACGGCTTCGGCGCGTTGTTGTGAGAGTGGGTCGTTCACCTTGTCGGAGCCCTGGTTGTCGGTGTGGCCCTGTACCTCGAAGCGTACGCTTGGGTTCTTCAGCATATAGTCGGCCACCTTCTGGATCTCGGCCATCGACTCGGGCTTCAGCGTTGCCTTGCCGGTTTCGAAGAGAATGTTGTTGGTCACGAACTTGCCCGTTTCGGCAATGGCCTTTTCAACAGCAGTCATATCAGAAGCATTTCGCGCATAAAGGTCGCCACCCCCTTTTGCCAGACGGATATTGGTGATGTAGTCGATGTGGTCCTCCCAGAAATCCGTTTCGATGGAGAACCAATCAGCAGCCTTTGCATTGGGTGCGTTGATGACACGCTCGCCATTGATATAGACTTTCAGCGCCCGCTTATTGAATGACAACGCGAAGTGATTCCAATCGTTTCGTTCGTGGTTCCCTTCCAACGATTTATCGCCTTCGACCTTGTCTCCTCCTGAAGGTTTGGCAATATACCAGCGGATGTCATTATCGCCAAATCCGATGGATGTCTCGTAGTTGCCATCATCATCGGCCGTCCTCAGATGGAGCGTGTAACCACAGCGATGCTCGTCGCCGTCGGGAACGAAATAATCAAACTCCAACGAATACACTTCAGGCAGGTATTTCCTGTTGTCACCTTGTACCAGAGGGGTGATTTGTGTGCTGGAGCCATGTTCGAACCTGATGGCCATCTGGCCATTCATGCGAGCCACTTCGGCATTGTTATCAATCAAATCCCACTTCGAAGGGAATTCGCCCATCTGCTCACCTTTCAGATTATCCTCGAAGATGACGACTGTGCCCTGCACAAAGTCATTCTTCACGGCTTCACCTGTAGCAGTTTTCTTGGGACGACCAGCCTCGGTGGCCTCGTCAGCTTCCGAATCCGATTGTCCCTTGTTGCCTTTCTTCCCGTTGAGCACCTGGTCGGCAGCATCGCTAGCGGCCTTTTCGGCCTTTTGTTCCACAGCGCGCTTGCCGGCATCGACTGCCTTGTCCTTGAGTTTGCCAAGCCACGCCTGGGCATTGGCTGCCGAAATGCCAACGAATACCATCAAAAGGATGGCCAATAGTCTTCTTGCTTTCATAGTCTTATTAATTATTAAGTGTGTATGTCAATTATTTGGGCAAAGATAAGCATTTTAATCCGAAACATATACCACCCAAATGGGTAGAATAGTATAAATAGTGCAAAAAATCACCCATTTGGGTGGTGTTATATAAGAAAAAATGTCTATCTTTGTGCCCGAAAGGAGTAATATGAAGATTATCATCGTGATAAAGCGACTGGCTTTCGTGCTGTTGTTGCTGCTGGGTGCTGAGGCTCGTGCCGAATATTCCGACCATCGGAACCGCAAGGTCGATTCGTTGGAACATGTGCTGCGCAGCGGACAGCAGATGAATGACGAGCAGCTCATCAGGCTTCACACCGATCTGATGTGGGGCTATCTGCAGACCGACGGACAACGGGCCGAAACCAATGCCTGGAAGGTCCTTGCCTTGTCGTATGAGCACGACTGGCTCAAATCCCGTGCCGATGCGCTGCGTCTGCTGGGCATGATGGCATACGGCGACGAACGCTACGACGAATCCATTGCCTACTATGAATGGGCTTTGGCTGTCACCGATTCCATGCGGACTTCGGGTAAATACAAGGAAACTGACATCGATGACAATCTCTCGACCCTCTACGGCTCGATAGGTAATCTCTACAACATACAGGACAAGAATCTGCTCGCCATTGAATACTACCAGAAGGCGATGCCCATTTTCGAGAAGTATGGCTGGAGAGAGAGCCTGACCATCCTGCATCATAACATTGCCGAACTTTACCTCGTCATCGGCAACAGCGAGGAGGCCGAGCGGCACTACCGATCGGCTATCGAGCAGGGTAGGACGACCGGAGATTCGCTGATGATGGCGCTGCCGCTCAAGGGACTTGTCAAGATTTATATTGATCGGGATGACTATCAGCGGGCTCAGCAGACGATACAGCCGGCATACATCTATTATCAGGCTCATCGTGACGAAGAGCCCGGCGACTATGCAGAAGTGTTGGCCGCTTTGACCAGAATGAACCTGATGAGCGGACATGAGGACCTGACACAGGCCAAGGCGTACGCCCGTGAGGCGCTCGATGTCGTCAATGATGAGATGATGACCGAGACGCGCTGCGATGTGTTTGCAGCCGCTGCCATGGTCGAAATGAAGGCGAAGAACTGGCGGACGGCGCTCCAGTATGCCCTGCAGTCAATCCACGAAAACGACGAGGAGGCTACCTTCAGCGATGTGGGCAGTTACGAGCTGCTGGCCAATATCTATATGCAGCTGGGCAACATGGAGGAGGCTTCACGATATATCCGCAAGGTGCGCATCCTGATGGAGCAGTTTTCGACACAGAACTATCAGAGCAGCATTTCGCAGATGGAAGTGCTTTACAATACGGAGAAGAAGCAGAAGCTTATCGAGCAGCTGAATCGTGAGAAGCAATGGCACCTGTGGGCAGGAATTCTGCTTTCGGCTTCGCTGCTGCTCCTGGCTCTTGCGTTCTTCCTGTTGTGGCGTAGCGTCAGGCTCCAACGTCGAACGGCCCTCTTCAAGGCGCGCTTCGATGGAGAGGTGGACGAACGCCGACGTATTGCCCGCGACCTGCACGACGGATTGGGCGGGATGCTTACGATGCTCAGATTGAAGATTGAAGGCGATGCCTCGAAGTCCGAACTGCTGAAGCAGCTGGGCGACACAGCTACCGAATTGCGTCGTGTGGCCCACCATCTGATGCCGGAGCAACTGCTGAAGAACGGATTGACGGTCTCGTTGCAGGACTTGGCCATTTCGGTGCCCGGTGCGCATTTCAGCCATTTCGGCAGCAACGACAGGTTGAGCCAGGACCTGGAGGTGGTGCTCTATCGCTGTGCCTACGAATTGGTCAACAACGCCATAAAGCATGCTCATGCCGATCGCATCGACATCCAGCTGATGCAGGAGGATGGTCAGGTAACACTAACCGTCAGCGACAATGGGCGAGGGCTGGAGACGGAGAGCCAGCAAGGTGGCATCGGGCTCCAGAATATTCGTGAACGCATCAGCCATTATCAGGGCACAATGCACATCGTCAGTGGTAAAGAACAGGGAACAGAAACCAATATCATACTGCCAATATGAAGCAATATCGCATTGATGTCAACATCGCAGACGACCACGTCATGGTCTGTGAGGGACTGTCCGAAGCCATCAACCGCACCGGAGACATTCATGTCAGCCGCTCTTTCCACACGCTCGAGGCCTGTCGTCAGGCCCTTGCTGGTAATCGACCGGATGTTCTGCTGCTCGACATTTCGCTGCCCGATGGCGATGGAGTGAAATTCTGTCAGGAAGTGATTGCCAACTATCCGAAGATGAAGATCATCGCTACCACCATCCACGACGAATATTCGGTCATTCGCCGGATGCTCGATGTCGGGGTACATGGCTATGTGCTGAAGTCTTCGTCCATTGTCCTGCTGGTTGAGGCCATCCGACAGGTGTGGCAGGGAGAAAGGTATCTCAGCCCCGAGGTCGAAGCCATCATCGAACAGGCACAGGGGCATGCTGTAGCTCTCACCGATGTTGAACGCAATATACTTCGAATGATTTGCGACGGTATGACCAATCCGCAGATAGCAAAGGTTCTCAATCTCAGTACCGAAACCATCAACTGGTATCGGAAGCGCCTCCTTGCAAAATACGGCGTGAAGAATGCCGCCAGCCTTGCTACGTTGGTAGAGAGGGAGAAGATCTTGTGAAATCCCTGCCGATAGGATACGTCATCAGCCGTTGAGGCACATTCATCAAAAAGCAGGAAGCTTGTTCCCATATCGGGGCAAGCTTCCTGCTTTTGATTTGAGCTAATTCTGAATCGATGTCTGGACAAGGCGACCGAGAAACATCGGGAAGATACTATCGTACGCTGTCGAGCAGTTCTTCCGAAGGACATTCGTAATTGGTGATGCCGAGCTTGATGGCGCGCAGTTTGTCGAGGTCGTGGACCGCAGATTCCACGTCGTCGGGGAAGGGGAGGCCGGAGAAGGTCTGGAAGTAGAGGAGGCAGCCGTCCTTCCACCACTGTGCATCGCGTGTCTGGATGCGGAGTCTGCGCTGGATGTCGGCGAAGACGTCGGCATCAATCTGGCCCTGGCAGCGGTCCCAGTCTCGCTGCATCGCGCGAGCTTCGTCGAGGCCGTGCTGGTAGTGATGACAGAGCGCATTCCACAGACTTTCGCGGGCAACGCGGTCGCCACAGCGATGCTGGATGGTCTTGCCCCAGGGTACGTGGTGGAACCAGAGCAGCAGATCGTAGGGACAGGTCTCAGGATTGTCGAGCACCTTGGCATAATCGGTGGGATATTGACCTGTCGCATTCGAGCCCGTTGAAGAACGGTTGAAGCCCAGTCCCTCAGCGTCGGCCTTGGCATAGTAGGAGGGCATCCAGTCGGGGCGTGCACCAGGGATGTCGCAGTAGGGCTCAGGCCCATAATGATGGCCCCACGCAAACTGATGGTGAAGGCCGAGCGGCATCATGTAATCGACGATTGCTTCACGGCTGCGCAGCATCAGGCATTTGACGTTGGCAAGGGCCTTTGTCGTCGCTGCATCGTCGCGATCCGGGAAGAGTGTCAGGCGTGCCCACTCGTCGGCTATCTGACAGGCTGAAAGCTCGTCGTTCCAGGCCAGACGCCCGAAAGCATACCAGTTGCTCTGGGCCATGACATTGCCGCACCACGACGGGCTGTTGCCGACATTCGACACGGCGCTGATGGCTGTGAGCGAACGGGCGGGACTCAGGGCATTGTTGATGGGGCAATGGGCAATCTCCTTGATCTGCTGGATGAACTCGGTCCACATGGGAGCCAGATAGGCGATGTGGTTGCTGTGGCCCAGATATTCCTGCGTAATCTGCCATTCTGCCATTTCGCGCGTCTTGGGCATGGCTCCGAAGAGGGCGCTGTAGGCTTCGCGCGGCTGGAAGTCGATGGGACCGTTCTTGATCTGGATGATCACATTGTCGAGGAACTGCCCGTCGAGAGGCTGGAACTCGAGATACGCCTGCTTGGCGCGGTCGGGGTCGGAAGGACTATAGACGAAGGCACGCCACATGACGATGCCGCCAAAGGGCTTCAATGCCTTGGCCAGCATGTTGGCACCCTCGGCATGGGTGCGTCCGAAGTCATTCGGACCGGGCTGTCCCTCGGAGTTTGCCTTCACAAGGAAGCCTCCGAAGTCGGGGATGAGCTTGTAGATCTCCTTCACCTTGGCCGTCCACCACTTCTGTACATTCTTGTCGAGCGGATCGGCAGTGTCCAGGCCGCCGATGACCATGGGAGAGGCAAAGTTGATGGCCAGGTAGGTCTTCATGCCGTATGGACGCATGATGTCGGCCATCTTCTTCACCTCGAGCAGGTATTCGGTGGTGAGCACCTTGGGCGAGGCGTTGACGTTGTCGGGCACGTAGGCATTGATGCCGATCGAGGCGTTGGCGCGTGCATAGTCGCGCAGACGATCGACCGAAGGTATCTCGGGAGCGTCCTTGGGATGGAGCAGATCCTCTTCGTTGACTTCGCCGTCGGCATTGCGCCGCATCTGGTCGGCGCTGTTGCGCCAGAAGATGGAGCGACCGGCATAGCCGCGCTCAATGGTGCCATTGAGGTTGTCCCAATGGTTGAGGATGCGGATGTTGTAGGAGGGCCGCTCGACGAAAGCGGTGTCGGTGACGTTGGCTCCCGTCTGCTGCAGGCGCAGGAGGTGATAGGAACCATAGAGCAAGCCTACTTCGGATGCCGACTGGATGACAGGCGTTCCTGCCTGAATAGTGATGCTGAACGAACCGTCGGGCAACGCCTTCATGGACTTGTTGAGCTTCAGGACAGGCGCAGCGCCTTTCCAACTCTGATTAAGCTCGGCGTTGGCGATTTCGAGAGTGGAGGTTACCGAGGGCGCCGAGCCTTGCAACCACAATTGCGAGCCGTCGTGGGCGGACACTGTGCCGACGAAAAGCAGCGACAGTACGGCAAGAATCGTAAGATGCTTCTTCATGTCTTATTTTATTTATAGGTAATTACAATGAATACGGTGCAAAAATAGGGATTATTTGGCGAAAAAGCAAAAATCAACGTGACTAATTTCGGTATTTGAGCAAAAATAAAGGGTCAATTCGGCATATTATCTGCTGCGGGCGGGCATTTTCTTCAAGACAGGCATAGCGCTCAGCGGTATAATACCCGACGCGGTACTGGATCCGGTGCGCTTCGACAAGAACAATGCCGTGTCGCAAAACCGCTGGCTGGACAGGGCATCCTCTGGCTCATTA
>JAEEGI010019215.1_pt1 | contig 13792 bp, 7 predicted proteins | sample 8958751 | NCBI WGS metagenome assembly JAEEGI01 (sample SAMN16246545, study PRJNA631951) | gut metagenome | biome: gut microbiome; feature: rumen; material: KS-attached | host: Bos | place: Iran: Karaj | collected 2018-10
CCACTTTAAAGCTGATTTCAACATGCGGAAGTACATTTCGGACAAACCATAGGAGCCCTTCGTTGTTTGGGGCGAAATAACTGCCGAGAAACAGACATTCTGGTTTGGCTTTGGTAAACACCTCGCTTTGGTGCTCAGGCTTGAATCTGTCGCGGAAAACGATGGGAATCAATATGTCGGCATGCCTTTGGTATCGCTCAAACAGTTTGTCGTCGTCTCTTCGGTTCAAAGCAATGACCTTGTCGGCGAATCGGCATGAGTAGGCATCGTTATGGTCGGCGCTTTTGATGATGATGTTCCTGAAGGGTATGTGTTTTGAGATCTTGGCATCAAAATATAAAGCCTCCACATTATGGAAGAAAACGACGACTCTCCCTTTGTAATGGTTTTCTTTCAACTTCTTGGCAATGATGCCAAAGACGCTGCGGTCAATGAAAACAATGTCGAAATCTTGAGCCAACCGACAGATTTGCTTGACTTTCTTTGGGGTCAACCCAAAATGATAGTCAAATGGAAAATACATGGCTCCACGTAGGTAATCCAGAATCGACCGTTTCTTGTCTTGCTTGTGGATATAGCAGGTCTCGACATTGTCTTCTCCCACTAGATGGGTCAAAGTGTCATAATGCATCTCGGTGACTTGTTCACCACCGTCCAAAATCCCGTTGTTTTTCTTGTATCTTATGAATAAGACCTTGGTCATGCCGGTTTTTCCTTCTTCTTGACTAGGGCGAGAACAATCGTGGCGACAGCAAACAAGATGATAGCCAGCGAACTCACCAGCGAAACTACGCTGCCCACCTTCCATATCTTCGGCTCGTAACGCATCACGATTTCATGTTGACCGGCAGGAACCATGGCAGCACGCAGCAGGTAGTTGGCGCGTAGCAACGGGCTCTCTTGTCCGTCGATCTGCATCGTCCAACCTTTGCTGGTCCAGATTTCGGAGAAGACCACCAACTTGTTTTCGTTTGCTGAGAAGCTGTAAGTCAGCTGGTTGGGTCTGTAGTCTGTCAAGGTGATGCTACCTTCTTCCGCATTGGCTTTATAGCCTGTCACCTGTTGCGCGAACTCTTTGTTGATGACAGCAGTGTGACGTATGTCGGCAGTAGCCAAGGCGTCGAATTCTTCGTTAGCCGTGTTGACCGTTTGGACGTCGTCCACCATCCAAGCGTTGCCATAAGCAAACGGATTTTCAAACGGCTGACTCTGAGGATTAAAAATGATGTATTTGGTGTTCAACATGTTGAGCACTTTCTGTTGCTCCAAGAGTAGCATCATGTCTTGAGCGGTCTTTGCAGTTCTGAGTTGGGTGATCTCGGTGCCAAGATATTGGCTGATAACGTCTTGGTATCGGCGGAGTTTGGCTCCCGAATAGCCTCCAATCGACTTGTGGAAATAGCAAGTGCTGGCATCGTTGAACATGTCTTTGGTGATGTCGGCTACTCTGAAGTCCAACGCTTTGTCGTTCAATATATACTGGTTGGCAGCTGAAGCTATAAAGGGTTTGTCGAACTTTGCCTTGTCAATGAAATTGGTGTCGTTGAGATAGCGCTTGTCGATAGGGAACATGTCGATGAGGATGAGCGCGCCAAGGATGGCGAAGGCAGGAGCAGCTTTCAGTTTGCCCTTACCATAGAGAAACAACGGCACAGCGGCCAAGATGATAAATGCAAGGCTGCGCAGGGCATCTTTGCGGAAGATGGCCACGCGCACATTTTCAAGCTGAGAGGCGAACATGGCATAAACTGCACCGTCTTTGCCTGAACTCATAGCCGCAAACTGCTTGGCTTCTTCTTGGCTGAGGAAGTTGAAGAAGGTCTTGGGCATCAGATAGAAAAGAAGACAGAAGCCTGCCGTAATGCCCAAGGCTATGAAGAATTTGGTCGTGTTTTGCTTGAAGTTCTCTGGCTTTTTGACCATCTCGGCCAACCCCAAGAAACCCAACAAAGGCATAGTGACTTCCGCAATGACCAAGGTCATGGAAACGGCTCTGAACTTATCGTAACCAGGGATATAGTCCAAGAAAAAGTCCGTGAACCCCATGAGGTTTTTGCCCCAACTGAGCAGGATGGAGAGCACTGTGGCGATGAGCAAAGCCCATTTCAATTTGCCTTTCACCGTCAAGGCACCTAAAACGAAGAGGAATACTACAATGGCGCCGACGTAGACAGGACCGCTCGTGCCAGGTTGGTCACCCCAATAGGCGTTGCTTTGTGCGATGCTTTCCTTATATCTTCCGTCAGCCTTTTCAAGGGCAGGGTTCTGTTTTCCAATGTAGGCTGAAGCGCCACCTTTGGCATTGGGGATCATAAGGCTCCAAGTCTCGCCTTTACCGTAGCTCCACTGTGTGATATAGTCTCGGTCGAGGCCTTTGGTTTGGTTAGCCTCATTGCTGGTCAAAACAGGTTTGCCACGGGTCGTTTCCTTTCCGAATTCGTAGTTGGCATATAGCTTGGTGGAGAAGGTGAGGACGCTGATGACGGCCACCAACACCAACATCAGGCTTGCCTTGATGAAATGCACCAGCTTCTTCTGTCGGATGTCGGAGATGAATTCCACAATGACGATAATGACAAGAATCAACACAAGATAATAGGTGATTTGCAAGTGATTGGCAAACAGCTCCAAAGCGACGGCTATGGCGGTCAATACCAAGCCCCAAAGGTATTTCCCCTTATAAGTCAGCAAAACGCCGGCAATGACGGGAGCCATGTAGGCCATGGCGACCGCTTTCGCATTGTGGCCAGCACCTATAATAATATAGAGGTAGGAGGTGAATCCGTACGCAATGGCACCTATGGCACTCACCCATACGCCGACATCTAAGACCAGTAAGAGGATAAAGAAACCTAACATGCTGATAAACACGCTTCCCAAGGGACTTGGTAGACCTATGGACAGCACTTTATGGACATATTGGAAGAGGTTGGTCTTTTGTGGTGCCGAGATGTTCCATGCGGGCATGCCGCTGAAGGCCGAGTTGGTCCAAAGCGCGGTTTCGCCAGTGCTTTCACGATATTGGGTCAATTCCTGGGCCATGCCTTTGTGCATCTCCATATCGTGTTGCTTAACGCGTTTGCCTTGCATCACGGGATAGAAGTATACCCAAGAGATGACCGCAAAAGCGAGGATGGCGATGATATAGTGCCAAACCTTGGGCTTTTGGGCTTGCTGAAGGGCTGTGACTTGGGTGATTTCGTTTGTTTTGTTTGTATTCTTCATAGTTTGGATTGTTTATTCAACTTCTTCAAAGTCAGTGTATTCTCCAATATTTGGGTCAACGTGTGGAGTCTTGTCCTCGTTTTTTTCTGTTTGGGCTCCATTTTGCCCGAATTGCTCCATCTGTTCTTGGAGCTTTCTCATTTTTCTTCTGAATATCCACCTGGTAATCAGACTGAAAATGTAGAAAATCAAAACGGAAACAAGTAGTATTCTCCAAAACCCCATAGCTATTTTTAATTTAATGTGCTGCGAAATTACGATTTTTCCCCTTGCGAGGACTGATTTTTGCCGAAAAACGCTCCCATGAATCCAAGGCCATAGCCAAAAAGTTGGCAATAAGCCGCTGGCACTGAGAGCAAAGCGACCTTCAAGCTCTTGTTTTTAATCAGAGAGTCGATGAAGACCATCAAGGCGTAAAGCAGGATGGGAGCCAGCCAAAGTAGTGCCCAACATGAAAAAGCTCTTTTTAGGGCGAAAGCCAAAATGAGATGCACGATGCAGGCCACAACGAAAAAAACATTGCCGACCACAAAAGCAGTGGGTAAGAGATGCACGAGCTTGAAAGTCTCAGGGTATTTATTTCTAAGGATGACCCGCGCCTCGCCCGAATGCTTCACCTGATGGAAAAAAGAGCTGAATTTGACGCGCCTCTTGTGATACACAAAAGCCTCGGGAAAGAGTCGGCAGCTGTAGCCGCCTTTGAAAATCCGGGTACTCAAGTCGATGTCCTCGCCATAGCGCATGGGAGCGAAACCGTCCAAGGCTTCGTAAACGCTTTTCTTAATGCCCAAATTGAAACTTCGGGGATAGAATTTGTCCAGTTTTTGCTTCCCCCCTCGGATGCCGCCCGTAGTGAAAAACGAGGTCATCGAGTAGTTGATGGCCTTTTGGATGGGTGTGAACGAAGGATGGGCGCGATCGGGACCGCCGAAGGCATCGCTAGGTTGTCGTTCCAGCTCTTCCTTGATGATTTTCAGGTAGTTTTCCGGCACAATGACATCGGAATCCAAAATGATGAGATACTCACCTTGGCTGCGTTCGGCACCGTAGTTGCGCGAAGGACCAGGACCCGAGTTGGGCTTGAAATAGTAGCTCAAAACCAGTTGCTCCTTGTATTTTTCGCAGACCGTATTGCACTTCTCCGTCGAGCCGTCCTCCACAACTACGACCTCAAAGTCCTTGACAGTCTGGTGACAAAGGCTCTCCAGCAGCTCATCGACTTCCTGCGGCCGATTGTAGACGGGTATGATGATCGAAAACTGCATTTTCAAACTTTTTTGCAAAGATAGGGATTCTTTCCGTATTTTTGCGCTATCAAACGTGATTATCCGAAAATGAAGAAACTGATTTCTCTTTTCACCAAGATTTTTCCCCGCCAATGGCTTATCAGGTTGAGCTATGTGTTCAGCTTTTTAATCCGTCCGTTCTATTGGGGCAACAAGGTGGAATGTCCCGTATGTGGTAAGCATTTCCGCAAGTTTTTACCCTATGGTTACGGCAAGGCTATGGATAACAGGTTGTGCCCCAATTGCCTTTCGCTGGAACGCCATCGTTTGCTGTGGCTCTATCTGAAAGAGAAGACGGATTTCTTCACCGCGCCGCTGAAGGTCTTGCATTTTGCGCCTGAGCAGCCTTTCCTAAAGCGTTTTCGCGCTTTGAAAAATCTTGACTACACCACCGCCGACCTCGATTCTCCCATTGCCGACCTGCATTTGGATGTCACCGCCATTGACCAGCCGAGCGACACCTATGATGTGGTCATCTGCAATCATGTCCTTGAACACGTCAGCGATGCCAACAAAGCTTTTTCTGAAATCCAACGTATCCTAAAGCCTAATGGTTGGGCGATTCTCTTGGTTCCTATCAATCCCGATGTGGACACCTTTGAGGACCCGAGTGTCACCGACCCAAAGGAACGCCAACGCTTATACGGGCAATACGACCATGTACGCCAGTTTGGACGCGACTATGCCGATGTGCTGCGCAAGGCGGGCTTTAAAGTGACGGAGGATAGGATTTACTATGAGATTTCAGAGGAACAGCGCGAGCGGATGCATCTGGCGCGCAGGGGAGAGGAGATCATTTACCGTTGTGAGAAATAAATGTATAGACGCGCCATGGCACGTCTATACAAGATATAAACAACAAAAGGCGAATCCCCAGGGGGTTCGCCTTCGTTACCTTAAAGAGAAATATAACGGCTTCCGAAAATTAATACTCGTCAGAAACTGTAAGTTTTTTTCTGCCTTTGGCTCTGCGGCGGGCCAATACCTTACGGCCGTTAGCCGTTGACATTCTCTCTCTGAAACCGTGTTTGTTTCTACGTTTTCTGTTCGAAGGTTGATAAGTGCGCTTCATCTCTGTATCTATTTATTGTTATTTTTCGCTAAATCCCTTTGAATCGGGCTGCAAAAGTACGAAGAATTTCCTTTGCTACAACATTTTTCTTGAAAAAAATAAAAAAGGCAAAACCAAATTCGATTTTGCCTTTTTCAAATCAATGATAATGAAGCGCTTAAGCGACGACCTCTTTTTCAGGGATGTTTCTCAAGGTCTCAACGAGGAAGTCCCAGAAAGGCTGCACGCTTTCAATAAGCAGGGCTTCGTCGGGCGAGTGCGGGTGCACTAAAGTGGGGCCGAAGCTCACCATGTCCCAGTGCGGATACTTCGAACCGAGGATGCCGCATTCCAAACCGGCGTGGATGACCATCACCTTAGGCTCTTTGCCGAACTTCTCTAGATAGACCTTCTTCATCAGATTGAGGATGGTCGAGTTGATGTTGGGCTTCCAACCTGGATAGTCGCCGGTGGAGTAGGCCTCGGCGCCGTTGTCGGTGAGGTTCTTGCGGATTTGCTCGGCAAGCTTGTCCTTGGCGGCATCGACAAGGCTGCGGGTCAGCGAAACGCATTCGATTTTGCCGTTTTCCATCTTCCATGTAGCCAAGTTGCTCGAGGTCTCGGTAGTGCCTTCAAAGTCTTCCGACATGGCGATGACGCCGTTGGGATAGCGTGCGATGGCGCAGAACATGTTGTCTTGCGTCTTCACGTCAATGACCTGCTTGGGCATTTCGGCGGCTTCGCAGAGTATGGCCAGCTCGGGCTCGACTTCAGCGAACTCTTCCTTGCAGATGCCCTCATACTCAGTGGCATATTGTTTGAATTCCTCCTCCTTGTCGGCGGGGACGACCACGATGGCTTCGGCTTCTCTAGGGATGGCATTGCGCAAGCTACCACCATCGATGCAGGCAAGACGCAGACCGTATTTCTCGGCTGCCATCAGCAGCATGGTGTTCAGCACTTTGTTGGCGTTGGCGCGACCCAGGTTGATGTCCATGCCCGAGTGACCGCCTTTCAAGCCCTTCACGAAGAGGCGATAGGCTTTCATGCTAGCGGGAACGTCCTCAAAGGTGGGAGTCCATGTCCCGATATTGTCGACACCGCCGGCGCAACCCACATAGAGCTCGCCTTCGGTCTCCGAGTCCATGTTCATCAGGATATCGCCTTGCAACAATCCAGGTTGCAACTTGTTGGCGCCTGTCATGCCTGTCTCTTCATCGATGGTGAAGAGGGCTTCGATGGGACCATGTTGCAGGTCGGTGGCTTCGAGCACGGCCATGGCAGCGGCAGCACCCAGACCGTCGTCGGCGCCGAGGGTGGTGCCGTTGGCTTTCACCCAACCGTCTTCGATGTGGGTCTCAATAGGGTCGTTCTCGAAATCGTGTACCTTGTCGGCGTTCTTTTGTGGGACCATGTCCAAGTGGGCTTGCAGGATGACTCCCTTGCGGTTCTCCATGCCAGGAGTGGCAGGTTTGCGCATGATGACGTTACCACAGTCCTCAATGATGGTTTCCAGGCCATGTTCTTCGCCCCATTGCTTCATGAAGGCGATCACTTTTGCTTCTTTTTTCGAAGGGCGTGGAATCTGGGTGAGACTGTAGAAGTTTCTCCACACGCCATTCGGTTCCAAATCTTTGATAGTGCTCATAGATGTTGTTCGATTATTGTTTAATTGTTTAATTGTTTAATTGATGTTGAGAGAGTTTACAATTGTCGGCTAAACAATTAGACAGTTCAACCGTCAATAGTTCAACTACAAAATAGTCCGCTAAATTACGGAAAATTTCTTATATTTAACCAAATTGTTTATTTTTGCACCAAAATTCTATCACAATGAAAAAAGTATTACCTCTTTTATTATGGGTCTTGATGGCCTTTGCAGGTTGCCAAAGAGGACCTGCCATGTATGAACCAGCTGAAAAGCCAAGTCAAGTGATTGACAATGTCGAGAAATTCGTGAACCAGACCGAGAAAAGGTCAAAGCACTATTCTGCAGAGGATTGGCAAGTGGCTGTGGAACAATTTGTCATCATGAGCAAAAGCTATATGGAGAATCGTCATTATCTGACCGCAGAAGACCAAATGCGCTTCGACAATGCCCGCATCAAGTTCATGGGCGCTATCGATGCCAATGGTACGCCTGAGATCGCCAAACAGGTGAAGGAAGCCTATAGTAATATAATAGAATGACGGTATGCTTTGCGCTTGACTGCGGCGAACCGCTTTTTTTTTCAAAAAAACGCCATTTTTGCTTTTCTTTGTGAAAAGTCTTATCTTTGCAAACTCATAATCGAAATTCAAAACTTTTTATTATGAAAGCAAAGACTATACGCATTACTGCGATGGCCGTGCTCTTGTTGGCGGCCATGACCCTGGGACATGCCCAGAACATTCCGATTACTTTGAACCAAGGCTGGAATTGGATCAGTTATCCATATTCCAAACCGATGTCCATATCGGATGCCATGTCGGGCTTCATACCATCTACGGGCGACATGATCAAGTCGCAGAATGACGGCCAAGCCACATACTTGAACGGCAGATGGAGGGGGACCTTGACCACCTTCATCCCAGGCCAAGGCTACCATTATCAGTCGGCTGACGGCACGACGAAGACGTTCATCTTCGGCGGCGCGGCCAACGACCCCTCGGCCTTGCCAGAGGCCGCCATGGACGGCGAGTTCACCGTGGATGCCAACGGCACCAAGGTGCGCTTCTCGCCCGGCAACCTGCAATGCCGCGTTGACCCTTCCAAGGCATCGCAGATATATTTGGGCTCGGGGGGTACGTCGTTCACAATCTATATGCCTTATAACACCTATTACAACTATTCGCTTTGCCAGATGATTTACAAGGCATCGGAATTGCACGAGATGGGTTTGTCGGCAGGTCCCATCACAGGCATCGCGTTCGAGAGTTACAGCGACAACCATTACCAGCGCGAAGGTGTTGAGATTTGGATGGGACCCACCACGTTGACTTCCATCTCCAGCACCTCGGTATCGACCTCAGGAATGACTAAGGTGTTCAGCGGCTCGGTGACCCAACAGACGGGCTGGACAGAGATGGCCTTCACCGTGCCGTATGTGTGGAATGGGATGAGCAACCTACTGGTGACGGTAGCGACAAACCATGGGAGCTGGAGCAGCAACAGCACTTACTGGCAAGTCAATTATCCTGGCTTCACTTGCAGTGCCTATAAATTCAACGATGGCAATGCTTATGATCCCAGCCTCACCTATTCCATGAGCACCAACACTTCCCGTCTCAATACCCGTTTCAACGGTAAGGGCGGCGTGACCTGGCGCTTTGCGGAGAATCAGTGGGACGTTGTCGGCGAAGGCAATGCCAATATTTCGGAAAGCTACACCGGCTGGATCGACCTCTTCGGCTGGGGCACCAGCGGGCATTCGCATGGCGCCAACTGCTACCAGCCTTGGAGCACGAGCACGACAGACAGCGACTACCAGGCATACGGCGATGCCAGCTACAACCTCAATGACCAGACGGGTGAGGCCGACTGGGGCTGCAATCCCATCATCAACGGGGGCGACCAACCCAACCAGTGGCGCACACTGACGATCAACGAATGGTATTATATGATAAATACCCGCAATACCACCTCGGGCAAGCGTTACGCCAAAGCGACGGTGAATGGGGTGAGCGGCCTGATTCTGCTGCCCGACGACTGGAAGACTTCCTATTACACACTGAACAGCACCAACAATGGCAGTGCCAACTACACCAGCAATTCCATTACAGCCTCACAGTGGAGCACCTTGGAGCAACACGGCGCGGTGTTCCTGCCAGCTGCGGGCTACCGTAACGGGACTACGGTCAGCACTGTTGGCTCATACGGTTACTACTGGACGACTTCGTGTTCTGGTAGCAGTTACGCGTATAACGTGTTGATCAGCTCCACCAACCTTGATGCGAACAGCTACATCTATCGGTCCCGTGGTCGTAGCGTCCGCTTGGTCTGCCAGAGCAACCCGCGTGTCCGCACGATAGGCATGAGCGGTGTGACCACCACCAGTGCCACGGTCAATGCTGAGGTGGACTGCACGGGCAGCGCGACGGTGACCGAGCGCGGCGTGTGTTATAACACCACGGGCACTCCCACGGTGAATGACAATTCTCAGGCCGCAGGCACAGGCACGGGCAGCTTCAGCGCACAGCTGACGAATCTGAGTGCGGTCACCACCTACCACGTGCGGGCCTACGCCAAGATAGGCGGCACCTATCGCTACGGCAACGAACTGACCTTCACCACCAACAGCCAGCTCGTAGTGACTACGGCTCCAGTGACCGACATTTCGACCTCGTATGCCCTCTGTGGCGGCACGGTGTCGGACTGTGGCCAGAATGTTACGGCGCGAGGTCTGTGCTGGGGCACAAGCAGCGGCCCGACCTTGAACAACAGCTATTCCTACGAAGGCACAGGCACGGGCAGCTTCATCAGCTTCATGGGGAACTTGGAAGAGGGTGTCACCTATTATGTGCGGGCCTACGCCACCACAGCAGACGGCACCACCTACGGCAATGTGCGGAGCTTCATTCCTGCTCCTGCTGTCAGTCACGACTATGTGGATCTCGGCCTGCCGAGCGGCACCTTGTGGGCCACCTGCAACGTGGGTGCCGACGCGCCCGAAGACTATGGTGACTATTTCGCTTGGGGCGAGATCACGCCGAAGGACATCTACAGCTGGGACAATTACAAGTACTGCAATGGTAGTTCCAGCACTCTAACCAAATACACGGGGAGCGCGGGCGACGGCTTGTCCACCTTGCTGTCCGAGGACGATGCTGCCACGGCCAACTGGGGCAGAAACTGGCGTATGCCCACCTATGATGAATGGGAAGAGCTCTACAACAACACGACCGTAACTTGGACACAGCAGAACGGCGTGAACGGCCGCCTCTTCTCTGCTGCTAACGGCAACAGTCTCTTCCTGCCCGCTGCTGGCACCCGCGACGAAGGCAGCCTCTACCTAGCAGGCTACATGGGGCGCTACTGGTCGAGTTCGCTCTACGCCGCCCAGAGCAAAGCCTGGTTCTTCTACTTCCGTTCGGGCGATTACGATTACGGCGTGTACTATGGCGATCGCTACGAAGGTCGATCTGTGCGTCCTGTCCGAGAGAACTAACTTTTGTTCCGTTATGGGCAACGGGCGAGAGCGACAAACCCGTCGGGCGGGGCGCACGCGGTAGCGGGCTCCCCAGCCCCCCGCGCGGCGGGTTTTTCGCGGCGCATGTCATGTAGAGACGTCGATTTATCGCGTCTCTACTTTTTTTGTGTCGGTTGCCGCAGCAGCCATGTCATCCCTGTGCTGGCTTGTGCGAAGGCATGGGATCTATGGCTGCGTCATCGCATGTTGTGGCTGCCAGTGTACGGTAGCAGCCCTGTCGTCCACACGCTGGCTTGTGTGCTGGCTTGGGATTTATGGCTGCGTCATCGCATGTTGTGGCTGCCAGTGTACGGTAGCAGCCATGTCATCCCCACGTAGGCTTGTGTGTTGGCTTGGGATCTATGGCTGCGTCTCTACTTTTTTTTGCATTTTTTTCCCGTTGTTTTCTTTTCTGTTTGGGAAACACTATCTTTGCAAGCGTAAAACAGGCCGATACGGTTGCAAATGAGCTGAATGAAGAAATGCGAAGCATTCGATGGAATCAATACTGAATTTTGAATCTTGAATTTTGAATCTTGAATCTTTGAATCTTGAATCTTTGAATCTTGAATTTTGAATCTTTGAATCCATAATAATTATGAAAAAACGTCTATTGAAATTTACGGCGATGGCCGTGCTCTTGTTGGCGGCCATGACCCTGGGACATGCCCAGAACATTCCGATTACTTTGAACCAAGGCTGGAATTGGATCAGTTATCCATATTCCAAACCGATGTCCATATCGGATGCCATGTCGGGCTTCATACCATCTACGGGCGACATGATCAAGTCGCAGAATGACGGCCAAGCCACATACTTGAACGGCAGATGGAGGGGGACCTTGACCACCTTCATCCCAGGCCAAGGCTACCATTATCAGTCGGTGGACGGCACGACAAAGAGCTTCGTCTTCGGCGGCACGGCCAACGACCCCTCGGCCTTGCCAGAGGCCGCCATGGACGGCGAGTTCACGGTGGCAGCGAACGGCACGAAGGTGCGCTTCTCGCCCGGCAACCTGCAGTGCCGCGTGAACCCCGGCCAAGAGACGCAGGCCACGGTGGGCACGGGGACGAGTACTTTGTACCAGATGCCCTACAACACTTATTACAATTATTCACTTTGCCAGATGATCTACAAAGCTGGCGAACTGGTTGCGGCAGGCCTGGGCCCCGGCTCCATCACGAGCATGGAGTTCGAGAGCTACAGCACGTTGCATTATTTGAGAAACAACATCTATATCTGGATGTCGAACACCACGCTGACGGCGGCACCAAGCACGTCGGTCCCCACTTCTGGGATGACGCAGGTGTATTCGGGCTCCTTGATCCAGCAGGACGGCTGGACCCGAATCTATTTCGGTACGCCATTTCCATGGGACGGCGAGAGCAACCTGCTGGTGACGGTGCTGATGAACCACGGGAGCTTCAACACCCCAGCCATCTACTGGCAGTGCAGCATCCCGGACTTCACGAGCAGCTGCTATGCCCGTAGAGACAGCAGCCCCTACGACCCGACCACAGAGACCTATTCAATGACCACCAGCTCTCAAAGGCCCAACACGCGCTTCAACGGCAAGGGCGGCACGACCTGGCGCTTCGCGGAGCAGCAGTGGGACGTCATGGGCGCAGGCAACGTCAACGTTTCGTCATCCTACACGGGCTGGTTCGACCTGTTCGGCTGGGGCACCAGCGGGCACCCGCATGGCGCCAACTGCTTCCAGCCCTGGAGCACAAGCACGACCGACAGCGACTACTATGCCTATGGCGACGCCAGCTACAACCTGTTTGACCAGACGGGCGAGGCCGACTGGGGCTGCAACGCCATCAGCAACGGAGGCGACAAGCCCAACCAGTGGCGCATGCTGACCAAGGAGGAATGGACCTACCTGCTCAACACGCGCACGACATCCTCGGGCAAGCGTTACGCGAAGGCCGAGGTGAACGGCATGAACGGCCTCATCCTGCTGCCCGACGGCTGGAAGACCTCCTATTACAGCTTGAACAACACGAACAGCGGCAGTGCGGCTTTCACGTCCAACACGATCACCTCCACGCAATGGCTGACCTTGGAGCAGCATGGCGCGGTGTTCCTGCCCTTGGGAGGGTATAGGGATGGAACCATTATTGGTGGTGTGGGAGAATCGTGCTACTACTGGTCGTCATCGTGCAACGGCAGCGGAACCACATACAGCCTTGAAATACTGGATTCCGGCATCAATGCATCCTGCAATGACAACCCCTTCTATGGCAATGCCGTCCGCCTGGTGTGCCAGAGCAACCCGCGCATACGCACGATAGGCGTGAGCGAGGTGACCACGAGCGGGGCCACGGTGAGCGGCGAGGTGGACTTCACGGGCACGGTGCAGACGCGCGGCGTGTGCTGGAACACCACGGGCGTGCCGACAGTAAGTGACAACTATTATTACGCGGGTACGGGCAAGGGCAGTTACACAGCGCAGCTGACGGGCCTGCAGCCGAACACGACCTACCATGTGCGAGCCTACGCGAAGATCGGCAACGTCTACCGCTACGGCAACACGCTGACCTTCACCACGGCAGACGACTGCGTCAACGGCCACGCCTATGTCGATCTGGGCCTGCCGAGCGGCCTGTTGTGGGCCACCTGCAACGTGGGCGCCAGCGCCCCCGAGGACTACGGTGACTACTTCGCCTGGGGCGAGACGCAGCCGAAAGACACCTACCTCTGGAGCACCTACCAGCACTGCAACGGCAGCAACAGCACAATGACCAAGTACTGCACCAATGCAGACTATGGAAATAACGGTTTCGTTGACAACCAGACCACCCTGTTCCCTGAGGACGACGCGGCCACGGCCAACTGGGGCAGTGGCTGGCGCATGCCCACCAAGGAGGAATGGCAGGAGCTCTATAACAACACGACCGTTACTTGGACGACCCAAAACGGTGTGAACGGAAGACTTTTCACCGCATCAAACGGCAACAGTCTCTTCCTGCCTGCCGCTGGCTACCGCGACGATAGCAGTCTCTACGACGCAGGCAGCCTCGGCCTCTTCTGGTCGAGTTCGCTCAACACGGACAGCC
>JAEEGI010019216.1_pt1 | contig 13792 bp, 8 predicted proteins | sample 8958751 | NCBI WGS metagenome assembly JAEEGI01 (sample SAMN16246545, study PRJNA631951) | gut metagenome | biome: gut microbiome; feature: rumen; material: KS-attached | host: Bos | place: Iran: Karaj | collected 2018-10
GGTGCTGGTACACTCAGCGGACTGATGGGAGGTTTCTTTGGCATGCAAGGCCCGACAGCTGTGCTTTATTTCATCCAGAGTGAGCCTTCGAAGGAACATTACATGGCGATGACGCAGACTTATTTTCTGATAGGCAATGTGGTGATGACCTTTGTTCGCGCCTATAATGGCTTCTTTACTACGACCGTCCTGACAGACTACTGTTTCGGACTTGGTGGAGTCGTCATCGGCACAACCCTTGGAGCCTACGTCTTCAAGCGCATTCCCAATCGCATTTTCCGATACATCGTTTATGCGTATATCGCCATAAGCGGCGTGATTATTCTAATGACAAATTGAAATGGCAATACAGGTGACATACAGGAGAACCAGGAGGCTGTCGATGCGTATAGTGAAGAATGGCGATGTGCATGTGTCGGCACCCATTGGCATGCCTAATTCACGAAATACGGGGTCTCAAACAGCAAAAAGCGGTGTAAGCCAAAAGGGCCCACACCGCCTAAGTTCGGGGATATATCTCATTTACTTGTTCAGCACCTTCTTGCCGTTTACGATGACCACACCCTTGTAACTTGCGTCCACCTTCTGGCCAGCCAGGTTGTACATCACGCCGTCGTTAATCTTTTGCGTCTTCACAGCCTGAATAGCAGTTCCGATGCTATAGCTATAGTCCACCTTGAATACGATATAGGAACCAGCAGGAACATAAAGTGTAGTAACATCTGTCACGTCGGCACTTGCCAACTCGCCGCCAAAGCCATTGGCAACAAGGATGGCATCACCCTCGACATTGTCCTTACGGATAGTCACGGTATTCGTAGCAGTACCATCATTCTTACGAGCATATATAGTTACTTTGGTTACATTCTCAGACTTGGTAATGTTGAACTTGTGGCTTGATGTTCCGCTAACACTGAGGAAATAGATGGGGTCATGATTGGTTCCATCGATATTCACCCCACGTGCATCCATATTAGCAGAAGACACATTAGCAGCACGAAAAGCATCCTCATCAGCAGTTATACTGAAAGTAGCCGTTTCCGATGAGCCAAAACTGACAGACTTGCAATCTGTACCACTTGTAGGAATGGTAGCATTAGCACTTTTAGAATCACAGATCAAACTTCCAGAAGTAGCGGGAGTGCGCTTCAGCGTTATTTTTCCGACATAAGCGGTCTGCAGAGCAAATCCGGCAATACCGTCAGCAGTGACTGTCAGCGTATAAACGGTGTAATCCAATGTGCGCGTACCTTCATTGTAAGTGAAAGTGTGTGTGAAGGTACTTGTCTCAGCACCAACAGTTACATTGTCAAGGTCAGTTAAGGCTGGAACAGGCTTCATCGTTCCATCACCATTACCGCCACCATTGTAAGCGACCTCAATGACATCTCCAGCCTTGACGTTCTTGATGCCATAATAGTTTTTGTTGTTGTTAAACAATCCCAGGTTGCGTACATCGCTGTAACGCAGCATACCATCACCACGGCTAATCATCACATCACTTGCAGCAACGACCTCACCGCAAGTAAAAGGGTAAACATCCGTACCACATGCCTTATACTTTGTGTCAGTGATTCTGACTACATCAATCTTGCCCTGATACGTTACATGGTCAGTAGCCAACTTGGCATAGTCGTATTCCCATACCGTCGTCTTTGCGCTTGCACCCATGGTGAAGAGTGCCATTGCGATAAATGTAAAAAACTTCTTCATACTTGTTCTTTTTTAAGTTGCTAAATGTTGTTTATATAATCGTTGTTTGTTTTCATTTTCTTTCTCGACTGCAAAGGTGCAAAATTTTATTGTCTCGTGTCTTTATTTATATTCACATCCCTGCATTTCCGTTCAACTCCACATCCTTAACCGTTATCTTCCAACAATCTTATTTACCTTAAAAACCAACACCTATTTCAACTACTTACTAATTCTCATTATGCTAATTTATTAACTAAAACTAATCATTTACTCAAATAACCCTTATTTACTAACAAAAAACTATTTCCTATTTTATACTCACGTATGAATTCATAGGATACCGCTGTATTTTCTGTAGGCAAAGGTACAGACTTTTACCTCTGTACAAATGTACATTAGTACCATTAACTTTACTTTTATTCAACTTTTTTGCCTCTTTGCTTGCAAATATCAATTATTATCCGTACATTTGCACAGAAACTAATGGCGACTAACCATGAGACGAAAGCTAACAACATTGTTATTTTGGGCTGTCATGCTGTGTGCTAATGCCCAATTTATATCCTTTCAGTTGCCTATCGACAACGTAATGAACTCCTACCAGATACGCTGCGTCACCCAGGACAAGCGCGGTTTTATCTGGATGGGAACAGGCAGTGGTCTTTACCGCTACGACGGTTATCAATACAAAAAAATACAGACGCACCAGCAGCCAGACCTGCTCCCCAACGAGGCCGTGCAGACCATTAGCCGCTGGGGCGACCGCTATCTGTGGATTCGACTACGCGGTGATCTGTACAGCTGCTACGATACAGAGCAGGAGACTTTCGTTGATTGGAACGGACAGGGAGCAAGCAACGGGCCGTACCAACATAGTGTCATCATTGACGAACATAACCTGTGGTTGTACGACAAACAGCATGGTTGCTGCCATGTGACACAGCAGAATGGCACCTTTCAGGCCACCGTCTACCAGCAGCAGGACAACCAGCTCCCCAGCAACCACGTCAACTTCGTCTCACAGGAAGCCAATGGCCGCGCCTGGGTAGGTACCGATCAAGGACTGGTACGTATCCAGCAAGGAAAGGCGCATGTTGCCATTCGCAAGAAAACGATCACCTGTGCCCAACAGATGCCCGATGGCAGCATTTGCTTCGTTTCCGAGAGTGGAGATGTCTACCGCACTCACCCTAGTGGCAGTATGGGTGTCTTCAGTCCTGCCACCCCCCTACCCCATAAGGTCAAGCGCGTAGCTTTGGAGAACAACCAATTGATTCTCTGCACCGAGGGTACAACTTACTGCTACGACATCAGCCGTCGCACCCTGACACCACACCCCAAAATTCATGTCGACGATGCTCAGGTAGTGGTCGACAACCGAGGAAATAAGGTTGTATTCGACCATGATGGCTATCAATTTTGGTACATCACACCGAAGAAGACCTATCAGCTTTCTCATATATATAATAAGGAGTTGACGCTGCAAAATGCCGGTGGTCGTTTCAAGTTTATCTACGACTGCAACGACCGCATCTGGATTAGCACCTACGGCAATGGTCTCTTTGTCTATGACACTAAGACCAGCAGCATGCAGCACCTTACTCAGAATGACCAGCCGGTCAGTCTTATAGCCACCGACTACCTGCAGAACATCTTTGAAGACCATAGTGGCCGTCTTTGGATATGTCAGGAGAACTTCGGTGTGTGCTATCTGGGCGAGCAGCAGCAGCAGCAGATAGACATCCGCTACTTCACCACGCCAAGCGACTTAGGCCATAGCAATACCGTTCGACTCATCCAGCCTGCCGGCGACAAGATTTTCGTGGGCAATCGCCAGAATGCCTTGTGGGTGACAGACAACCGATTCGAGAATGCCACCAAGGAGAATCCCTACAACGATGATGTTGTTGCCATATCCACCGACCATCAGGGCCGGCTCTGGGCCGGTACCCGCAACCGCGGTGTCTTCATCAACGGCAAACCCGTCAGACCTGCCGTCAAGGGAAAGATCAGCGACATCCTTTGCGACAGCAAGGGACGTGTATGGATTAGCATCTTCGATGGCGGCATAGAACTAGTCACCACCGACAAGGAGGGTTCAGCGAACCTGCGTCGCACTTTCTTCATGGGACAGCACACCATTGCCCAGCCCCGCAGCATGATACAGGACCGCCGAGGCTATATCTGGCTGTGCAGCAACCGAGGCGTCTACCGCTTCCTGCCCGACCAACTCATCAAGAACGATACGGCCTATCAGTATATCAACGTCAGTGGCAACGATGCCAACTCCGACGAAGTCCACTGTCTCTACGAGGATTCCCATCATCGCATCTGGGCTGGCACTACTGGTTACGGACTTGCCTGCTTCGACGAACAGGGGCATTTACTGCAACGCTACAACACCAATGATGGATTGCCCAACAACACCATCGAATCCATCATCGAAGATCAGGACGGAAGTCTCTGGGTCGGCACCAGTTATGGTCTGGCCCGTTTCAATGAGCAAGAGCAGCACTTCAACGTCTTCTTTCTCTCTCCCAAGCCTCAAGGCATGATGTACACTGAGGGCTGCGTCGCCCGTCTGTCCGATGGTCGGTTGGCATGGGGTACCCTCTACGGCATGCAGGTGTTCAATCCTAAGAACATCAAGCCCCGTCCGTCCACCTACTCACTGACTCTCACCGATATTCACATCAACGGTGTCGCCCTGCGCAGCATGGGCGACGAGGCTCCCACGCAACAGGCCGTCAACCAGCTGCAAGAACTGAAGCTTGACCACGACCAGAACTCGCTGACATTCTATTTCTCATCCTTCGAGTACATCAGCACCCGTCTGGTCAAATACTCCTACATGCTGGAGGGTTATGACAAATACTGGAGCAAGCCTTCGGCCCTGAACTTTGCTTCCTACAAGAATCTCCGACCTGGAGACTATAAGCTTCACGTGCGTTCCTATAATATATATGGAATGCCCAACGACCAGCAAATCACCCTCAGCATCGTCGTCCGCCAGCCCTGGTGGAACACATGGTGGGCATGGCTCTTCTACATATTCTTCCTTGGTGCTATTAGCTGGGCTATCTGGCGTCAGTGGCTCCATACCCAGGAGCTGCGCAACAAGATCAAGGTTGAAAATCAACTCACAGAATTCAAGCTGCGTTTCTTTACCAATATCTCTCACGAGTTTCGCACCCCGCTGACCATTATCCGCGGTGCCATGGACCGTATGGTCCAACAGGGCGACATTCCTGGAACTCTGCGCCAACCCATCAGTTCCATGCAGAAGAGCACCGACCGACTGCTGCGACTGGTCAACGAACTGCTGGAGTTCCGCAAGATACAGAACCAGAAGTTGAAGCTACAGTTAGAAGACACCGACATTGTCGACTTCCTGCGCAGCATCTTCCTCACATTCAACGAGACCGCTGAGAACCACCGTATCAGCTACCAGTTCACCACCTTTGCACGTGAATATCATCTATTCGTTGACCGCAACTATGTAGACAAGATGGCCTACAACCTGCTGTCGAATGCTTTCAAATACACACCACACAAGCGTGACATCACCATGAATGTGAAACTAAGCGATGACGGCCAGCATCTCGAGTTCTCCGTCATCGACACAGGTATCGGCATCGCCAAGGACAAGCAGTCGAGCCTCTTTACACGTTTCGACCAGAGTGCCTTCAGTCGCGAGAGTATAGGTATCGGTCTTCACATGGTCAGCGAACTAGTGCGCGTCCATCATGGCGCCATCAGCTTCCGTGAGAATGAAGGGGGCGGCAGCATCTTCACCATCGCGTTGCCCACCGACAAAGGTGTCTATAACGTTGACGACTTCCTCGTAGCCGACAACAACGAACTTCTCAACGCACAGCCGGCCAATACCCAGTCCTCACCATCCATTACTTATAAGGAACTCAGCACTCCTCCGCTCAACGACCGCCGCGTGCTCGTTGTTGATGATGATGATGACATGCGCAGCTTCATTTCCACCGAACTGGGCCGTTATTTTGTGGTTAGTACCGCCTCCGATGGCGAGGAGGCACTGAAGCGCATTCAGGCCAACCGTCTTGACCTGCTCATCAGCGACGTCCGCATGCCTGGCATGAACGGCTTCGAACTGACCAAGAAGATACGTCAGGACCAAGAGCTCAGCGACCTGCCTATTATCCTGCTCACCGCCATCAGCGACGAGGAGAAACAGGTGCGCGGCACAGAGTACGGTGCCGACGACTACCTCTTCAAGCCCTTCAATGCCAAGGTACTGGTGGCCAAGTGCAGTACGCTGATAGGCCAGCGCGACCGTCTGAAGGTGAAGTACGCCAAGGAAGTGGTGGGCAGCACACCACTTGCCGACATCATTGTCGAGGATGCTGACAAGAAGTTCCTCGAGCGTTTCGAGAGCTGGGTATACAATCACTTGCAAGACTCCAACATGCAGGCCATCGACTTTGCCAACAGCATGAAGATGGGCCGCACCACATTCTTCAAGAAAGTCAAGCAGGTAACCGGCATGCCGCCCCACGAATACATCCGCAAGATGCGCTTCACTCGTGCTGCTGAACTGTTGAAAGACCCCACGTTCAGCATCTCCGAGGTAGCCTACCAGACAGGCTTCGACGACTCCAACTACTTCAGCCGATGTTTCAAGGAGTATTTCGGTGTCACCGCCAGCCAGTTCCGCAAGGGCAAGATGCCTTCAGAGAAGGATACGGCGGAAGAACAGGGAGCAAAAGAATAACACCCTAAAAGAAGTGTTCCACCTCAATCGAGATGGAACACTTCTTTTAGGGTTATGGTGACCGGCGAGTGGTCGGCATTGGTCTCCATGATGTCAGCCATCATGTCCCACCAACGTTGGGTGACGGGGTCGACGTCTGTAGTATCTTGCGAGCTGGATTCACCGGCACACTCTTGATAGCCAAAGAGTATATTGGTGTCTCGATCCCAATAGATACTGTAGTTAGAGACACCTTGGCGCTTAATCATCTGCACCAGCTCGGGCCAGATAGTCCGATGGCGGCATTGGTATTCTTCCTCGCAGCCCGCCTTGAGCTGCATCTTAAAAGCGAAACGGGTCATAGATAAACCTTCGGTGCTGTTTCCTTGGTAGCCTTCGAGAACTGGGAGAAGTCAATGGGAGAGCCATCGACCGTGAAGTCTATCAGTTCATACTTATCACTTGTCTTCACGTCGAACATGGTCTTAGCCTCAACCTGGTTGTTGCGCATCACGATGTTGTTGCAACGGCTGAGCGGCATGTCCTTGCGGTCGCCGGGCTTGAAGAACTGCGTCCAGGGATGGATAAAAAGGAATGAGCCGCAATGACCCTTGATGCCTTCCACCAATACATATTCGTAATGCTGCGGCGTGTCGGGACGCATCTTCAGCCACAAGACGCGGCTGGCCTGGTCAACCTGACAGTTGCGCAGAATGATGTTGCGGTCGTGCAGCGATTCCGATCCAAGCGTCAGACAGCCGTGTACCTTGCCGTAACGGCAGTTCTGAATGATGACACGCTCCGTAGGTCCGTTGGTTTCATCCTTATCGGCCCAAGTACCCTTGCCACCCTTGATGACAACGGCATCGTCGTTGACATGCATGAAGCAGCCATCGATGAGCACGTCGTGACAAACATCAATATCAATGGCATCGCTCGACGGTGCTCCTCGCTTGGGATTTTCGGGCCAGATATTTTCCGTCGGCGCATAGATGTAACAGTCAAGGTAGCGCACATGGTCACTCCTGTAGACATGGTTCGTCCATACCGCCGAGTTGATGAGGTGTACATCCTGAATGGTGACGTTCTTACAGTTCGACACATAGGTCAGTCGGGGGCGCTGGGCATCCTTGTTGGTACATTGCGGATTCCAGCTTCTACGAATCCAGAACTCCTGCCAGTACTGCAGTCCGTTGCCGTCAATAGTACCCGTTCCGCTGATGGTGAATCCATCCAGCCCGTCGGCATTGATGAACGCCGAGAAGAACTTGCACGTCTCCCCCTCGAAGCGGGTCTGCAGCAGCGGATAGTCTATAATGCGGTCGCTACCCTTCAGCACGGCCCCTTCCTGGAGATGCAGATGGGTGCCCTGCCGGAAGAACAGCGCTCCGCTGAGGAAAGTGCCCGTCGGAACGACAATGACACCCCCACCCTCCTGGGCACAGCGGTCGATGACGGTCTGTATCTCCTTGGTCTGCACCCGAGGCCATCCAGCCATCACACCGTAGTCTGTCAGCACATACTGTTTGCCCAGGGTGCTGACATCCACCTTCTGAGTCTGCTGGAACCAACTGTCTATCACCGTGCCGTCGGGCCACTGCTGCGGTTGTTCTTTTACCTTTTTAGCACCAGCCGTCAGAACGGCCAGTGCTAAACAGACGATACCAAATATTCTTTTCATATTAGAAAGCAAATATAAAGTGGAACAAGCGGCTGTCCTTCAATCCAGAAGGATAATAGCGGTCGGCAATCGTTGTCTTGCCTATCTGATAGCACCAGTTTGAACCGGCACCTCGGACGTTGCACGACCAATAAGGATCCTTCGACAGGGTCTTGCCACCAGCAGCCTCCAACTGGGCATTGACGACGCTGAGCTGAGCCTCGATGTTACGCCAGTCGACCAGCGAGGGGATGTACCAGTCGGAAGTCACGGACGGTAGCGGATAGGCCTCTATCCAGCTGTCCATCGTGGTATTCATCACCGTGGTATAGTCGAGCGTCTCACCACCGATTGTCAGCGGCTCGGGAACGGCGCGCCATGCCTTAGTGGTCTCGAACCCTTCCTCGGCCATGATGCTTTCGTCCAGCTTCGACTTGTCAGTCACACCATTTTGGTCAGCCAGTCCATAGTTTTTATACCAGTAGCGCCAGCCAGCATTATTTTGTGCTGAAGTGGGTGAAGCGTTAGTGCCCCACTTGACCTTGGCATTCTCATTAACGGCCAGCACCACAGCATGACTCCAGCTGCTGTTGGCATTACGGATAGTCTCCGTCGTTCCTATCTTAAAGACGACACCTACCACATTGTCGGGCAGCTGCGAAGTATTCTTCTTGACGATGCGTCCATCAGCGCAGTAGAAGTCGCCTACCTCCAGTGTCATATTGACCAGCGAGGCACCACCGTCAATCACATATTTGGCATACTGACCGCTGGCTACCTGCGCCAGGTTGGTAGCCTCATAACTCTGAGTCTCTTCGTTGTTGACATAGACTACCTTGAGGTTACGGGTCTCATTCGGTTCGATGATGAGTCGGTACGACTGCGATGTCTCGTCAAAGTATGGAGTCACTGCCGTCTCACCTAAAGTAAACTTGGCATTCTCAGCTTTAGCGAGCACATAAGGCTCCAAACCCTCGTTGTCGAAGATATACGATGAGTTGGGCAGTTCCATGCATACCATAGCCTTCTGGTGCTTCAGCGGTAGACTGACAGCATTATACTGGCCGATGGCACATGCTGTGGACACCATGATGTCGGCAGCCTCATAGTCAGCTTTCGCACTTTGATTGTGTGCCGGTTGAACAGCATTCACCATAGCGGCAAATGGGGTTGATGAGGAAGCATCAAATTGAGCCGTAGCGCTATAGGGATAGTAAGCATAGAACTGAGCACCGGTAAGTTGTGAGGCATCCATCTTCTCTGGAGCTTCCCAGAAACCGCTATTGTTATACGTCAGCTGCACATTTGCATGTACTACATTACCGTTCATCACAATATAGAGACCAGCCTTGTCTCCCAGTTCGAAGAACGTCGTCATCGTCGAACCTTCAGTAACTGCACGAGTACCATTGCCGGATGTACTGGCATCATAGATATTGAAGCGCAGTGGGCTCTGAACAGGACTTTCAGATACGGTATCGTCTTGGCTACAGCCTATCAGCATAGGCAAAAGTGCCAAAAGGAAAAAAATATTCTTCTTCATAGTCGTTTACACTTTTATTAATCACTTAACACATATTACTGCGCTTTCACGGCACCACCGGCACCGCTGTCTTCCCATTGTGAGCCACCAGGAATGAAGTCGACAGTACCGATACCATCGGTTACGTTGATGATTGCCTCTTGCGAGGTACCTGCTTCCAGCTGCAGATCACTCATGTCGATGGTGTAGGAGCGTATATTACCTATTAGCACCAGTTGGGGTGGCACGGCACCATCGGTTGAAAGGGTCTGCGGTATTAGTTTCAGCGTGATGGTCTTCAGATTTGTACCATTGACCACAAGGTCTTCGGGTGCTTCCAACGTCTTATCCAGCGTATAAGGATTTACGGCAGCTTTTTGTGCGAATCCTGAGAGACGACAGCTTTTGATGCTCTCGTCGGTGGGAGTGGTAATCTTCAGCGTTACCTCAGCCAGTGCATGCTTAAACACCAAGTTTACCTCACTGGTCTGACGGGTGACATCCTCGACCTTCGCAAAGTAATAGTCGGTCACCTGAGTCTGGTTTAGCGTATTCAATATGATAGTAGGTTCTGCACCATCAGTTCCGACGAAAGGATAGTAGGCTACAATGCTGGTGGTTCCCTTGACATAGATGGGATAGCCCGACTTGTTCGTGAAGCTGCTTGCATCAGCTTGATAAACATACTCACGGTTACGGGCTGTTCCGTCATTCTGACCATAGCCCGCTGCTATTCCGATGATGTCGCCATCAGCCCAAGCCTTGTCAGTCTGGGCTGTAACGTTCAGTATGGTGCCAGCGCCTTCGGTCGTATAGTGGCCGCCCAGATAGTCGTCGTTAGAGCAGGCGGTAAGGGCTGCAGCCATACCGCAACACATCATACCTGTTGCAAATATTTGATAGATTCTGTGTTTCATAATCGTTTTCACTTTACACTTTTCACTTCAGTCTTATTCACTTCTCTCTTAGTATCCGGGATTCTGCTGATACAGTCCCTCACGGATACGGATCTGCGACATCGGTATGGGATACAATGCCGAGTTCTGCGTCACACGATTGGCGTAGATTGTGTAGTTCGACGAATGCGAGGCATCACGCTTGTCACGATAGTTGGTAAACGTCGTGCGGATTTCTTCTACGAAAGTATTCTGACGAACCTGGTCGAACCAGCGGTGGCCCTCGCCCAGCAGTTCGCAGCGGCGCTCAAAGGCTACAGCTTTCTGGAAGGCATCTGCCGAGAGCTCCTTCAGTTCGCTCAGTCCGGCACGCTGGCGGATCATGTTCAGATACCGATAGCCGTCGGTGGTATTGCCCACACACTCGGCATAGAGCAGCATCACATCCTCTATGCGTAACACAGGCCAGTTCTGTGGCCAAAAGGTACGGTCGGTAATCTCGGCATCCATGTCCGACAGACCCAGTAACTTGCGCTTTATCTTGTGTTCGAAGAACTTGGTGCAGAAGTTGTTTTGGTCGGTGGCACCGCCTTCATACTGACCCGTCTCCTCGTTATAGGTCTGTCCGGTATTGATGGTACCATGGAGTCGCTTGTCAATGTATTCCGTAGTAGTGGTACCGTCACCGTTGTCAATGTCGCTACTGATGAGGAAATGGTCCTGCAGGTCACGCTCGACATAGATATGTGAACCTGTAGTCAGGTTTGCGTTGCAATAGTCGTCGGCGTAGGTATTACCGCTACGGCTATAGGGAGTAGCCGGGTTGCCTTGATTTTTCTCGGCAATGTACTGGATTTCGAAGATAAAGTTCTTGTTATCGTTCTCGTGAACCCACATGAGATTCCAGTCTGATATGCTGTTCTTCCAGTACTTGTTCATGTTCTTCAGCACCTCGGCAAAGAGCGACTGTGCCTTTTCTTTGGTGTCCTGATAAAGTGGATAGCCAGCCATCTGCAGGTATACCTTACCCAGCAGTGCCTGAGCCGCTGTCTTGGTGGCACGCTCCGTATGGATGGCTCCTAAATAGTCGGTAGCCGTTTCCTGCAAGTTCTCTACAGCATACTGCAAGTCAGGCACGATGGCCTGGTTGTAGACATCGATAGCCTCGCTCTGTCCGAGGTCAAAGGCTTCATCGGGCGAAATCTCGTGCAGCGAGACGGGAACGCGACCGAAGAAGCGCACCATGTCGAAGTAAGCCAGTCCACGCAGGAAGCGGGTCTCGGCAATATACTGGCGCTTCACGCTCTCGCTCATTCCTGCCTCACCGATATGATCCAACAGCACGTTGGCAGCAGCAATCAGCGTATAGTGGTCGGCCCAGCAGCTGGACACGATGGCATCGTTGAGCAGACCGGTGGTGTTGAACTGTGCGCAGTCCGACTCCTCACGGGTTCTGGCCTCGGTGATGTTGAACAAGTTGTCAGAGCGGAACTCGCTCATGACGAAATAGTATTTGGCAAAGGGCTTCAGACAGCCATAGACACCCGTCAGGTCCTGATCTACACCAGCAGCCTTGGCATAGGCATTGTCTGTCGTCAGGGCCGACTTCGACACCGTATTCAGATAGTCCTCACAGCTGGCAAACAGTAGTAAGGAGCAAGGGGCAAGGAGCAGCAGAATAGCTCGTACCTTATTATATATATTAGTCTTCATAGTCGTTATACTTTTATATCTTACTTACTTTGTTTACCATTTAGAACGTAGCGTTGATACCCAGTGAGAAGGTACGTGCTGCAGGATAGGCTCCGTAGTCATATACTGCCACCTGAGAGCTGGAGTTGTTTGACTCTGGTGAGTAGCCGTTCTTGTAGCCGGTGAACATGAAGACATTCTCGCAGCTGGCGGTGAAGCGCACCACCTTGAGGGCAAACTTCTTAGGCAGACGCCAGCGGTAGCCGATGGTGATGTTCTTCAGCTTCAGGAAGTCGGTGCTGTAGAGCCAACGGGTCGAGAACTGCTCTGCCGAGCCGCCACGGGCACGGGGCACCTCTCCGTTGCCGGGGGCAGCCTCCGACAGCCACATGTCCTGCCAGCGGTCCAGGCGGTTGATGGTGACATCCTGAGCCTGCATGTCGATGGCACGGGCCAAGCCTTGCCAGATCTTACCGCCAGCCTGGGCGGTGATGAGGAACGAGGCATCCCAGTTCTTCCACTTGAAGCTGTTGGTCAGACCGAAGGTCCATGAGGGCTGCGGCTTGCCGCAGTAGGTACGGTCGTTCTCGTCGATGATGCCGTCGCCGTTGATGTCGCGATAGCGTACAGAACCTACGACTGAGGTTGACTCGGTGGGATAGCGCTGCAGGTCCTCCTCGTTCATGTAGATACCGTCGGCAATGTAGAGATAGTACTCACCTACGGGGTGCCCCACCTCGATAACCTGCGTCTTGTTGTCGTAGCCGGTATAGATGGCCGAGTTATTACCCAGCGACTTCACCTTGTTGGTGCTGTAACCCATCGAGAACTTGGTAGTCCACTTCAGCTTGCCCACCAGATTCTCGGTCTTCAGCTCCAGCTCGACACCCTTGGTGCGGATGTTACCGATGTTCTGGTAAGCCTTGGCATAGCCGATGACCGACGGCATTGACACCTGATACAGCATGTCGCTGACGTTCTTGATGTAGTAGTCGAGGGCAAACGAGATGCGATTGTTGAACAGACTCATGTCGATACCGAAGTTCCACGAGTTGGTCTTCTGCCAGCCCAGATCGGGATTGGCGGTACTGGCAGGCACGTAACCGGTAATCGCGGCTCCGTCCTTTGAATAATAGGAGGCGGTCATCAAGCCGTCGGCAGCATTGGTGGAGATGGCGTTCGAGCCGTTGGAACCGTAGCTGATGCGCAGCTTGGCCTGGTTGATCCACCAGTCGGGTTTCCAAAACTTCTCGTTCGAGGCGCGCCAAGCCACGCTGACGGCGGGGAAGGTACCCCACTTGCGGTTGCTGCCGAAGCGCGAGCTACCGTCACGACGCAGCGAGGCGTTTAACAGGTAGCGGCTGTCGTAGCCATACTCGGCACGTGCAAAGTAGCTGACGAGATGGTCGTCGGTGGTATAGGTGGCGGTGAACGTTGTCGGTGTCACGTCGTTGATGGTCCAGCCCATGATGGTGTTGTTGGGGAACTGTGTCACATTCAGGTTATAGGAGTTGCCGTCCTGCGTTGACTCCAGCGACCAACCGCCCACCACGTTCAGATGATGCTTGTCCCAGGTGTGGTCATAGGTCGTGGTAGCCTCGATA
>JAEEGI010019217.1_pt1 | contig 13792 bp, 12 predicted proteins | sample 8958751 | NCBI WGS metagenome assembly JAEEGI01 (sample SAMN16246545, study PRJNA631951) | gut metagenome | biome: gut microbiome; feature: rumen; material: KS-attached | host: Bos | place: Iran: Karaj | collected 2018-10
TCCGTTCCACGACCACTGGCACTCGGCTTTTAGTTCTTCCCAGTGCTCCTTTGTCGGTAGGCGGTTGCCAAATTGCGAAACTGCCTCGTCATAGGTGTAGAATCCCGTGGCATTAAAGTTTTTCCATTTTGTCCCGCTCGGCAACCCCAAGTCGGTATAGCCAGTACTGTCGTCAACACTCGAAGATGAAACAGAACCTCCGCGATCTGTGACGTTTGTTCCTATTTGAAAGTCCAGCACGACACAACTTTTTTGTGCCTGTATCGATAGTGCCATCAGACACATCATACCTAATAAAAATAGTTTTTTCATTGTCAAATGAATAACATTTATGAAGTCCGCGCTCAAAACCAATTGCAAAGATACGACTTTTTTCTCAAATAAGTAAAAAATCTCACTCGTATCGGCAAGAAGTTGTATCTTTGCAGCATGTTTTGACATTAAATCCCGCCGATAATGGAGATTGACATTCTTTTGGAATACTGTGACCGGGAGCAGCTTCGGCAATGGCTGGAGGAGAACCACTCTACAGCGCATCACTGCTGGGTGGCCACCTATCGGGGCAAAAAACCTATGCCCAACGCACTGCCTTACCTCGTTGTTGTAGAGGAGTGTCTCTGTTTCGGCCGGACTGACTCCACCCTCAAGCGTCTGCCCGACGGACGGCTTGCGCAACGCATCTCACCCCGTCGCCCCAACAGCCATTGGACCGAACGCAACATCGCCCGCGTCCACGACCTCCAACGCCGTGGCCTGATGACCCCCGCAGGCTTGAATACATTGAAAGTTAAAAATTGAAACCTTGTGGGGATAAGCATCTTGAAAATACCGCCACCGCGATTTTTCAATTTTCACCTTTCAATTTTCAACTTACCCCACCATCTTCGTCAGCTGCTTCTCGCTGGCATTGGGCAAAAGGCTACGTAGATGGTCCATGATTCTTGCAAACGACTCCTCCGGTGTGCGGTCGCATTGGCATGCCTCTATGCCAAACAGATGCTCGGGCGTGTTCAGCAATGCCCAGCCCCAGCCGTATTGTCTGCCATGTTTGTCGCGCGGATACACAAAATCCTCTGTCACCACTCGGCACGCCATCTGCAGCCGCGTCACATAGCTGTCGAAACGGCTCCGCATCTTCGCGCCCGTGAAGCCACAGGCATTGCGCAAGTCGCGTGTTATCATGCTGCCGTTTACACGCAGCACTTCCAATATCACCCCCTCTATGCTCTCTTCCTCAGGCTTAGGATACTTGGCTCGGCGGTAGTTGCAAAGGTCTGGCCACCAATCCATCGTGACAAAGCCCGCCTTGCCGTTGAAGAACTTGCCATAGGCAAAATGCCCTTCCGTCACGATAGGTCCTTTCCATTGCCACAGCGGCCACTCCCATCCCTCGTCTGTCACCACATAGCAACATTCGGGTGCTACCAGCTCGTCAGCTGAAAAGCCTCTGATGCCGCTGTCCAACAGCGGCACAAGCCCGATGTGCTGTATCGCGTCCATCAGGTCGGGGCAATTGCGTATAGGTTCAATAGTAATCATCAAGGTTTTTAGGGTTTTAACAGTAAGAGCACCTTTCCAACTTTTAAACTTTTAAGCGAAGCGAACCTTTTGAACATTCATTGCTCAGGCACTACGGCAAAATAGGTCAAATCCTCCGTCTCGCTAGCATTTATCAGGCTGTGGCTATGTCCCTTGGGGCAATAGTGGCACTGCCCGGGCACCAGCCGCTCCTCGCCGTCGTCATACAGCACCTTTGCCTTCCCACTCAGAATATAAATCATCTCGCTCGAGGTCTCATGGCAGTGATAGCCTATCGTGCAGCCAGGCTCCAAACAGCCCTGCATTATCTTGTTCATGCCGTCATTGAACATCCTGTTCTTCGTCACCCCCTCGCCGCCCTTAAATTGGGGCATTAGCGACAACTCTATGTTACTGAAATCTATAACCATATTCTTTACTTTCTTTTCAACCTGCAAAGATACGTTTTTTTTCTTCAACAATACAATTTTTTCTACCCTCTAACGTTATCAGCCTATAACATTTAGAAAATGATTCTACTCGACGACAACACCCCTGCCCTTATGGCTGCAGCTGGAGCACAAAACGCAGCTCCCCCCATCCTTAAAGACGAATTCGGCCAGACCATTCTGGCGCAGGACAGCATCACACGCACCGTGGCCGACAGCCTCAAAAGCATGAACCTCACCGACCTCAAAGACGTGGTCACCGGACGCAACACCATTGTGCAGGACGGCCTACATGCCCTCACCGAACTCACCGTCAGCTTCATTCCCAAGCTTCTCATCGCCATCCTCATCCTCTGGGTAGGCATGAAACTGGCTAAGATGCTCAAAAAGTTTATCGTCCGCACTCTCGAGAAACGCAATGCCGAGCCTTCGCTCAAAACCTTCCTCGGCTCGCTGGTCGACGTGCTGCTCAAGGCCATGATTATCATCATGGCGATGGATGTCATCGGCATTAAGGCCACCTCCTTCATCGCCCTCCTCGGTGCCATGGGTCTCGCCATCGGTATGGCATTGCAAGGCACCCTGCAGAACTTTGCCGGCGGTGTTATCATACTGCTGATGAAGCCTTTCAAGGTCGGAGACTATATCGAATGTGCATCTTACAAAGGCTATGTGCGTGAAATCAAGATATTCAACACCACCATCCAGCCTTTCAACGGCCGCACCATCATAGTGCCCAACAGCGAACTCTCCAACAAATCGCTTATCAACCACACCCGCGAGCCCATCATCCGCCTCGACATTGTCGCCTCCGTCGCCTATGGCACCGACCTCGACCACGCCAAAGAGGTCCTCATGCAGGTCATCAACGACGAGCCCCTGGTCCTCCACGAGCCCAAGCCCCCCGTAGTTGCCGTCAGCGAACTAGGCAACAGCTCGGTCGACTTCTCCATGTGGATGTGGGTGAATGTCGAGGATTACTGGACCGTCTGGCTCCGCATCCGCGAGAATATCTACAAGGCACTCTATGCCAATCACATCTCAATCCCCTTCCCCCAACTCGATGTCCATCTCAATCAGAATTAAGAATCGCTCTAATATAATAAATGACTGAATTTTGCCAAACTGTCTCAATGTCGCGTCCCTTCGGGACGCTGAGTAGTAGGTTTATCTCAGACCCCACACTGCGAAACCTATCCGAAAAAGGGGGTTGCTCCCTTTGGTCGCGACCCCAGGTTTCTTGTATGGGGTTTCTTCGAGACGTTGCTGCATCTCGGCATAGCTCGAACGAGTTCGGCTCTGCGCTCGACTTTGCAACGTTATTGAAATTCAGCCTCTCGAGGCTGTAAAAAATCAGTCAGATATAGCATAAGAGCGATCTATTTTTGAAGAATCTGTTTTATTTTGATGTAAGGTGACTTCTATAAATCACCTCGAGAGGTGTGACCATTAATAACACCGTATAAACAATGTACGGTGTCGCGACCGAAAGGAAGCAACATCGTACATTGTGCAGTGCAGTGATAATCAGGATGTAGCCAAGCTGATTCTCGGAGAGACGCGACAATGAAAACAAATAAATAGAACCCACAAAAAGCAATATGTCAGTTTTTTTTCCGTACTTTGCATTTTATTTTAGAAGCTGTTTGAATTTTATTGATGAATTTTATTATGCAGATAGACGAGCAGATTTTACTCCTTTTTGAGGGCGCAATGGGGTTCCATTGTAACCGAAAAAAGGAGTAAAAGATGCCGTATATGTGCTTTAAGAAAATCATTGAATTAAATTTAAACAGCTTCTTAATTTATCCATCATATCAATTGTAATCTTTATCAACCATGAAAACAAATTCTTTCCGCGCACTGACCAGCCAAGAGGTCCAACAACTACAACTTCTGGGCAACCGTGCCGACAACTGGGCCGAAGTGACCGTGAGCGACCCCTTCGATGCCAATCTTTTCCGCAACAACGTATTTATGGGCACCCTACGACTCGGGGCATTCAGCACAGGCTGCCTGCACGACGGCGACCTGCACCTGCCGGAAGGAATATACAACTCTATGCTTGCCAACGCCACGGTGGGCGACCACTGCGCCCTGCACAATGTGCGCATGCTCAGTGGCTATAGCGTAGGCGAGCACTGCCTGCTGTTCAACATTGACGAGATGACCGCCTCGGCCCCCAACATAGAGAATGAGTATCCCTGGATAGAACCCATGAACGAGAATGGCGGCCGCCGCATCCTCCCCTTCGCCGGCATGACTATCGGCGATGCCTACCTGTGGGCCAAATACCGCGACCACGGCAAGATGGTAGAACGCCTCGAGGCCATGACCCGCCAACGTCTCGCCACCCCCGACGGCGCCTACGGCCATGTGGGCAGCCACTGCACCATCAAGAACACCCACACCCTCCACAACGTCACCCTCCTCTCGGATGCCGACACCCCCACCCGCATCGAAGACTGCATCGTGCTGGCCGACGGCGTGGTGGGCTACGGCAGCACCTGCGAATACGGTTGTATCGCCATGCGCTTCGTGCTGGGCGAGCACGTACACCTTGAATTCGGCGTGCGCCTCAACGACACCGTGGTGGGCGATAACTCTACCATAGCCCGGTGCGAAGTGGGCAACAACATCATCTTCCCCGCCCACGAGCAGCACCACAACAACTCCTTCCTCATCGCCTCGTTGGTGATGGGGCAGAGCAACCTGGCCGCCGGCTGCACGGTAGGGTCCAACCACAATGGCCGCACCGCCGACAACGAGATCGTCGCCGGCCGCGGTTTCTGGCCCGGCCTCTGCACCAGCCTCAAGCACTCCTCCAGCTTCGCCTCCTACTGCCTCCTCGCCAAAGGAGCCTACCCCGCCGAACTCAGCATCACTCTCCCCTTTGCACTGGTCAACAACAACCCCGCCAAAAACCGCCTAGAAGTGATGCCCGCCTACTGGTGGATGTACAACATGTATGCCCTCAACCGCAATATCACCAAGTTTGCCAAGCGCGACAAACGCAAGAAACGCGCCCAACACATCGTCTTCACGCCCTTCGCCCCCGACACCGCAGAGGAGATCATCAACGCCCGCCAACTCTTGAAATACTGGACCGAGCAGGCCTACCTGCAGTCGAAGGCCCAACACCCCAACGACAAGACCGACCCCATCGAGGTGGTGGCCTACGGCATGGAAAAGGGCAAACGCAAAGTAACCGTCCTCAAGGCGGCCCAGGGCTACAAAGCCTACGAAGAGATGCTGATTTACTATGCCATGACTACCCTCACCAACGACGGCAAAGAGACAGCCCTGCCCGACCCCAGCCTGGGCGACGGCCCCCGTGTGCGCGAATGGGTGAACCTGGGCGGACAGCTGGTGCCCCAGGCCGACCTCGACCAACTGATGAGCCAGATAGAGCAGGGCACTATTAATAGCTGGGACGAGATACACGAGCGTTACGACCAGTGGTGGGAGGCCTACCCCGACATGTGCCGCCAACATGCCTACCTCACCCTGTGCGACCTGCTGCTCTGCCGCACCATCAGCGACGAGCAGTGGCAGACACTGCTGCAGCGCTTCACCACCATCCGCCAGTATGTGGCCGACCAGGTCCGCATCACACGACAGAAAGACGAGGAGAACCTCTTCCGCCAGATGACCTACCGCAACGACGCGGAGCTACAGGCCGTGCTGGGATAAAAAGTTAGAGTTGGGCTTTTAGCTCTAGAAGGAATTCTTTTGCCTCGAGGAGGGTCTGCGAGACCTGCAGGAGGCTGTCGGACGTTCCCTTTTGCCGCAACTGGTCGTTGACCCCATCGAGGGTGTAGCCGCAGTCGCGCGTAAGATGGTAGATGTGCTTGAGCAGAGCAATGTCGTCGGCCGAATAATAGCGGGTGCCCTTATTGTTTTTGTGAGGCTGGAGAGCAGGTATCTCTTTCTCCCAGAAACGCAGGAGTGAGGGGTTGACACCCAGTTCATGGGCTACCTCACCGATGGTGTAATAGACTTTTTCAGACATAGTGTTCTAGGTTTGATTGTGTAGGATAGTGTGAAACAGGGGGGGCGTTAGTAGGTGTAGTATCCTTGATTGTCTTGGTAGGATTGCTGCTTGGTGTATTTGACATCCTTGAGGCTGCTGGCCTTGATGTTGATTTGGAAATTCCAGCTTTTGTAGTAGCCGAAGGGGACCCAGTTGAAGCGCATCTCCCAGCAATGGAGGTCGCGGTAGATGTCGAGTGAGGTGTAGGACATGCCCTTATTGACGAAGTCGTAGCCGGTGGAGAAGGCAATCTTCCAATTGGGGGTAAGGTCGACATTGCCCGAGACGCTGAGTGTCTGGATAACCTCCTTCTTGAGGTTGAACTGGGCGGCGATGTAGGTGCTGACATAGCTGAGGGTGTAGTTGAACGAGAGGTTCCAGGGCATGGAGAAGTCGGCATAGGTGCCCATCATCAAGGCGGGGTTGTAGTTGAAGGGGGTCTGCATGATGGGTGGTACTATCAACTCGCCCTGAGACTTATCGCCCTTCTTTTTGCCACCCTTTGACTGGAAGGTGGAGTTGTTGATGCTGTAGGAAATCTGGGCGCTCCAGGTGGAGTTGTTTTTCTGAAGCAGTTTGTCCTGCACCTTCCAAATGAACTGGTCGTGCTTGCGGCCAGCACTGTCGATATAGTAGGGGCTGAAAGAGCCGGAATAGTTCAGCACGAGGTTCTTGAAGAGAGTAGTACGTCCCGTGACGCTGAGGTCGGACCAGCGCAAGGAGTCTTTGGCGAGGTCGTAGCTGGTATTGAAACTGAGATTCTCGAGAAGGGTAATCTTGCGCACGCCGGTGACGGTGTCCTTCTTGTTGGCCACCTTCATCTCCAGATTGTTGCCTATGCTGAAAGTGACACGACCCGAGCGACCGTCGCTAGGACCGCCATAAAGGCTCTGCTCAAAGATGGAGTAGCGATGGACGTAACCTGTATTGTCGGTATAGGACTGCCACCAGCCGAGCTTGGGATTGCCGAAGTCGGGGCGGTAGTTGAAGGAGACGGAGGGGTTGATGACGTGGCGGAGAGCCTTGACAGGACCGTACTTGAAGTTAAACATGCCGTAGATGCGGGTGGAGAGGGAGGAGGTGAAGCCGACGTCGCGGTTGGCACGGAAGCCACGGACAGTGTCGACAAGGAGAGTGTTGGCGACGGTGTCGAAGGATTTGCGTATGGTGCTCCAGTGCCACCGTTCGGTGTAGTTGACCGAGGAGGTCCAATTAAAGTATTTGAGCACCTTTTGCGAGAAACTGAGGGGGACGGCATGCTGGATGCCATACTGCATCTTGTTGAGGATGGAGAGTTTGAAGAGGTCGGAGTCCTGAGAGGTGATGTTGTTGTCGGCCGAGAAGGTGTAGGAGAGCGAGATGTTCTCATACCAGCGGTAGGAGCCGTTGACCATCTTGCGGCGGAGGGGATAGAAGGTGGTGGAGCTGAGGGAGAGCGAGGGGAGCTTGAGGTTGATGAGGCCGGTCTGTACGTTGTAGGACTCGCGAAGGGAGGCGGCCAGGTTGAAGCCTCCACCTAGCTGGGCAGTATAGGAGATGCTGGAGGTGGTGGTGCTGTTGAAGTAGTCGTTGCGATTGGTGGTATTCTTGTTATAGTTGCGGCTCTGGAGGTTGACGTTGGCCGAGAAGCGGCTGCGAGGGTTGGCCTTGGCATCCTGGTCGTGCTTCCATACCAACTTGAAGTCGCTAAACTTGTTGAAGGTAGCGCTGTCGCCGGGGATGCCCTCCTTGGTGATGCCGTAGCGGAGGTCAAAGTCGCCCTTGAACTTATAGCGCACATAGTAGTTGCTGCGCGCTTCGGCCGCCCAGCTGAGGTTGGTGTAGAGTTCACCCAAGAGCGAGAGGTCGATGTTGTCGTTGATAGGCCAGTAATAGCCGCCGTCCTTGAGATAGTAGCCACGGTTGTTCATCCACCCATAGTTGGGCATCAGGATGCCCGAAGTGCGGTCTTTCTTCATGGGGAAGAAGGCAAAGGGTAGGACGAGGGGGGTGGGAACATCCTCGATGGTGACATAGGCTGGACCGGTGAAAATCTTGTCGCCCGTGATGAGCTTAGAGTGACTGAAGTTGATAGCGAAATGGGGGTGGGAGTAGTTGCAGGTGGTGTACTGCCCACCATTGAGGTACATGATGGAATCGCTGATTTTCTTGACCCGCGACCCATGGAGGAAGCCTTCGCCCTGCTGGGTGATGACACCCGAGATAATGCCCTTCTTGGTATTATAATTGAAAGCGATAGTATCGGCCATATACTCGGCGTCGCCCTCCTTGAAGAAGGGACGCCCGACAGGGTTGCCGTTGGAGTCGACAACATGCTGGGCATAGAGCATCTGGGTGTTGAAGTCGACCCTGATTTCGTCGGCTTTGAGCTCCATGGATTCATATTCTATCTTGCCCTTGTTGTAGAGCTGTGCCTTGCGTCGGTTGACATCGAAGGCGATGGAGTCTTGAGCCTGATAGTGGACTATGCTGGTGAGGGCACTAGGCGAGTTGCCTATGACGGGCAGCTGGGAGTCGAGCGTATCGGGAGGAAAGTCGAGCGTATCGTCGTCCATGGCTTCAAGCGAATCGACCAAAGATTTAAGCGAATCGGCAAAGGCGTTGAGTGAATCGGGCAGGGCAGCAGACAAGCTGTCGGGCAATGAATGCAACGACGTATCAGCCTGTCGTACAGAAGGTGAAAGCCCCTTGAGAAGCGAACGGGAGGAGCCGAGGGAGGGAGACAGAGGCGAAGAGACGGTGTCGACCTGGGCAAAGAGGTCAGTGGTCAGCCCTAGAAACAAGACTAACAAACAGATGTTCAAAAGTTTCCACTTATTTTTTCTCACTTTCCGAATTTACTCGTATCTTTGCAATTTGAAATTGCAAAGATACCAACTTTTTGCTCATTTTTGAATAATAAAAAAATACAATTGAAAATGAAACGCTTACTCGCCCTTTTTATTGTGCTGGTATGCATAAATGGAACTACATTTTCTCAAAAAAAAGCTGCCGGGCAGGTAAAAACCGTTGTAATTGACGCAGGTCACGGCGGTGACAAACCAGGTGCCATAGGCAAAAAAAGTAAAGAAAAGAACATCACCCTCTCGCTTGCCCTTAAGTTGGGGAAGCTGATTGAGGACAACTACCCCGATGTGCGAATCATCTATACCCGCACTACCGACGTAGACATCACCCTCGCCGAACGCGCCCGCATAGCCAACCGCGCCAAAGCCGACCTCTTTCTCTCGATTCACTGCAACTCGTGGACCAACTCGACCCCTACAGGCGTGGAGACCTACGTCATGGGTCTGTCGCAAAGCCGAGCAAACATGGAGGTGGCCAAGAAGGAAAATGCCGATATATTGCTGGAGAAGGACTATAAGGACAACAGCGACTACCAGGGCTTCGACCCTAACTCGCCCGAGAGTTTCGTGATGTTCGCCATGTATCAAAATGCCTATATCGACAAGAGCCTAGACTTCGCCGGCCTCATACAAGACCAATACAAGAGCGCCATCAAAACCATCAACCGAGGGGTGAAACAGGCGGAAATATTTGTATTGTATAAGACCGCTATGCCGGCTGTGCTCACCGAGGTGGGATTTATCAGCAACCCCGAAGAGGAGCAGTACATGTTGTCGGACGAGGGACAGGCCACCATCGTGGTGAGCATATTCAAGGCATTTGTGGCCTACAAGAGCCAGACCGAGGGAACCAAGGCACCCACCGACTTGAAGATAGAACTGAAGGGCTATAAGAATCCCACAGCCAAGAAGAAGACCGAGGCACCCGCCATAACGGAAAAAGCCACCCCCGAGACCGAGAAACAACCCAAGGACGAAGCTGTGATGGTGAAAGAGGAGCCTCCAATGCCCTCGACCATGATACCCTCGACCGCACAGACCCATGTGGAGCCTCCTCTGCCCTTGGATGAACCTACGGAGATTGAGTTACCGATAGCTCCCTACCCCACGACCGAGGAAGCCTCATCCGAACCCACCCTGCCTGTAGCCACCACCGGCAGCAAAGAAGTGGTGTATAAGGTACAGTTTATGACCAGCACCCAGCGACTCAAGGCCAACGCCCGAGAGTTTAAAGGCATCACCGACTATGAGACCTACCAGCAGAAAAACATTATATGCTACACTACCGGACGCTTCTCTTCGGCACGCGAGGCAGCCGAGTACCAAAAGACCGTACGCGGGAAAGGCTTTGCAGATGCTTTTGTGGTGGCCTTCCAAGGCGAGGAACGCATCAGCATGCAAAAGGCAAAAGAAATCAATGGGAAGTAGGCTCTCACTTAATTATGCTATAACGTAATTACGTAATAACAATTAAATTATCAACGAATCATCATATCAACATTTAAAAATGATTGAAGTCAAAAATATAACTAAGATTTACGACGGCCAGCGGGCATTGGACAATGTCAGCTTCACGGTGGAGAAAGGCGAGGTGGTGGGACTTCTGGGTCCCAACGGAGCTGGCAAATCGACACTGATGAAGATACTCACCTGCTATATCCCCCCTACCGAAGGAGAGGCAGCCATCTGCGGCCATAGCATCTACGACGACCCTCTGGCGGTGCGCAGGGAGATAGGCTACCTGCCCGAACACAACCCTCTTTATCTTGAGATGTACGTGAGAGAATTTCTGAACTTCTCAGCCGGCATCAACGGCTTGAAGCATTGTAAGGACCGAGTGGAAGAGATGATTGAGCTAGTGGGACTTACCCCCGAGAGCAACAAGCGCATCGGCCAACTATCAAAAGGCTACCGCCAGCGCGTGGGACTAGCCCAAGCCCTAATACACGACCCCAAGGTGCTAATACTCGACGAGCCTACCACCGGACTGGACCCCAACCAGCTGGAGGAGATCCGCAGCGTCATCAAGAACGCTGGCAAAGACAAGGTAGTGCTCCTCTCGACCCACATCATGCAGGAGGTGGAGGCTATGTGTACACGCGCCATCATCATCAACCACGGCAAGATAGTCTCCGACGACCACCTGCACAACATCAGCTCACAGCAGCTGACAGAGAAGTTCCACCAAGTAACAATGAATAGTTAATCAATTGTCCGACTAATCCGACCAGTCTGACCAGTCCGACCAGTCCGACTAAAAAAAAGAAACAATATGACTCGCCAACAGCTTATAGACCTAATCCACGCCCGCCGCTCATTCCTCTGCGTGGGGCTAGACGTAGATAAAAACAAGATGCCCGCTCACCTGCGCGACGCGCAGGACGGCGTATTCCTATTCAACAAGGCAATAATCGATGCCACCATCGACTATGCCGTTGCCTACAAGCCCAACCTCGCCTTCTACGAAGCTATGGGCATAGAGGGTCTGGTGCAACTAAAAAAGACGATGGACTATTTGCACCAACTGGGCAAACCCGCCTTCACCATTGCCGATGCCAAGCGTGGCGACATCGGCAACACCTCGCAGCAGTACGCCAAGGCATTCCTCGACCCACAGGGCGACTTCGATTTCGATGCCCTCACCATCGCACCCTACATGGGTGCCGACTCGGTGCAGCCCTTCACGGTCTACGACGGCAAATGGGTCATCCTACTTGCCTTGACTTCAAACAAGGGAGCCTTCGACTTCCAGTTCCTGCCGGTCGGTGGTGAAAAGAAACTCTTCGAGCAAGTGCTTGAAACATCACAACAATGGGGCAATCCCGACAATATGATGTACGTGGTGGGAGCCACCAAGGCCGACATGCTCACACAGGTACGTGCCATTGTGCCCAACAGCTTCTTGCTGGTGCCTGGCGTGGGAGCCCAGGGAGGCAGCCTCGAAGAGGTCTGCAAATACGGTCTTACTCATGATTGTGGCCTGCTGGTCAACTCCTCGCGTGGCATCATTTACGCCTCCAATGGCGAGGATTTTGCCGAGCGTGCTGCCGAAGAAGCCCACAAACTACAACAACAAATGTCAGCCGTACTATGACCCTTGACGAGAACACCCGACAGCGGGGTATTAGAACCCTGCACATACTGCTAATCCTCAGCTTCATCTACACGGGCATGTGGACGCTATGCCATTTCATGTTGGGACTTACCGGTCCTGACATGCGGCAGGCCATGCTGGAGACATACCAATCCATGGCCGAAAAGAACGAAAGCTTCTCGGCATACGCCATCTTTTGCGAGAAACTCTTTGCCGTCCCGCAGTGGTACTACGTCATTTGCGGACTGCTTGATGCCATCTCATTCGCTGGTCTGCTGCTCATGTGGCGGCTACGCAAAAATGGCTTCCACTGCTACACGCTGGCCAAACTGATGCTGATGCTGATGCCCTTGCTCTTCCTCGACCGCTCATATGTAGGCTTTGGCGACATGATGATGGCGGTTCTGTTCATTGTCTACTACTTCTTCTTGATGAAAAGCCTCGGCGCTTTTGGCGGCAATACCGAACCTACCGATACATCTACCCCATCCGATACACCCAAAGAATAACCAATCCATGAAGAAATCATTCACCCTTACACTAGTTGCACTCACGCTGGCCATACTCTGCGGATGCCACCGCGATAAAAAAGAATTTGCAACCACTCTGCGTGAAGACACCCGCCAAATGATTCTGACCCAACATGACGACTTCTGGCCCGACGGCGACACGCTGGGTCTGAAGAACAGCTATTCACTCGTTTGGCCTGACGAAGGCGTGCTCACCCCCGAGGCGGAACAGGAACTGCTGCTACGCTACTTTGGTGACAGTACCGCCACCACCTTCGGGCAGGCTGCCGAACGTTGGCTCAACACCTCATGGCTTTACGAGGAGGATATGCCCTCTCTGAAGAAACAAACGGTGGACAGCATTCCCGACGGGATGCCCTACAACTATGGCGAGCTTCGAAGCGAATACTCCGCCAACGGCAATATCGGCACCTTCAGCATCTTTGAGGAGTGCTTCGCCTACCTTGCCGCCCACGGCATGTATTTTGATCAGTACTTGAATATCGACCTCAGTACCCGTCAGGTCATCCACCTCAACGACCTAGTGGACACCACCCAACTAGGCGAGGTGATTGTCCGCGCCGTGGAAGACCTGACTGTGAACAAAGATGTGCTCGACTGCCTCTTCGACGACTACCAGCAGACCGGTCGCCTGCCCGTGCCGCAAGACTTCCTTATCGACAGCACCCGCAGCACCATCACCCTCGTCTATCAGCTCTACGAGATTGCCCCCTATGCCTGCGGCATACAGAGCATCGTGCTGCCCATCTTCTGGCTATCGAAGCACATACCCCTCACCCCCTACGCTAAAGAACTCTTCGGCGAAGGCTGCTCACTCTAGATTAAAAAGTGAAAATTGAAACCATTGGGGCACTTTTCCCCCCAATAATTTCAATTTTCACCTTTCACTTTTCAATTAACCCAAATCGGTCATTAGGGTTTATGGCAGATTAGTATTTGTTTCGAGCAGATTGGCCGCATCGCTGGCAAAGGCGTAGCGGGCTACGGCGAGACAGGGATGTGGACAAGATGCCGAAAGAAATGCTGATATGGCATAAACAGACCTTAAAAAGCGAGAAAGGATCTAAAAGTCGGTCTAATGACCGATTTGGGATTAATATTCCACCTTAGGTTCCATCTCCTTGGCCTGGGCGACCATCTTCTCAATCTCTTTGACTGAGGGGACGCGGTTGACCAAGTTTTTCTGGGCGTTCACCTCCTCCATCTTGGCTTGGAGGTTGGCGGGTACTCGGTGGCGGAATTCCTTGATGGTGTCCACTCCTGCTGCTTCGAGCAATTCGGCAAACTGACCGGCTACACCGTTGATGCGGAACAGGTCGGCG
>JAEEGI010019224.1_pt1 | contig 13791 bp, 9 predicted proteins | sample 8958751 | NCBI WGS metagenome assembly JAEEGI01 (sample SAMN16246545, study PRJNA631951) | gut metagenome | biome: gut microbiome; feature: rumen; material: KS-attached | host: Bos | place: Iran: Karaj | collected 2018-10
GCAGTTGCATAAGCCCTCTGCGAAGTTGCATTTTCCAAAGGATATTTATATTATATTATATATATATTATAATATATATATAATATAAAATTTATCTTTCCCTTTTTTACCCACAGTATAGCAAATACCTAATGCAACTGTGTCACTGCGTCACAGTGTCACTGCGTCAGGGACACTTCACTCATGGGCTGCCCTTTATTAAAAATGTGTAATTTCAGGACTTATCCTTGTCATCTCCCAAAAAATTGTTATCTTTGCAAGCTGAAGTGAAAAATAGAACTATGACAACATCAAAATCCATAATATCTGAACTGCAAGAAAAGGTGATGCTGTTCATCGACGATTATGACGCAATGGATAGTGAATTATAAAGTGTAAGGATATGACAAAGAAACAAGCAATAAAACTCTTTGAAGAAAAAGAAGATCCGCACGGTATGGGATGATGTGGAAGAGAAATGGTATTTCTGTGTGGTGGATGTCGTTGAGGTCCTGACAGATAGTACCAATCCTCAAACCTATTGGCGTGTTTTAAAGAACAGGTTAAGAAAAGAGGGAAACGAAACCGTTACAAATTGTAACGCTTTGAAACTTCGCGCTGCTGACGGTAAGATGCGCCTTTCAGGCAATGGATAACTCAGGTGACCCAGAAAATGGCAGTAGGATGATGAAACAGATAGAAGTCGTAGCAGCAATTATACACGATGACGAGGGGCGTATCTTCACCACCCAGCGAGGATATGGCGACTATAAGGACGGCTGGGAATTCCCAGGTGGAAAGATGGAATTGGGTGAAACTCCAGAGGAAGCTTTGAAACGTGAAATATGGGAGGAGTTGGAAACGAGAATCGTAGTGGAGAGATTGGTGCATACCGTAGAATTTGATTACCCGCAGTTTCATCTTACGATGCATTGTTTTTGGTGTCATGTAGAGAGTGGCTCTCTGACGCTGAAGGAGCACGAGGCGGCGAAGTGGCTGTCAAGGAATGAGTTAGACAGCGTGAAGTGGCTGCCAGCGGATGTAAAAGTGGTTGAAGATGTAAAAAGGATGATGTAAGATGATTGGTACAGGTTTGCGACATACCAACAGGCAAAAATGATGTAAAATGATTAAAATTTACGTCAAAATGATTGCATATTGAAATAAAATGCTTATATTTGCAGCGTTAAAACATGAAGATTATGGCACAGGTATCTATGACGGTGAGAATGGACTCACAACTGAAACAGAATTTTGATGCACTCTGCGCACGTATGGGCATGAGCGTTAACGCTGCTATCAACATCTTTGCAAATGCTGTTGTAAGGACGCGCAGCATTCCCTTTAAGATAAGTGCAAATTATACAGAAGTTGAAGACCAGGCTTTGAGGGAATTCCGTGAATTCAGGAATATGGTTGCTGCCAGCGACAGGCCAGAACTTACACTGGATGAAATCAACGAGGAAATACGGTTGGCACGTGAGGAAATGGCTGCACGGAATAACACAGCACTATGATTAAAGCAGTTATAGACACAAATGTGGTTGTGTCGGCATATATCACAAAGAATCTGGAAGCAGCAACCTCTAAGGTTTGGGAGGCTGTTTTGCAATGTAAACTGACGCCCATTTATAATGACGAAATCCTCAGCGAGTATTCTGAGGTGCTGCGTCGTAAGAAATTTGGTATTCCTGAGCATCTTATAAAATGGGCGTTAGACAAAATAGTTACCAATGGGGTTCGAGGTGAACGCGTATTGAGCGATGAGTTTCTCCCAGACCCCAAGGACGTAGTGTTTTATGAAGTAGCCCTGTCGAAGGAAGATGCTTATCTAGTGACAGGCAACACAAAGCATTTCCCCAAGAAGCCCATTGTTGTTACACCTGCTGAGATGCTGGAAATTCTACAACGCGAAGGCATCCTGTGATGAGAAACATTTCTTGCATTTCCTGTTAAAAGGTGCTGGAAATTTTGTAATTTATCCTACTGTGCCTTCGAGGGAGACGCTGAGTAGTTTCTGGGCCTCGACGGCAAACTCCATGGGGAGCTTCTGGAGCACCTCTTTGGCATAGCCGTTGACGATGAGGCCTACGGCTTGTTCCGTTGGAATGCCGCGTTGGTTGCAGTAGAAGAGCTGGTCTTCGGAGATCTTCGAGGTGGTTGCCTCGTGTTCGAAGATAGCCGTCTCGTTATGCACATCCATGTAAGGGAAGGTGTGCGCACCACAGTCGGAGCCCAACAGCAGCGAGTCGCAACTGGAGTAGTTGCGGGCATTCTCAGCGGTAGAGGCTGCACGCACCAGTCCACGGTATGAGTTTTGCGAGTGACCTGCCGAGATGCCTTTCGAGATAATCGTCGATTTCGTGTTTCTGCCGATGTGAATCATCTTCGTACCCGTGTCAGCCTCCTGGTAGTTGTTGGTGACGGCCACGGAGTAAAATTCGGCGGTACTATTGTCACCCCTTAATATACATGAGGGGTATTTCCAGGTAATGGCACTGCCTGTTTCGACCTGCGTCCATGACAGCTTGCTGTCAGTGCCGCGCAGGTCGCCTCGCTTGGTGACAAGGTTCAACACGCCGCCTTTGCCGTTCTCGTCGCCAGGATACCAGTTCTGGACGGTGGAGTACTTGACTTCGGCACGGTCCATGACGATAATCTCTACGATGGCAGCATGCAGTTGGTTCTCGTCACGCATGGGAGCGGTACACCCTTCGAGGTAGGACACATACGAGTCGTCGTCGGCTACGATGAGAGTTCGCTCAAACTGTCCCGTATTGCGGGCATTAATGCGGAAGTAGCTGCTTAACTCCATCGGACAACGTACCCCCTTGGGGATATAGACGAAGGAACCGTCGCTGAAAACGGCGCTGTTGAGGGCAGCATAGAAATTGTCGCGGTAGGGTACGACAGAACCTAAATACTTTCGTACCAAGTCGGGATGCTCCTTGATGGCTTCGCCAATGGAACAGAAGATGACGCCCTTTTCGCGAAGTTTCTCCTTGAAGGTGGTCTTCACAGAGACGGAGTCCATGATGGCATCGACAGCAGTATTGCCGCTCAGCGCTAAGCGCTCCTCAAGGGGAATGCCCAGCTTGTCGAAGGTCTTCTCCAGTTCAGGGTCGATCCCAGCGGTAGAACCGCTGGGCACATTTTTTGCCGTGGGGTCGGCATAGTAGCTGATGGCCTGATAGTCAACGGGTGGCACATGGACGTGACCCCATGTGGGCTCAGTCTGTTCCTTCCAATAGTGGAAGGCCCGCAGGCGGAAATCGAGCATCCAGTCAGGTTCCCCTTTCTTAGCGGAGATGAGCCGAACGACGTCTTCGTTCAGCCCCTTCTCTATGATTTCTGTATGTACATTGGTAGTAAATCCGAACTCGTACTTCTGTTCGGCCACCTGACGGACAAATTCGTTGTTATTTTCCATTACTTTTTCTATTTCGCCTGCAAAGGTATTAAGAAAAATTGAAAAATTAAAGAATTAAAGAATTAAAGAATTGAAGTTATAATTAATTAATATTCGAACGACGAGCCTCCTAAGAACTCACGCAGCAATGACGTGGGTGGAATCTGGTCTTCAGGAATTGGCCGTATGTACTTGAGGAACTTCAACAGTCGGTAGGCTTCAGCAAACTCCTCGCAGTTCTCTGGAACCTGCTCCAACAGCGGCTCGGCCTGGTTTTTGATGACAGCCAGCTCGAAGAGCATGGCACTGTTGAACATGGCGTCAGCATTCTCCTGATAGGGGAAAATCCACTTGTTCTCGCCTCTACGTACTGAAGCCCAACGGCGGATGCTGCCCAATGCATCGACACCACGATACTTATGGTCGCGTATGATGCGGCGCAAAAGTCGGTTGTCAGTAGTGGGGATGTAATTATGGTTGTCAAGCAAGATGGTGGTCAATGCGGAGGCATAGACTCGGAAAATATCCTCCTGAGGAACCTGAGCCGTGAGTTCAGGATTCAGGGCATGGATGCCCTCGATGATCAGCATCTCGTTACCTTTCAGCTGTAGCTTGCGGCCACTTTTCTCGCTGCGACCAGTCTGGAAGTTGTAGCGTGGCAGTTCTACCTCATCGCCACGGAACAGAGCGTTCAACTGCTCGTTCAGCAGGGGAATGTTCAGGGCGTGCAAGTGCTCGAAGTCGTAGTCGCCATTGATGTCCAACGGTGTCTGTTCGCGATCAAGGAAGTAGTCGTCGAGCGAGATGCCGATGGGGTGGATACCGTTGACTGCCAGCTGGATGGAAAGACGCTTACAGGTCGTTGTCTTACCACTGCTGCTGGGACCTGCAATAAAGACCACCCTGACGCTCTTGCGGCTGGCTATCTCGTCGGCTATCCGTGCTATCTTCTTCTCCTGCAAGGCCTCTCCGAGCTGAATCAACTGGTTGGCATGACCTTTCTGAATGGCGCTGTTGAGGTCGCCTACGGTACGCATGCCGAGGATGCCCTGCCAGCGGTGGTGTTCCTTGAAAATCTCGAACATCTTGTCCTGGCGGATGAAAGCGCCCAGCTTCGAGGGGTCTTCTCTCGAAGGAATGCGCAACAGTATGCCGTCGAAGTAATATTCCAGTCCAAAGAGGTATATCTGTCCTGTCGAAGTGAGCAGCGAACCATAGTAGTAGTCGTTATAGCCGTCTATATCATAATAGGTGGTATAGAGTCGTCCTGAACCCTCGAGGAGTTTCACTTTCGACTTATAGCCAGCTTCACTAAACATCTGTATGGCTTCCTCAGTAGTCGCTTCATGACGGTGGATGGGAATGTCGGCGTCGATAATCTGCTGCATACGCTGGCGAAGTTCATGCACGTCGTCAGGGGTGACCTCTATCTTTCCACCCTGTTCCTCTATCCTCTCAATATTCACAAAGTAGCCGTTGCTGATAGGAATGTCTATGACCACGCGGCAGCCAGGCCAGAGGTCGTGGGCGGCCTTTGAAAGGATGAAGAACAGCGTCCGGGTATAGGCTCTCACTGCGCTGGCGGCATGCAAATCCAGGAACTCAATGTCCTTGGGTTTATAGACGCGATAGTGCATTCCTTCTACCTTATTGTTAACGCGAGCGCTGACTGGTCCGTACTCCATTTTGAGGCCAGACAAAGAAAAAATTTCAGAAAGTGTGCTTCCGATGCTTATATTTAAAGTTTTTTTATTATTTTTGCAACGGATTTTGATTTGTTGTTCCATAGACGTAAAGTTTTAGTGTTCGGCAAAGGTACGAAAAATAATTTAAAAGCGAAGAATGAAGCATAAAAAAAATGCCTCCGCTTAACATAAAATTGTAAATGGTAAAACGTAAAATAGTCAATTAGTATGTCGTTTTGGGTTATTTTTAAGTTGTTAGGCTCGTTGGCTCTGCTCATGTTTGGTATGAAGTCAATGAGTGAGGCCCTGCAGAAAATGGCAGGTCCACAGTTGCGTCACGTCCTTGGAGCCATGACCACCAATAGGTTCACGGGTATGCTGACAGGTACGTTGGTAACGGCATCAGTACAGTCATCGACGGCTACTACGGTGATGACCGTATCGTTTGTCAATGCTGGCCTGCTGACACTGGCACAGGCCATCTCAGTCATTATGGGTGCCAACATAGGTACCACACTGACAGCATGGATCATGGCTGTGGGTACGTCGAGCAGCGACGCCTCGCCATTCGACATCAGTATCGTGTCGTATATAGGCTTCTTCATAGGCATTGTGCTCATCTATATGAAGAAGCATCGCTATATTGGCGACTTCCTGTTTGGTATCGGCCTGTTGCTGCTGGGTCTGACCACGCTGAAGGCAACGGGTATGTCCATGGACTTGGCAAACAACGAGACCGTCACGAGCTTCTTCAAGTCGTTTGATCCAGACTCGTTTGTTACCACGCTGATATTCCTGGTGTTGGGTGGCATCATGACTTTCTGTGTACAGTCGTCGGCAGCAGTAATGGCCATCACGATGTTGCTGTGCTCCACAGGAGCGATGCCCATCTACCAAGGTATTGCATTGGTGCTGGGCGAGAATATCGGCACAACGGTGACCTCGAACCTGGCAGCCCTGTCGGCAAATACGCAGGCTCGCCGTGCGGCACTGGCCCACATGTTCTTCAACGTATTCGGCGTGCTGTGGATATTGTTTGTATTCCGTGTCTTCATCGATATGGTGTGCGGATGGGTCAGCTACGACGTAGAGATGACCAAGGACAATGCCACTAGTAGTGCTTTCCTGGCCAATGCCGCCAAGCTAAACTTCGTGCTGGCAGCCTTCCACACCTCGTTCAATGTGGTCAACACCTTTATCCTGATTTGGTTCATCCCACAGATAGAGCGCTTCGTCTGCTGGGTCATCAAGCCCAAGAAGGTCGACGAGGAGGAGGACTTCCGTCTGCACTTCATTACTGCTGGCTTATTGAAGACCCCAGAACTTTCAGTCCTTGAGGCCCAGAAGGAGATTCAGTCATTCTCCATGCGTATGCAGCGCATGTTCGGCATGGTACGTGAATTGCTGACGTTGTCCTCTAGTGCTACCAACAAGAAAGACTCGAAGGCAGGCGACTTTAACAAGCTATACACCCGCATCGAGAAGTACGAGGGCATCAGCGACAACATGGAGTTGGAGATTGCCAAATACTTAGACTCCGTGAGTGACGCCCACCTCTCTGACGACACTAAGGCAAAAATACGTGCTATGTTGCGTGAGATCAGTGAGTTGGAGTCCATTGGCGATGCTTGCTTCAACATGGCCCGTACTATCTCGCGGAAGTATAACGGTAAGGAAGACCACTTCATTGAGAAACAGTACGACCACCTGCACCAGATGATGGAACTGACTGACCAGTCGCTGACTCAGATGAACCGTCTGATGGCTGGCCGCAAGGAGTCGTTCGACGTCAACCGCACGTTCAATATCGAGAACGAAATCAACAACTATCGTAACCAGTTGAAGTCGCAGAACATCACAGACGTTAACAATCACGAATACACTTATGCCGTGGGAACTATCTACATGGATATCATCAACGAGTGTGAGAAGTTGGGCGACTATGTGGTGAATGTTGTTGAGGCTCGTATGGGCACCAGAAAATAATAACGCAATAAAGCAAAAATAAAAACAGGAAAATATAGGAAGTTTCAAATATTTTTATTAATTTTGCAGGCAAATAACAACTAACAGTATCATACTATGCGAAAAGTTCTATTATTAACCGCCATGATGTTGACTTTCACGTTGACGCTTTTGGCACAGGTAACAAACTCTGCTTTGACAGGTAAGGTGTCCATGCAGGACACCAAGGAAGAGGTTATCGGCGCTACAGTCCAGGCTGTACACGAGCCTTCTGGAACAAAGTATGCAGCTGTGACTAACGAGACAGGTCGCTTTACCATCCAAGGTATGCGTAACGGCGGCCCGTACACGGTAACCGTTAGCTATATTGGCTACGAAACCAAGACCTTCAAGGACCTCACTCTCCAGTTAGGTGAAACCTACAACCTCAGCGTGTGGCTTTCCGAGAATGCCAACGAGTTGACAGAAATCGTGGTTAGCGGTAAGGCATCGAAGTTCTCGGCTGAGAAGACTGGTGCTACTACCAACATTAACAACCGCATCATCCAGGAACTGCCCACCATTAACCGCTCTATAGGTGACATTGCCAAGCTGTCGCCCTACTATGGTGGTTCCAACAGCTTTTCAGGCATGAACGGCAAGATGGCAAACTTCACCCTTGACGGTGCTAACCTGAATAATAACTTCGGACTGTCTTCCGACCTTCCTGGCGGCGGCAACCCTGTGTCGATGGATGCCATCGACGAGGTACAGATGGTGGTAGCCCCCTTCGACGTGCGCCAGTCAAACTTCATTGGTGGCGGTATCAATGCCGTTACGAAGTCGGGTACGAATACTTTCAAGGGCACTGCCTACATCTATTATTCGAACGAGAAGAAATTCTTCCATGGCAATAAGGTCGATGGTACCACCCTGCGCGACCCTGACCCCGATGAGCGTAAGACTTACGGCTTCACGTTAGGTGGCCCCATCATTAAGGACAAGCTCTTCTTCTTCGCCAACTACGAGCGTTACGATGCCGAGAGTATCCCCACCTACTGGCGTCCGCGCACTGATGCCAGCCAAGAAGCAAGCCAGTCAACCTACACCTCGCGTACATTGTTGAGCGACATGCTGACCATCTCTCAGTTTGTCAAGGAGAAGTATGGCTACGACACAGGTTCTGCCAACGAGTTCCCTGGTGGCATCGTCAATAACAAATTCTTGGGTCGCATCGATTGGAACATTAACAACAATCATCATCTGGCAGTTCGCTTTAACCATACCAACAACTCCAAGTGGGTGACTCCCAGCGCTACGTCACGCGACGTGGGTGGTCTGAGCTCATCGTGTGTGGGCATCCAGTCCATGGCATTTGCCAACTCGTTCTACAAGTTGGAGAATAAAGTCACCACGTTCTCGTTCGACTTGAACAGCCGCTTTGGCGAAAAGGCCTCCAACCAGTTATTGGTAACCTACTCGAACATCGACGATCCACGCGATACCAACTCGTCTGTCTTCCCGATGATTGACATCCTGAAAGACAAGGATCCCTACATCACACTGGGATGCGAGCTGTTTACCTATAAGAATCGCGTACAGAACAAGATTCTGACCGTCAACGACAACTTTACCTACTACTTGGGCGACCACAAGCTGACTGCCGGCTTGAGCTTCGAGCATCAGTACGCGCTGAACAGCTATCTGCGTCAGGGCACGGGCTACTACCAGTTTGCCAGCATGGAAGACTTCATGAGCGGTGCTGCCCCCTTGTCTGCCGCACTCACCACAGGTAACGATGGCAACGACAGTCCTGAGTCGAAGGTGAAATTCAATCAGATAGGATTCTACCTGCAGGACGACTGGAACATCTCCGACCGTTTCAAGCTGAACTATGGCATACGCTTCGACAACCTGTTGTTCCAGCAGGCAGATGCCATACGTAATGACGAGTTGTACGCCGTCGACTTCGGTGGTGTCCATGTCGATACAGGCGAATGGCCCAAGAGCAATTGGCAGATTTCACCCCGTATGGGTTTTGTATGGGACGTGTTAGGCGACAAGTCCCTGAAGTTCCGTGGCGGTACGGGTCTCTTTGCAGGCCGTCTGCCCTTGGTGTTCTTCACCAACATGCCTGGCCAGTCGGGTATGATCCAGACAACCTACGTTGCCAAGGACGCCGCTACGATGTCGCAGTTTGCTGGTTCCATCAAGACTGACATGCGCGAGATGGAGGCTGTCATGAAGAGCAATGCCCAGGGTATGGCCTATTATGCTGGTATTGACCATAACTTCAAAATGCCGCAGGTGTGGAAATCGAGCATTGCCATCGACTACCAAATTCCTGTCTCATTCCCGTTGTCAATCACTGGCGAGTTCACTTACACCAAGAACATCAATGCAGTACATATTGAGAACGTCAATATGAAGACACCTGATGACACATGGCAACGCATGGCTGGAGCCGACAACCGTCTGATTTATCCTGCCGCTGCAGACTACAAGTACTGGAAGACGGATGCCTACATCCTGGCCAACAACCATAAAGGCTACGGCTGGACGGCCAACGTCACCGTCAATGCCGAACCTATTAAGGACCTCAACATCATGGCGGCCTATACACATACTGTCAATCGTGAGGTGTCTGGCCTGCCTGGTTCCAATGCCCAGGCCGCCTGGCGATACATGCACACCGTCAACGGTCCTAATGCTTTAGCGGTGACCAACTCGGGCTTTGTAACGCCTGACCGCGTCATTGCCAACATCAGTTATAAGATATGGAAAGAGCACTTCTCGCTGTTCTACAGTGGTTACTCATCTTCAGGCTATAGCTACTGCTACAGCAACGACATCAATGGCGACGGTCTGGCCTACGACCTGATATACATCCCTCGTGATGACTCAGAAATCAAGTTCATTAGCGAAGATGACCGTACCCGCTTCTGGCAGTTTGTCGACCAGGACGACTATCTGAAGAACCACAGAGGCGAATATGCCGATGCCTACGCTGCCCATTCGCCTTGGGTACACACCTTCGACTTTAAGTTTGCCCACGACATTGACCTCAAGGTAGGCAATACCAAGCACAAGCTGCAACTCATTGCCAACATCGAGAACATTGGCAATCTGCTGAACTCGAAGTGGGGCGTGGCAAAGATTATCTCTGGTACGAGCAACGCCATCTTCCCGATACTCAGTGTGGCCAATACCAATGACGTCAAGAAGGGTGCCCAGCCCATCTTCCGCATGAATACGGACAAGACGAGCACCTTCGACTACAACTACAGCTACGGCCAGTGCTGGCGCCTGCAGTTTGGTGTGAAGTACTATTTTAACTAAATGATGTCACCATTCCTGAGACGTTAGCCTCAGGACATTAATACAACTAAAGTTTATTGCCCGTGCGGCCTCTTTCGGTTGTACGGGCAACGTAACAATAAAAACAACAATGAAGAAACTATTCATACTCATCTCTGTTATCGTCCTATTGGCTGGTTGCCGCAAGAGCGAGCCAGTTGCTTCTGTGGTCAATGCGACAGAAGACAACAGCCAGTTTGTAACCTTGACAGATGTTGTGCCTGATGCCATTTTGGAAATCAGATACTTTGGTACCTATAACTTCGTGGGCGACCGCATAGACGGCTATCTGGAGCCAACGGCACTACTCACCCGTCAGGCTGCAGACAGTCTGAAAGCTGTCAGTGACGATGTTATCAAGTTGGGCTATCGACTGAAAATCTACGACGCCTACCGTCCGCAGAAGGCTGTCGACCACTTCATGCGATGGGGAAAGGACATTGCAGACACCCGTATGAAAACATATTTCTATCCTGACCTCGACAAGAAGGTGCTCTTTCCACAAGAATACATCTGCGAGAAGAGTGGCCACACACGCGGCTCGACGCTTGACCTGACACTTTTCGATATGGCTACTGAGAAGGAACTCGACATGGGTGGCACTTTCGATTGGTTTGGGCCAGAGAGTCATCCAGACTTCTGCGGCAATCCTGAGACGCAGGAATTTTCTGGCGATAACAGTAAAAGCCCTGCAGGCCGCTCCATCACTCAGGAACAGTTCAAAAACCGCATGATACTTCGTCAGGCTATGCTGCGCCATGGTTTCAAACCCTTCGATACCGAATGGTGGCACTTTACGCTGAAAGACGAGCCATTCCCCGATACCTACTTTACTTTCCCTGTGAAGAAAATTGATAAATAAGTAACATAAACATTTAACAATTAACATCATGAACTTGAAAAAACTATTTTCAGCTGCGCTGTTGCTTTTATGCACGACAGCTGTGGTGGCACAAGGCATGCAGATGCCGCCGATTCCCGTTGACCCCGATGTGCGTATCGGCAAACTTGACAACGGGCTGACCTATTACATTCGTCACAACAACTGGCCTGAGCAGCGTGCTGAGTTCTACATTGCCCAGCGTGTAGGCTCCATTCAGGAAAATGACGACCAGCGCGGTCTGGCACACTTCCTGGAGCACATGGCCTTCAACGGCTCCAAGCACTTTAAGGGTAACGAACTGCTGCGCTGGTGCGAGAGTGTTGGTGTGAAGTTCGGCACTGACCTGAATGCTTACACTTCTATCGACCAGACGGTATATAATATAAGTAATGTACCCACGACGCGCGAGGGCATTGTTGACTCCTGTCTGCTCATCCTCTACGACTGGGCCGATGGCCTGTTGCTGGAACAGGAGGAGATTGAGAAGGAGCGTGGTGTCATCCACGAGGAGTGGCGCCTGCGTACCTCTGCCCAGATGCGCATGCTGGAGCGTGACCTGCCTAAGCTCTATCCAGGTTCGAAGTATGGCTACCGTATGCCTATTGGTCTGATGGAGATTATCGACAACTTCGAGCGTCCCTTCCTGCAGGCTTACTACGAGAAGTGGTATCGTCCAGACAACCAGGCTATCATTGTGGTGGGCGACGTCAACGTCGATCAAGTGGAACAGAAGATCAAGAATCTCTTCTCGCCCATTCAGCTGCCTGAGAATCGCGCTCTGGTCACCACCGAGCCCGTTCCTGACAACAACGAGGCCATCTTCGTCATTGACAAGGACAAGGAGCAGCGTCTGAATGCAGTGGAGATCATGATGAAGCACGAGGCTACGCCCGACTCCGTAAAGGGGTCTATGGAATATCTCGTGGCTGATTACCTGAAAGATGCCGCCATCTCCATGCTCAACGACCGTCTGAAAGAATTTGCCGAGAAGCCTGAGAGCCCATTCCTGCAGGCTTACGCAGGCTACGGACAGTATCTGCTCTCCAAGTCTGTTGAGGCTTTCGACCTTGACGTGCTGCCAAAGGACGGACAGTTAGAGGCTGCCCTCAAGACCGTCCTCATTGAGGCACGCCGTGCTGCCGAGTTTGGCTTCACCCCTACAGAGTATACTCGCTATAAGGCCAACTACACCAGCAATCTCGACAAGCAGTACTCCAACAAGGACAAGCGCTTTAACAACCAGTTCGTAGGCCAGTACGTTCAGCACTTCCTGAACCACGAGCCCATCCCCAGCATCGACTTCACCTATGCTACCATGAAGCAGCTGGTTCCTGCCCTGCCCGTCGACTATATCAACATGGTAATGAAGCAGCTTGTGCTTCCCTCTGACACCAACCTCGTGGTGCTCAACTTCAACAACGAGAAGGAAGGTGCCGTCTATCCTACTGAGGAGAGCTTGAAGAAAGCCATTGCCGACGCCCGTGCTGCACAGATTGAGGCCTACGTCGATAACGTGAAGGACGAACCCCTCATGACTACGCTGCCTACACCAGGTAAGATTGTCAAGGAAGAAAAGAACGACCTCTTCGGCTATACCGAGCTGACGCTGTCGAATGGTGCCAAGGTCGTGCTCAAGCAAACTGACTTGAAGAAGGATCAGGTACTGCTCAGCGGCGAAGGTTACGGAGGTTCTGGCCTGTACGGCGATAAGGAGCTGCCCAACCTGAAGATGTTTGGCGACGTCATCGAAGCCTCTGGTCTGGGTAACTTCTCACACACAGAACTGGAAAAGGCTTTGGCTGGCAAGATTGCCTCGGCATCACTCTCCATGAGTGCTTATCGCGAGAACATCAACGGTTCCTCTACGCCTAAGGACGTCGAGACCATGCTCCAGCTCGTTTATCTCTACTTCACCAACATCAAGAAAGACCAGAAGTCGTTTGATAACCTGATGCAGACCACCGAGGTTGCCCTGAAGAACCGCCTGCTCCAGCCGGAGGCTGTGTTCAGCGACTCACTCCAGCTCACCATCGGCTGCCACAAACCCCGTGTCAAGCCCTTAGACCTCGACGACCTGAAGCAGGTCAACTATGACCGCATCCTCGAGATTGCCAAGGAGCGCACAGCCAATGCCGCTGCCTTCACCTTCACCATCTGCGGTAACTACGACGATGCCACCATCCGTCCTCTCATCGAGCAGTACATCGCTTCGCTGCCCGCACAGAAGAACATCGAGAAGAGCGGTAAAATATCCACCGACTTCGAAGGTGTTGTCATCAACAACTTTAAGCACAAGGCCGAGACACCCAAGGCTATCGCCGTCATGCTTTGGTACTCCAAGGCAATGCCTCAGACTCTTGAGAACAGCATCAAAGCTTCGATGGCTGGTCAGATCCTGTCGATGGAGTATCTGAAGAAGATTCGTGAGGAAGCCAGTGCTGCCTATACAGTAGGAGCCAGCGCAGGTATTAGCCGTGATGACTTCGAGACTCAGACCACCGTTTACGTCTACTGTCCCATGAAGCCCGAGAAGG
>JAEEGI010019226.1_pt1 | contig 13789 bp, 12 predicted proteins | sample 8958751 | NCBI WGS metagenome assembly JAEEGI01 (sample SAMN16246545, study PRJNA631951) | gut metagenome | biome: gut microbiome; feature: rumen; material: KS-attached | host: Bos | place: Iran: Karaj | collected 2018-10
GAAGCTGTGCCCGTTAACGGTGATGATGCCGTTGGTGTTCTCGTTAACGACAAGTCCCTTTGGATTCATGCAGAAGGTTCTTACTCTGTCCTGATACTTGGAAGTACGATAGACGATCTTGCCTTCGTATAATTCATCGGTGATGTGGTTGAATACTTCACAAGGAAGTTCTACTCTGACACCGATATCGACACGGTTGGAAATGGTCGGAATACTTAAATCTTGACATACGGTTTCCATCCATTTGGAACCGGAACGTCCGGCGGAAATGATGCAGTATTTGGAATGGAAAGATTCCCCTGTCGTATCTAACTCATAGCCGTCTTCGACTTTTCTGACTTTCTTGACATCCGTATTGAAGTAGATGTCCGTATTGAATTTCAGATAGGTATAAAGATTCTGCAAGACGGTATAGTTGATATCGGTACCCAGGTGTCTGACCTGCGCATCCAGCAGATGTAAACCATTACGGATGCAATCGGTCTTGATTCTGGAAGAAGCCGTCGAATACAGTTTTGTATCAGTACCGGAATACTTGACGTTGATCGAATCGACGTAGTTCATCAATTCCAGAGCTTTCTTTTTGCCGACATGTTCGAATAAAGTACCGCCAAAATCATTGGTGATATTGTACTTGCCGTCAGAGAACGCACCGGCACCGCCGAAGCCGTTCATGATCGCACAGGTTTTACAGTTGATACACTTGGTGATCTTTTCACCATCGATCGGACACTTTCTTTTTTCCAAAGGATTGCCGTATTCGATGATCGCTACTTTTAACTGCGGAGCAAGCTTGCTGAGCTCATAGGCACTGTAGATGCCGCCGGGTCCTGCACCGACAATCGTTACATCATAATTCTTCATTTGCACCATCCCTTTTTAACATCAACATTATATATTATATACCGATAGAAAATATTAAATTGACATACAAATGTTTTATAATAATGCGGTGGAGGTAAAATACTATGTCCAGAATGACAGGAACAGTTTCTAGGGGTATTCGCTGCCCGATCTTTAAAGAAGGAGATGACCTTGCAAAGATCATTCCCGATACGATTATTGAAGCAGGAAAATCCGATGGTTTCACTTTACATGACAGAGATGTCGTTGCGATCACGGAATCCGTCGTCGCAAGGACTCAGGGAAATTACTGCACGATCGATGATATCGCAACTGATGTAAAAAACAAGCTCGGCGGCAATGATATCGGTGTCATCTTCCCGATCACTTCACGCAACCGTTTCTCCGTATTGCTGACGGGTATTGCCAAAGGCGCAAAGAAGATCTATCTGATGTTCTCTTACCCTTCCGATGAAGTCGGCAACGCCTTCCTTACCTTGGACGAGCTCGATGAGAAAGGTGTCAATCCGTATTCCGATGTGCTTACGGAAGAGAGATTCCACGAACTGTTCGGTGATCCTGTACATGAGTTCACCGGTGTAAATTACGTTGAATTCTATCGTCAACTGATTGAAGCGACGGGATGTGAATGTGAGATCATCTTTGCCAACCAGGCCAAAGCGATCCTGAACTATACAAAAAATGTCCTGACCTGTGATATTCACACCAGAGCCAGAACCAAGAGAATCTTAAAAGCCAAAGGCGCTACCGTCTGCGGTCTCGACGACCTGATGACAGCTCCGATCAACGGCAGCGGCTACAATGAAAAATATGGACTCCTTGGTTCCAACAAGGCAACGGATGAAAAGGTAAAGCTCTTCCCGCGCGATGCACAGGATCTGGTGGAAAACATCCAGAAGCGCTTCAAGGAACTGACTGGCAAAAACATCGAAGTCATGGTCTATGGCGACGGTGCCTTCAAAGATCCGCAGGGCAAGATCTGGGAACTGGCTGATCCGGTTGTATCCCCTTTCTTTACGAAAGGCTTGAGAGGCACGCCGAACGAAGTCAAGATCAAATACCTCGCTGACAACGATTATTCCGATCTGAAAGGTGAAGAATTAAAAGAAGCCATCCGCGATTCCATCCGCAAGAAAGATTCCGATCTTGTCGGCAAGATGGTTTCCGAAGGTACGACACCACGTCAGTTAACTGACTTAATCGGTTCCTTATGCGACTTAACTTCCGGTTCCGGTGATAAAGGTACTCCGGTCGTCTTAGTTCAGGGTTACTTCGACAATTACACCAACGACTAAATAATAAAGGCTCATACCATTTGGTACGAGCCTTTCTTTTATCCTAAGATTGCCGCGTCGTTGACGAATTCTTCGCCGCTTGCTTTTTCAAATTTCTCAAGCAGCTTTTCAACAGTCAGCTTCTTTTTCTCTTCGCCCTTGATATCAAGAATGATCTTGCCGTTATTGAGCATCAAAAGACGATCGCCGTGAATGATGGCGTCCTTCATATTGTGCGTGACCATGAAGGTGGTCAGATTGGATTTATGGACGATCTTTTCGGTGACATCCAGAACCTTTGCTGCTGTCTTTGGATCCAATGCTGCGGTATGTTCATCCAGCAAGAGAAGTTTTGGATCCTGTAAAGTCGCCATGATCAGGGTCAGTGCCTGACGCTGGCCGCCCGAGAGAAGTCCCACCTTGGTCGACAAACGATCTTCCAGGCCCAGATCAAACTCCTTTAAAAGCATCTTGAACATCTCGCGTTCTTCATTGTTGATGCCTTGACGAAGTCCTCTTTTCTTGCCACGTCGGTGCGCCAAGGCGAGATTTTCTTCGATCCACATATCGGCAGCTGTTCCCATCATCGGATCCTGGAAAACACGTCCGATGTATTTTGCCCTCTTGTCTTCCGATAAGCGGGTCACATCGATATCATCAATAAAGATCTTTCCTTCATCCACGAACCAAACACCGGCAATGGCGTTTAAGAGCGTGGATTTACCGGCACCGTTGGAACCGATGACCGTCACAAATTCACCGTCATTCAAAACCAGATCAACGCCATCCAGCGCGATCTTTTCATTGATCGTCGAAGGATTGAAGGTCTTTTTAATATTTTCTATCCGTAACATTATTTGACCCCCTTCTTCAGATTTGGTATGGCCAGTGCCAGCATGACGATAATCGCTGTGGCCAGCTTGAGGTCATTGGAATCGACTCTGAGCCACAATACGACGATCATGATCAGGTAGTAGACGATGCCGCCGATGATGACAAAGCTCAGTCTGGTATAGAACTGACAGCCTTTCGGGAAGATGATCTCACTCAAGACTTCACCGATGATGATCGCCGCCAGACCGATGACGATGGCACCTCTTCCCATGTTGATGTCGCTGAAGCCCTGGTACTGGCCCATTAAGCCGCCGGCTAAGGCGACCAAGCCATTGCCTAAGGCAAAGCCGATGACTATCATGTTGTCGACATTGATGCCCTGTGCCAGAGCCATATGTTCATTGTTGCCGGTCGCACGAATTGCGCAGCCCTGCTCGGTGCCAAAGTACCAGTACATGATGGCGATCAGGGATACCGCAAAGCCCGCACCGACCAGTAAGGCCATCGGGATGTTGCGCATCGAGATAAAGACATTATTCTTGGAAGGATTGCAGGAAACATTGGCAACCATGCCCATGATATGTAAATTGATCGAATACAAGCCAAACTGTACCAATATACCCGATAAGATTGCCGGGATCTTGAGTTTTGTGTGAATCAGTCCGGTAATCGTTCCGACCAGAAGACCAGCCAGGAAGGTACAGAAGATGGCGATCCACGGGTTGATGCCCGATGTGATCATCATGACACAGATTGCCCCACCCGTGGCAAAAGAGCCATCCACTGTAAGGTCTGACTCTTTTAAGACACGGAACGTGATATAGATACCCAGGGCCATGATGCCCCAGATGATACCCTGGGCGATACCGCCCGGGATCCTGGAAATGAGATTCGAAACAGTGATCATATATATGCTTCCTGATTATTCGATCGGTTCAAAGTCCTCCGGCACGCTGACACCAAACAGGTCACAGACCTCCGGATTGAACTTCCTGACCGGATTTTCAAAATACTGGATCGGCATCTCTTCGATCTTGGATTCGCCATTCAGGATCTTGACAGCCATCTGGCCGGTCGTGACGCCCAAGTCATAGTAATTGATCGTCAAAGTAGCGATACCGCAAAGAGAACAGATGCCTTCTTCTCCGGCGATGACCGGGATCTTCTTTTCCAGAACGACATTGGCGATCGTTTCCGCACATGTCGCAGCCGTATTATCGGTAGGAATGTACAGCACGTCGCACTGGTCGCAAAGCCCTTCTACGACCATCGCGATGTCGTTGGAATCCGTAAATGCACCTTCGACTACCGTAATACCCTTTGCTTCCAATGTTTCCTTGACCACCTGCACCTGATACTTGGAGTTTGCTTCGTTGGAACAGAACAGGATGCCTACCGTTCCGGTTTCCGGAAACAGATCCAGAATCATCTGCGCCTGCTGATCCAGCGGAGCCAGATCGCTGGTTCCTGAGACATTCATTCCGGTAATGCCATTGAAATCGGCGATTTCCAGAGCAGCGCCATAATCCGTGACGGAAGTGCCCAGGATCGGAATATCTCCTGTCGCATTCGCGGCAGCCTGGACTGCCGGGGTGGCGTTCGCCATGATCAGATCGACGCCATCGTTCACGAAACCGTTGACGATCGGTGCGCAAGTCGCGATCTCGCCGGCGGCATTCTGCAGATCGATCACCGCATCCGGGAATTCTGCCAGTACGACATCGGTAAAGCCCTGCGTCGCCGCATCCAAAGCGGAATGCGGAGCAAACTGTATGATGCCGACATGGAATGCATCGTCCCCTTCCGTGTTGCCGGGATCAGCCGATCCCTGACAGCCTGCCATGCACAAGACAAACAGCATAGACAACAATACAAGCAATAGTTTTTTCATTTTCATTCCTCCAAAATAAAAAAGTCCCCAACAAGGACGAAATTCGTGTTACCACCTTAATTCGCCATCGCCTTACGGCAACAGCCTCATCAGCCACCGACATGGCTTCCGTCTGTAACGGGACGATCCGGAATATCCTACTGTTTTCAGACATTCGACTCCGTAATGTATTCTCGCTTACTGCCGCAGACGTTTCCACCAGCCACGTCCTCTCTCTTGCAGGATCATAAACGATACTGTTTACATCCAAGTTGATATACTCATTCTAAACAAAGAATGAAAAAGTGTCAATAGTTTTCTGTAATTATATACATTCTATTGAAAATATTTTCATTCATCCCTGAATCACAAAAAACATACTGCCTTCGCAGTATGCTTTTTGTATCAGTCCTAATGATGGATCATTCGACGATCACAGTCCCATCTTCTTTGATCGTGATCTTCATTCCGTCTTTGACATAATCCAGAAATCCGTCTCCCAGTTCATCGATGACAGGCATTTCCGCATCCGACCAGACGCTGGCCAGTACGGCACCTGCGCAAGCCAGAGAATCGATCCTGTTGCCAAACAGCATGCATTTGGGATTCCTTTCCATCTTGCAGGCGCAGTAGAGCACCAGTCCTCCCGTAGTGGAACCGATGGTCTGCGGAAGACATAACGCTTTTCCGGCGATCGGCTTACCGAAAAGATCCGGATTGTTCTGGTCGTTGACTTTCGCCGTCTTGTCGCCGAACTGCAGCGCTTTCTGTAAAGAAGCCAGCGTATTGAAACCCTGATGCGTCACCACCGCTTCTGCCGTACAGGTGCCCGGTGTCACGACTCTGCCTTTGAATTCTTTCATCTTATCTGCCTCCTTTGCATAACTGCATTACAATCTCTTCATCCGTGTAGTAGCGGGAAGTGGTATACGTCCTTAGTTTGTTGCTGGAAGTGATGACCGGCATCTTTGCGCACAGCGGGTTGTTCATATACATCAACGGGCAGATATAAGACAGGATGATTCCGGTTTTTTCCAGACGCGGGTAGTAGTCCGTTTTCTTGAATTCCCTGATGACGGCAGGCGCCGCGGTAAAGACGGTCGGAATCAGGACCTGCGGATTGCCGTATTTCTGAAGGTTTTCTTCGATCGTATCCGTCCAGTCCTTCAGCTGCTGCAGAGACATATGCGGACAGCCCATGAAGCACAGCCTCGGCTTGGCGTCTTTGTTTTTCCAGACGATCGGATAATTGTCATAGACTTCCTGCAGCACTTCATCGGTGATCACATATTCCTTCGCATCCTTTTTCAGCAGCTTCGTTCCGAGTTTCCTGGCTTCCGGCGTCAATCCGTCGATATGATAGAGCCCTACCGCGCCATTGCTGGCGGTGGCAGCGCCGAAATCCTTGAGGTAGGTGCAGGCTTCTTCATTCAGTTCGTTTCCCAGCCATCGATCCAGACCGATGACGTAAGGCACGTCTTCCATGACCTTCATGCCGATCGCGCTGCCCAGAAGCTGCGCTTCCGGTTTTCTGGTCGTTTCGATCCGGATGATCCAGTCGGCTTTCCGTCCCTCATCTGTCAGAAGGCCGAAATAAGGCACACAGCCGACGATCGAACCCATGATATCGATGATACCTGAATTCCGGTTGCACCTCGCTCCGAGCACAGAATTGGCGTAGACGACGGCGGAAGACTCCGACCATGACAGTACTTCGCCATATTCCGGTTTATTCCCTACTTCGCTCATGTAGCAGGTACACGTAAACGCGTCTTTCTCGAGCAGACCCAGCTCTTCCAGCTGTTTCTCATAGAACTCCTGCTTGTTGTACATGAAACGTTTGAATACCAGGTTCTGCAGGAATCCTTTCGGTACGTTGGGATCGAGAGGTCTCGGGTCTACGGTAAACTTCTGCGAAGAACGGACGCCTTCTTTCAGCAGCGTGTCCATCAGCTCGTAGACCGGGTCCATGACACCCAATCCGAAAGAAGTGACCAGGTGATTGTAATTCGAGGTCACAGGCACCATTTTCGTCGCATCGAACGCTTCCCCATACATGACCAGGGTCTTCATGACCTTGGCCAGCGTCTCTCCTTTTTCGCCATTCAGGATGGCTTTCTGTTCCAGTGTTAATTCCATATCTTGTCCCCCTAGATCTTCATCGCCGTTTCGTAGGCGTTCCAGATGACGGTCCGCAGATTGCCTACTTCTTTGCAGTCTCCAACCAGATGGACCTTCTTTGTTTGCGTCTTGAGAGGATCCGGCACATAGCCTACCGATGAGATCACCGATTCGCATGGTATGACGATCTCTTCCCCGTTTTTCGTACAGACGACAGAATCATCTTTCACTTCTTTCAATGCGGTATTCAGATATACCTTGACATCATGCAGCGCGAACCATTCCCTGAGATAGGAACTGTTCGCCAGACAGACGCCCGTCTGGGCGATCAGATCGTTTTTCATCTCCACGATGCTTACTTTCCTGCCCTGCAAAGCCAGTTCGTAGGCGACTTCGCAGCCGGTCAGGCCGCCGCCGATCACTACGATGTCGTTTGCGACTTCCTGTCCGTTGAGATAATCGCAGGCTTCGATCGTTTTCTCGAAACCCGGAACATTCAAAGAACGGGGCTTGCTGCCGGTAGCGATCACGACGTCTCTGCCGTCAAATCGGCTTAAGTCGGTCACCTTTTCGTTGAAATGGATCTCGATGTCCATTTCTTTCATCTTGCGGATGTACCAGGCCAGAAGATCGCGAAGCTTGCCCTTATAGCTTTCCGCGCTGGCAGGAATGAAAGTTCCTCCCAGCCGATCGCTCGCTTCATAGATGACCGGCTTATGTCCTCGCAGTTTCAGCACCCTGGCCGTCTCCATGCCTCCGATGCCGCCGCCGATGATGACGACTTCCTTAGGCGAAGACGTCTGCTTGATATAGTGTTTCTCCTTCTGCATCGTTTCCGCGTTGACGGCGCATCTGGCCAGATGCAAGGAATCGCTTAAGGACTGGTCGTTCGGTACGCCTTCATAATGGCACATATTGAAACAGCCGTTATGGCACAGGATACACGGACGGATATCGTCTTCCTCATTGTTCATCAGTTTGGTGATCCAGGCGGGATCGGCGAGGAACTGCCGGGCGAAACCAGCGCCATCGAGTCTGCCTTTTCTGATCTCTTCGGCTGCGACCGCAGGATTCATCCTGCCTGCGCAGACGACCGGGATGTCGCAGAAATCACGGATATGTTCGACATCCTCGAGATTGCAGTTTTCCGGCATATAGATCGGCGGATGCGCCCAGTACCAGGCGTCGTAGGTGCCGTTATCGCAGTTCAGCATATCGTAACCGGCATCCTGCAGGTATTTCACCGCGATCTCGGATTCTTTCCTGTCCCGTCCGACTTCCGTATAGTCTTCTCCAGGCAGCGCTCCGCTGCGGAAGCCTTTTGTCTTGGAAACGACGGAATAACGCAAAGAAACGGGGAAATCCGCTCCGCATGCCTTCTTGATCGCTTTCACGATCTCGGCTGCAAAACGGTAGCGGTTTTCCAAGGAACCTCCGTATTCATCCGTACGTTTATTTACATATTTCAAAGTGAACTGGTCCAGAAGATAACCCTCATGGACTGCGTGGATTTCGACGCCGTCGACCCCGGCATCCTGCAGTTTTCTGGCTGTCTTTGCGAAAGCGTCGATAAATTCCTGGATCTCCTGTTTCGTCATTTCCCTTGACGGTACTTTATCCGACCAGCGGTTCGGGGACGGCGAAGCAGAAGCCGTGATCTTGTCGAGGTCCATGAACGGCTTGGACAGTACCCTTAAGGCTTTATTCGTATACAGCTTCTCCATCATCTCGGAAATGGTGAACGAACGTCCGAAACCCGCCGTCAGCTGAACGAAGAGCTTCGCTCCGGTCTTGTGAAATTCCGGCATCCATTCTTTCAGTTCTTCGTACATCTTGTCGTTTTTGTAAAGCCACTGCCCGAACATCGGATTATAGACCGGCTGACATCCCGGCAGGACCAGGCCGCAGTTGTTTCTGGCGACATCCATGATAAAATCAGCGCCTGCCTTGTCGAAATGATTGATCTCCATCCAGCCTAAAAGGTTTGTTCCGCCCATCGAAGTCAGCACAAAACGGTTCTTGATCTCGACTTTGCCTATCTTCCATGGCGTAAACAAAGGATCGTACTTTTGATTATGGTTTTGCATCTTGTGACACCTCTATTTGTGAAAATATTAACATAATTGCTTGCAGGAAACAATCATTATGCCTTCACCGAGGTGGAATATCATACTGCATGGAATCATTTTTCATCTTTCAGATACTGCCCCATCCGCTTTCTTAAGATGCTCAGACGGTTATTGATCTTTTTGATGGAGATATGAAGGAGATCTGCGATCTCTTTATAAGAAAGTTCGTCCCCTCTCAGTTCCAGGATCTGCTTATCTTCCGAAGACAGATCTTTCATGAAACGGTCCAGCCGCTTGCGGAATTCCTGTTCCTTATGATATCTGGCAGGATCCTCTTTGACCGCCAGGGAAAGCAGATAATCCTGATGCTCGCGGCTGTCGATCGAATAGGTTTCTTCCTTATGGATATTGTAATAGCTGCGAAAAACGTTCCTGATCCTGTTTTTCAGGACCAGGTAGGCATAGGAAGAGAACTTGACATTCTTGTCTTCTTCAAACGCAAAGACAGCCCAATATAGCACCAGCGAAGCCTCCTGAAAGACTTCCTCGACATCGATCGCGAAATCCCCGGCTTCCAGCGTCAGGCCGTAGATCAGCTTGTAGATCATCTTTTTATGATTCTCCAGCAAGGCTTTGAATGCCTCATCATCACCATTTCTGATCCGTTTTATCAGTTCCAGATTCTCATCCATGGCCTTATTATCTAATAAAAAGAAGATGTTATCTTCTCAATGTTTTTTCATTCACTTATCAGTTTTTCTCCACAATGTGGACTATGCTGTGGAAATTCCTATAACTGCCTTGTGCGAAGAATATTATAGATAAGGATACCGGCTGCGACAGAAGCGTTCAGACTGGTGACGTGCCCCAGCATCGGCAAGGAAATCATGAAATCGCACTCCTCCCTGACCAGACGGGAGATCCCTTTGCCTTCCGATCCGATGATCAGCACCGTATTCATATCGTATTTGAGATCGGTATATGACATCGTCGCATTCCCATCGGTTCCCACGACCCAGTAGCCGTTTTCCTTGAGCTTGCGGATCGTATTCACCAGATTCGTCACCTCCGCGATTTTAACGTACTCCAAAGCGCCGGAAGCGACTTTTGCGACCGTATCGTTGACCTTGACGGAATTGTGCGTCTTGTAGATCACGCCATCGACGCCTGCGCAGTCGCAGGTACGGATGATGGCTCCCAGATTATGGACATCCTGCAGGTTGTCCAGGATGACGATCAGCCCGTTTTCCTTCTTCAGCATGTCCCCGACTTCTGCCAGTTCGAATTCTTTGACCAAAGCGACATAACCCTGGTGGTTGCCGGAACGGGAAAGACGGTCCAGCGTCTTGCGGTCGGCGATCTCGTAGTCGATCCCTTTGCCTTTGATCGCTTCATCATGCAGGACGAACGCCTTGACGATGCGATGATTCTCCAGCGCTTCAAAGAAAGAATTCTTTCCGTAGACATATTCACTCATTTTCAACCCCTCCTTTGAAGACTTCTTCAAACAGCTCGTCCATCCGGGCTAAATCGGTCAGATAGAGATGCCCGCAGATCGCTTCCAGTCCGCTGGCGATCTCATAGGTCACAAGATCACTGCTTGCGGGAATATGGCTGATATCGTTGCGGCCCCGCTTGAAGATCTCTTTTTCTTCTTCGGTAAAGAAACCCTTACGTTCCAGGCGTTCGAAAACCTTTCTCTGGCCTGCCGCGCTGTTATACTTCGCACTCATCTGCTGCAAAGATCCCGGTGTCCGGTAGTTGTGTTCCAGATAGAATTCCCGTACTTTCAAGGTAAAGATCGCGTCCCCGAGATAGCTCAGTGCGCTGCCTGACAGTGTCCGTATATCCACTTACAAGATTCCTTTTTCGGTCAGTACCGCACGATACCTGTCCGCCGTTTCAAAGTCTTTCGCGGCTTTCGCTTCGTTCCAGAGACGATAGGTCTCTTTGTCTTCTTCACTCAGCTTCATCTCCTGATAACGGATGCCCAGGATCGTCAGTTCCCTGATAAGCGTATTCGTATCCGCACCCAGGCTGTCCAGATCGACCTCCCTGACTCTCAGTTCCTGATTGATCTTCTTGACCAGTTCAAAGATCTCGCCATAGGCGTTCGGCGTATTGAGATCATCCTCCATGGCCGCAATGAAACGGTCATAGGCTTCCTGATTCAGCGCATCGCTTTCAAAACCGTTCAGCGACAGCTTCACCTGCGCCTGTTTCAAGGCGTTCAGGACCTTGTTCAGTTCCGTCCTGGCATTCTCTATGATTTCGTCGGAAACATTCACATCCTGACGGTAATGCGTTCCCAAAAGGAACCAGCGCAGCACCATCGGATCCAAAGTCGTCAGAATGTCTTTGGCGATGATGAAATTCCCCAAAGACTTGCTCATCTTGACGCCATTCACATCGATCATGCCTGAATGCATCCAGTAGTTCGCCAGTTCGCTGTGATTCAGAGCCATCGACTGGGCGCGTTCGTTCTCGTGATGCGGAAAACGCAGATCCTTGCCGCCGCCATGGATATCGATCAGCGGACCCAGTTCCTTGTTGATCATCACGACACATTCGGTATGCCAGCCGGGTCTGCCTTCGCCAAACGGCGTCTGCCATTTGATCCCCATATCCGTTTTCTTCCATAATGCGAAATCCAAAGGGGAACGTTTCTGTTCGTTCTCCTCGATACGCGCGCCGACCTTGAGGTCTTCGATATTCTGGTTGGACAGGCTGCCGTAATCTTTTACGGAACTCGTATCGAAATAGACGTCTCCATCCACTTCGTAGGCAGAACCGTTTCTGATCAGACCGTCGATGAAATCGATGATCTCGTTCATCGTCATCGTCACCCGCGGCGTAGCATAAAGATCTTCCGCATTCATCAGATGACGGATCTGGTTGTAGGCATCGATCATCTCATCCGTCAGTTCCCGTTCGCTGATCCCAAGCTCCTGTGCCCGGTTGATGATCTTGTCATCGACATCCGTATAGTTGGAAACATACTTTACGGTATAACCCAGCGCTTCAAAGAGTCTTCTTAACGTATCGAAAACGACCACAGGCCGCACATTGCCGATATGGACATGATTATAGACCGTCGGACCGCACACATACATGCTGACTTCTTTCTCTTTCAACGGTACGAACTCTTCGATCTTCAATGTCTTGGTATTATAGATCCTCATGACCATCCTCCTTCAAATAAAACTGATAGATACTGTTGCCTACTCTGACCCATTTCTTCATTTCCTTGGTCGTGATCGCAAAATCTTTCTTCACCTGGCCGTTGGAAATCATCCCGATCAGTTCTTCATCGGTAAACGTTCCTTCATATCCTTTGATTTTCCAGATCTTATTCTTTTTCATCTTCCACGACCCTACAATAAGTATACTCTATTTCCATGTTCAGCAATTCCGACCTGCGGAAGGTCTTTCCGTCAAGATTGCTGGAAACGATCTTCACGCCATCGGAATCGCACAGCTGTTCTTCCGATCCCTCGATGCCATGGATCCTGCTCTCGTCGACGCCCAGCGATTTGAGATAGCCGATGAACACCTCTTCGCTCATGTTTTCGCTCTGGTAGAACGAATACTGTTCCTCCGGCTTGCTGTAGACGAAATTCAGAATGAACGGATCGGAATCGGTATAATCCCCTTCGCCGATTGATACGATCGAGATCGTGTAACTCTTGCCATCGGTCATATTATCCGTTTCGAAGCGTACGACCTCTTCTTTATCGATACGGCGTGAGATACCTATGCCCACATCGATGCTAACGAGATAGCCGCTCGCATTGCTGACGCCTTTGAACTGCACATTGACATAATGATCATCGATGTTATATTCCACGTCGGAGACCATCTCCAGACGCTGCTTGTTGAGTTCCTCCGTCTTGAACTGACCGTAACGGTTGTTCCCTACGCCATAGATCTTTTTGCCGTCAAAGCCGATCAGATAGTCGCTGGCCGCATCGATCGCAATGATGTTGGACCATTCTTCGACCTGCGAAATGATCGCATCGTTATCGATTTCGATGTGCACTTTGCCAAAGGAATCGAGACCCGCGACGAAACTGTCTCCGCAGGCGACATCCACGATATCGCTCCAGGATTCCGCTACGAGATAATTGCCGCTGTCACGGGTAAAGACATCGACATGCTGATCTTTCGTCAGGACGGCCAGAATGGAGCTGCTGGAAGCGATATCCAGGATATCCGTATAGTTTTTCAAGCTGCCGGAACCGATGAAGGAACCGCTGTAAGAAAGACCTCCATTATTATCAAGTACGATTGACCCATCCGAAGTCGCAAAGACCTTAACCGCATTTCTAGCATCGGCAATATCGCATGCGCCATTGCTGTTATCGCCTACGCAATGGACCCTTCCGTTGGAATCAACACCCAGCACATGTGCACGTCCTGCCGCGATATCCACGATATTGCGCCATTCGTTTAATTCTTCCGAATACTTGCTGATGAGACCCACGCTGCTGACCGTTCCGTTCTCGTCCAGAATGATGCTGAAGCCTTCCCCTTCCTGCACCTTGATCGCGCCGGAAGAAATCAGGTTCGACAGCTCGCCATTGGTATTGCTGCCGGAACCGTTGACTCCGGAATAGTCGTCGATATAGATCACCGTTGACTCCGATACAGATAAACGGTTGATATTGTCTCTTACCAAAGTGTACGGCTTGCTGGTATTACCCAGGATCACCGACAATACGATGATCGTTACCAGCAGCAATCCGATGATCGTCGAA
>JAEEGI010019229.1_pt1 | contig 13786 bp, 9 predicted proteins | sample 8958751 | NCBI WGS metagenome assembly JAEEGI01 (sample SAMN16246545, study PRJNA631951) | gut metagenome | biome: gut microbiome; feature: rumen; material: KS-attached | host: Bos | place: Iran: Karaj | collected 2018-10
GTTTACTCTCAAGGATTTCAGCCAATGCAACGAAGAGAGGTTGAAGTATTTCTCCGGGACTGCAACATATTCAAGGACAGTCAGTCTTGGAAAGGATGACCTGGTCGCCGGAAAGCGGGTGTCGGTCGATTTGGGGGAACTAAACGATATCGCAGAACTGTCGGTTAACGGGAAGAAAGTAGCTGTCCTTTGGTATCCTCCTTACAGGACCGATATCACGGATTATGTCAGGAACGGTGACAACCTTATTGAAGTGGCAGTCACCAACAACTGGGCTAACAGGCTCATCGGGGACGAACAGAACGAACCGGACTTCGAATGGGGTGAAGACCGCGGAGCGGAGATGGGAAGGGCGATGAAGGCATTCCCGGACTGGTTCTTGAAGGATGAACCACGGCCTTCCAGGGACCGCAAGACCTTCGTCATCTGGTCCTATTTCAGGAAAGATTCTCCTCTGCAACCGGCCGGCCTGGTCGGCCCGGTCATGTTGAACATTTTGAAGGTCAATGAATAGATTCAAGATTACGATACTGGTGGCCGCCCTGTCTCTTTTAATCCCCGGAGCCCTTCAAGCTCAGGAGAATGACAGATTCGGCGGGTGGGAATTCTTCAAAGTTAACCATGAGTTTGGAAACGGGCCGTTTTTCGCGAAGTTCTATTTCGAGTTTGACAACTTCGGGTTCAATCGCATGGAATGCTGGTACACCAGGACTTCCTTTGGATTGAAACTGTTCCCCTGGCTCAAGGCAAATCTTGCGTATGACTATTTGAGATACCCTTCCTTCACTACTCACAAAGCAGTTTTTGACGTCATCGGGACACTCAAGCAAGGAAGGCTTACAGTATCCATCAGGGAAAGATATATGCATGACTGGACACCATCCCTTGGAACCCAGGGAGATGTTTTGCGTTCCCGGCTGAAAGTTCAGTACTCCATTCCTGAGACCCGTTTCAGTCCATATCTCGCCGTAGAGGTGTTCACATGGGGAGACGTTTGGAAGAAAACCAGGCATTATGTCGCGTGCGATTACGATATTTCCAAGTCGGTGCAGTTGGAAGCGTATTACCTTTACTATGCTTTCAACGGTCTCCCGGCTGAACATATTATCGGTACTGGTGTAAACTTTTATTTTTAAGACAAGTAATCGGGAAAATGATTAAATTTGTAGATAACCACTAAAAAAATCATATTCAAAAATACTGACATCATGAAGAAGCTTTCTCTAGTTCTTTGCGCCTTCGGACTTTTGTTGCTGGGCGCCTGCAACGGAAATAAAGTAGCTGAATCCATTCCGCTTCCCGAGCATCCGCGCCCGGATTTCGAGCGTACACAATGGGTAAATCTGAACGGCTACTGGTCTTTCACTTTCGATGAAGCTTTGGCTGGTAAGGCCCTGGCTGGAGAAGATTGTTCCGTGCTTGACCGGAAGATACTTGTTCCTTTCCCCTGGGGATCGAAACTCTCAGAGGTTGAGGATCTTGGCGATGTCGCCTGGTACGGACGCAAGATCACGGTTCCTCAGTCATGGAAAGGAAAGAGGGTTTTCCTGGTGGTCGGTGCTTCCGATTGGGACACCCAGGTCTGGCTTGATGGCAATGAAGTCGGCCGTCATCAGGGAGGATACACTCCTTTCGAATGTGAGTTGAAGGATGTCAAATTTGGCCAGGCACAACAGCTTGTGATCAAGGCTGATGACACTCCCAGCGACGCCCATCTCTATGGAAAACAGGGTTACGGAAATGCCCGTGGAATATGGCAGACAGTATATCTCGAGGCACGTGGAGAGAACTACATCAGTTCCCTTCATTTTACTCCCGATATTGACAACTCTAATGTCAAGGTTGATGTAGCCCTTGCAGCTCCCGCAGCAGAGGGTGAGTCTTTCACACTGGCTTTCAAGACCGGCGGACAGGATACATTCTCCGGAGAAATAGCAGGCAAGGACAAAGCTTCCTTCATAATTCCAATCAAGGACCAGCATCTCTGGGACCTGGATGATCCCTTCCTCTATGAGGTTACCGCCTCCCTTGGGACCCAGGATGAGGTCAATTCCTATTTCGGACAGCGTAAGGTCGGAGTCATGCCATTCCCTGGAGCGGACTTCAATTATGTCGCCCTCAACAACAAGCCTCTGTATCTTCAGCTCTGCCTTGACCAGAGCTACCATCCGGAAGGTTTCTATACCTTCCCCAGTGACGAGTTCATGAAGAATGAAATCCAGATTTCCAAGAATCTCGGACTGAATGGTAACCGTATCCACATCAAGGTTGAGGTTCCGCGCAAACTCTATTGGGCTGACAAACTTGGTCTCCTGATCATGGCTGACACTCCTAACTTCTGGGGAGAGCCAGTTCCTGAAGCCCGTGAGGACTGGGAGAACTGCCTCCGTGCTCAGGTTGAGCGTGACTACAACCACCCCTCCATCTTTGCATGGGTTAATTTCAACGAGACCTGGGGCCTTTTCACGGGTGGTACCTATCTTCCTGAGACCCAGGAATGGGTGCGTTCCATGTATCACCTGACAAAGAGTCTCGACCCTTCCCGTCTCGTAGAGGACCAGAGTGCCTGCAACCACGATCATGTTGAGTCCGACATCAATTCCTGGCATGCCTACTGCCGTGGCTTCGTCTGGGAAGACGAGATAAAGAAATATGTTGACGGAACCTTCCCCGGAAGCACCTATAACTACATCGGTGGCAACAAGCAGAATGGTGCACCTATGATCAACAGCGAGTGTGGCAATGTCTGGGGTTACGAAGGCAGCGCAGGTGACTGCGACTACACTTGGGACTACCACATCATGATGGATGCTTTCCGTCGCAATCCCAAGTGTGCCGGCTGGCTCTATACCGAGCATCACGACGTGATCAACGAATGGAACGGCTATGTCAAGTACGACCGTTCTCCGAAGATCGACGGTCTGGATGAGCTTGTTCCCGGTATGACCATCGCCGATTTCCAGAGTCATTATTACATTTCTCCAGTCAAGTATCTCTACACGGAGAACAAGGCGGGAGGATGGGTTGACCTTCCTTTCTACGCTTCTTTCATGACTGACAAGGATCCCGGTGCTCTCTCCCTTGACACCGAACTGGTTGGTTGGGACAATCTCGGAGAGTTCCATTCCTTCGAAACCAACTCGATACCGGTCAAGTTCGAGCCCTTCCTCAGCGCTCCTATAGGTCACCAGAGGGTCAACATCCCTGCTACCAACGGATTGTACCTGCTTAGGATGGTACTTAAGAATGACAAGGGGGAAGTCCTCCATCACAACTTCACAACTTTCCGTGTAAAGAACGGAAAGGATGCAGTTCCTGAGAAGGCAAGGCTGCTGACCTTTGCTCCATCTTCATTCTCCGCCCAGGAGTGGTCATTAAAGCAGACATCAATCTATGACGGCCTGAAGGTGGATGGCTTCGGTCACGGTTATTTTGAGTACACGGTAACCATTCCCAAAGATATCAATCTGGAGCAGATTTCTTCAGCCGAGCTGGTCTTCGAGGCTTCTGCAAAGCAGCTTTTCGGAAAAGACAAGGAAGGTGATGAAATCCAAGGCGACTACATGCTCGGCAAGGGTACCTTCGATCCTTGCAAGTCTTTGAACTCTTACGCCATGACCGACAAGGTTCTCTGGCCTTCCAAGATGGAAGTATCCATCAACGGAGCCGTAATCGGCAGGCATGACCTCGCTGACGATCCTGCAGACCACAGGGGTATCCTTTCTTGGGGTTCACAACCTAATTCCAAACGGATGTGTGAAGCCGGATCTTATGGAGAACTGGTCAGGATGAATATCCCTCTCAACCAAATTCCTGCTGAGGACATCCTCAGGTCCAGGACCGTTGTCATCAGGTTCTCAGTTCCCGCTTCTGACCTTGATGGAGGTCTGGCGATCTACGGCAAGGACTTCGGCCGTTATCCTCTTGATCCGACAGTTATCCTGAAATTTAATTAATCCTGAATGAAAAGACCGTTCGGACTTCTACTCTGCCTGGCCCTGGTGGCTGCTTGCAGCCCCAGGACGGGTCAGACAGTTTCCTCAACGGCCCTTGCAGAGCCGTATGGTAGCAATCAGGAATGGATTCCCCGTCCCGACGGCTTCAGCAGTCGTTACGCTTTGGAGGAAATGGTCATTCTCAGCCGCCACAATATCCGGTCTCCGCTATCGGGGAGTGGATCTGTCCTTTCCAGGATCACTTCCCACGAGTGGTTCCCGTGGACATCTGCTCCGTCGGAACTGTCCTTGAGGGGAGGGGTGCTTGAAACCCAGATGGGTCAGTTCTTCCGTAAGTGGATGGTGGATGAAGGCCTGATGAAGGATAATGAACTTCCGTCCCGGGGGGAGATGCGCTTCTATGCCAATTCAATGCAACGCACCATCGCTACCGCACAGTATTTCTCCAGCGGATTCCTCCCGATAGCCAATGTAGAGGTTGAGCATCACTATTATGTCGGGACCATGGATCCGGTCTTCAATCCACAGTTGACAAAGGTTGACGATGCTTTCAAGGAGCGTGCTGTCAAGGAGATATCCGGGATGTGGGGAAAAGAAGGCTTGAAAGATGTCGGAAGGAAGATGGCTTCCAATTACACCATTCTTGAGAATGTCCTTGATTTACGCGACAGCCCTGCTGCGGCGAACGACACCTTATTCATCAACACTGATGACCTTCAGATCAAACTCGAGCCCTATAAGGAGCCTGCGATGACGGGTGGCTTGAAGATGGCAAATTCGGCATCGGATGCCCTGATACTCCAGTATTATGAGGAACCTGATGAGGTCAAGGCTGCATTCGGTCATGAGCTGACGAGGGAGGAATGGGAAAGCATTGCAGAGATCAAGGACTGGTACGGAGATGTTCTGTTCACTGCGCCATCCGTGGCAGTGAATGTAGCACATCCCCTTTTACAGACAATGCTTTCAGAACTTAGGACGGAAGGACGTAAGTTTTCCTTCCTCTGCGGGCACGACTCCAACATAGCCAGCGTACTCGCTGCACTCAGGGCAGAGGAGTATTCCCTCCCTGGTGCAATCGAAAAGAAGACCCCCATCGGATCAAAACTCGTGATCGGGAAATGGCGTGGGAAAGATGGTGGCCTCTATGCTGAATTACTCCTTGTATATGCATCTCCGGAGCAACTACGTTCCACCCCGATGCTCAGCCTTCAGAATCATCCCCTTGCTTACAGGGTCAGCCTGTCCGGTCTTGTTCCCAACTCCGACGGGCTGTACAGGTTAGATGACCTTGAGAGTCGATTTACAGAGGCAATTAATGCTTATTAAGCAGATAGTATCATGGCACGCCTTTTACTTATGACGGATTTCTCGGAGTCTTATGCCAATAAGCTCCTGAAAGGAATCGTTCGTTTCTCTCATGAACATGAGCCTTGGGTGGTTTGCAAGATGCCGCTTTCGCTCAGGGATAACGGAAGGATGGAGGAGGTGCTCAAGTTTGCCATTGATTGGAAGGCCGATGCGATAATAGGCCAGTTCCTTCCAACCGATGACGTGGATGCTTTCAGCCGTCACGGAATAATTGCTATCGCACAGGACTACCAGCAGAAATTCCCTTCCATCAGCAACATTAGCGGTGATTATGCTGCTTCCGGAAGGATATGTGCCGACTATTACATCAAAAAAAGAGTCCATAATTTCGGATTTTTCGGGCTCAAGGGTATGGTATGGTCGGATGAAAGACGGGATGCCTTCTTCGATGAGATTTCGAATCGTGTTCCTGGGGCCACCATGTCTGTCCAGGACGATGTGGACATCAGCGAGACATGGTGGTACAACATAGAACAGTTGACCGAATGGCTCAGGGGCCTTCCCAAGCCGGTAGGGATCCTTGCTTGCGATGACAACAGAGCCTACTACATCATAGAGGCTGCAAAGCATGCCGGAGGTGAAGGGATGCGCATCCCGGAGGACATCATGGTCCTGGGAATAGATAACGACGAGTACTTGTGCCAACTTTGCTCGCCACAACTGTCCTCGCTGAACCAGGACACTGAAGAAGCCGGCTACAACACTGCATGCTACATTGACGAGCTCCTCTCCCTGCCTCCGGAGCGGAGAATGGAAAGGAAGACAGACATACTCGTAAAGCCGACCTTTGTGACTGCGCGCCGTTCGACCGATGCGGTTATCCATCCCAATCCATATATCAGCAAGATTCTCTATCATATCAACAACAACTTGACCGAACGGATCTCCGTGGAAGACCTTGTCTCCCTTGTCCCCATGTCCAGGAGGTTGCTGGAGAGTACTTTCCGTAAGGAAATGGGGACTTCTATCTACCAGTACGTCATCCAGATGAGGGTTGAGAAGATGAAGGATCTGATAGTGAACGGACACTCTCCGATAGCGGCAGCTGACCTTCTTGGGGCGGACTATAAGATCATTGCGCGGAGTTTTAAGAAAATAACAGGTATGACTCCCGGTGAATTCGCAGATACAATCAACGATTGAAATACGACATGAAAAAAACAGTTTGTTTTCTTTCTCTAATTGTAACCCTTATCCTAGGTTCTTGCAACAAGGTTGACAAAGATCCCAGATTAGTGGTTATCACGTATGATGGCTTGCGCTGGCAGGAGGTTTTCAGGGGGGCGGATTCTTCCCTCATCAACAATCCCAAGTTTGTTCCGGATATCAATGCACTGAAGAATGCCTATTGGAGGGAAACCAAGGAAGAACGCAGGGAGGCATTGATGCCGTTCACATGGAGCTATGCTGCCACTCATGGTTTCCTCCTTGGCAACCGTGACAGGGGAAGCAGGATGCAGGTGGACAATTCGATGAGTTTCTCCTACCCCGGTTACAGCGAAATGTTTTGCGGTTATGCGGATGATGAAAGGATTACCAGCAATGACCCGGTAGGGAATCCCAATACGAGTGTACTGGAAGTTGTCAACAGGGATCCTCGTTATAAAGGCAAAGTGATGATGTATGCCTCATGGGGATCCATCCGCTTCGCAGTCAACAATGACCGGGGAGGTTTTCCCGGCAGTGCCCAGTACGAACCTGGTTTGTCAGATACTCCCGTGACAAAACTCCTGGACCAGATGCAGGATGCAATGCCGAGAAACTGGGGAGAAGAACGTTATGATGCATTTACCTTCGGTTATGCCATGGAAACCCTCAAGAAGGATCATCCCAAGGTGTTCTATGTGGGTTTTGGTGACACCGATGAATTTGCCCATGACAACAGGTATGACAGGTATCTCGACATCACCAACAGGACTGACGGTTTCATCCGCAGTATAGTTGAGTTTTGCGAGTCCGATCCTTTCTACAAAGGAAAGACCACTTACATGCTCCTTTGCGACCATGGTAGGGGCCGTGGAGAAAAGTGGCATGGCCATGGGGCCGATCTGAGAGGATCCGGTGAGACCTGGTTTGTGATGTTCGGAGCCGGAGTCCCGGTTTTGGGTGAGACTTCCGATAATGGAATATTCTACAATAAGCAACTGGCCGCTACCATAGCGGACGTGCTGGGTGTTGACTTTACTCCTGACAATGGTATCAAATGCGATCCTTTGGACCCGGCCTATCACCAGGAATCAGGGGATCCTGTGGCTTCTGCTTCCTTCGGTGCTCTTAAAGTAAATCCCAAGGGTCACGGAGTCAAGTACACCTATCATGAGGGCCCTTTCATGAGCGTTAAGGAAGTCCTGGCAAGCCCTGTGGCAGCCAGGGGAGTAACTCCGTTCTTCTCTACTTCACCAAAGAAGAGGGAGGATCATTTCGGTTTCGTTTACAATACCCTCATGAAGATTGAGAAAACCGGTCTTTACCAGCTTTCCCTTGCTACAGACGATGGATCCAAACTGTTCCTTGACGGTGAACTCGTCTTTGATATCGACAGGGATGGTGGCGGTATCAACGAAAAATGGCTGAATCTCGAAGCCGGCTTCCACCGGATCGAGATTCAGTACTTCGAGAATTATGGAGGTGAGACCATTGAGGTTGGACTGATCGGTCCTGGCATTGATGTCGAGCAACTGCCCGCCTCGATGCTCTGGTACGACTAGCCCTTGATCACTCCGAGTTCTTTACCCACCTTGATAAATGCTGCAATGGCTTTGTCAAGGTGTTCTTTTTTGTGGGCTGCTGAAAGCTGGACACGGATCCTTGCCTGCCCCTTGGGGACCACAGGATAGTAGAAACCGGTTACGAATATTCCTTCCTCTGCCATCTTGGCAGCGAATTTCTGAGAAAGGGGAGCATCGTAAAGCATCACTGCGCAGATGGCGCTCTGGGTCGGCTTGATGTCGAAGCCTGCAGCCATCATGGCATCGCGGAAATACTTCACGTTTTCCTGTTGGCGGTCATGAAGCTCGTTGCTTTCCTTGAGCATCTTGAACATCTCGATTCCGGCAGCCACGATCATAGGAGGAAGGGAGTTGGAGAAGAGGTATGGACGTGAACGCTGGCGTAGCATGTCTATGATTTCCTTGCGGCCTGTGGTGAAACCTCCGACGGTGCCGCCGAAAGCCTTGCCAAGCGTGCCTGTGAATATATCGATGCGCCCGTAGCAGTCAAATTGCTCTGCAACGCCACGGCCTGTCTTGCCGACCACTCCAGCTGAATGGCTTTCATCCACCATCACAAGTGCGTCATATTTCTCTGCCAGCTCGCAGATCTTGTCCATGGGAGCTACATTGCCGTCCATCGAGAAAACTCCGTCAGTGCAGATAATCCTGAATCTCTGGGCCTGGGCCTCCTTGAGGCAGCGCTCTAGATCTTCCATGTCTGCATTGGCATAACGGTAGCGTACTGCCTTGCAAAGACGGACTCCGTCGATGATAGATGCATGGTTGAGGGAGTCGGAGATGATTGCGTCCTCTGCGGTCAGAAGAGGCTCGAACACTCCGCCGTTGGCGTCAAAGCAGGATGCGTACAGGATCGTGTCTTCGGTGTGGAAGAAATCAGAAATCGCAGCCTCAAGCTCCTTGTGGAGGTCCTGGGTTCCGCAGATGAAACGGACTGAAGACATTCCGAAACCCCTGTCTTCCATGGCCTTCTTTGCTGCTTCGATGAGTCTGGGAGAATCAGCCAGGCCTAGGTAGTTGTTCGCGCAGAAGTTAAGTGCGACGCTTCCGTCCTGAAGGGTTATCTCGGCGCTCTGGGCAGAAGCGATGTTCCTTTCTTTCTTGTACAGGCCGGCTTCCTCAATAGAGGCCAGCTCTGCTTTCAAATGGTCTTGGAATTTACCGTACATGATTATAAATGATTATTAAGTTTCGTGTTTCCCGAAAATAATGTAAATTTGCATCTGCTAATTTAGCAAATTAGTCGCTATTTGCAATGAAAAATGTACTTGTGATCGGGTCAACCGGACAGATCGGTTCCGAGCTGACAATGAAAATCAGAAGAATGGTTCCGGAAGGCAATGTAGTTGCCGGTTACATCAAGGGAGCTGAGCCCAAAGGCATTCTCCTTGAGAGCGGTCCTGCAGCCGAGGCCGATGTCTGCAACGGTGCCCAACTCCTGGAAATTGTCAAGAAATACAAGATAGACACAATCTACAACCTTGCCGCCCTTCTTTCAGCGGTAGCGGAGAAGAAACCGCAGTTGGCATGGCATATCCAGATCGATGGTTTGATGAACATCCTTGAGATTGCCCGTGAGAACGGCTGCGCAGTGTTCACTCCTTCTTCGATCGGTTCATTCGGTCCCGAGACACCGCATGTCAACACTCCTCAGGACACTATCCAGAGGCCCCGTTCGATGTACGGCTGCACCAAGGTGGCAACGGAACTGCTCAGCGACTACTATTTCCACAAGTATGGAGTTGACACCCGTTCCGTCCGTTTCCCCGGCCTCATTTCAAACGTGACCCTTCCAGGTGGCGGAACGACAGATTATGCAGTTGAAATCTACTATGCGGCAGTCAATGGCGAAGAGTTCGTCTGCCCTATAGCAGCCGGAACTTTCATGGACATGATGTACATGCCTGATGCACTCAAGGCCGCAGTGGACATAATGAACGCAGATCCTTCCAGGCTCGTCCACCGCAATTCCTTCAACATCGCCTCTATGAGTTTCGATCCGGAAATCCTGTGCAAGAAGATCCAGGAACACATCCCGGGGTTCAAGATGCGTTATGAGGTCGATCCGGTCCGTCAGGCGATCGCCGATTCATGGCCTGACAAAATGGACGACTCCTGTGCCCGTGAAGAATGGGATTGGAAGCCGTCCTATGATCTTGAGGGGATGACCGTCGATATGATCGACGCCCTCCGCAAAAAACTTCTCTAACTCTCTGCGTAGAGGGAAATAATGTTTAGTATTACTTCTGAGGCCTTTTCCATGGACCTTAGAGGTACGAATTCCATTTTGCCATGGAAGTTCAGTCCTCCGGCAAAGATGTTCGGGCAGGGAAGTCCCTTGAAACTCAGGTTCGCTCCATCGGTACCGCCGCGGATAGGCTGGATCTTTGGCTTGATTCCTGCCATTTCCATAGCCTTAACGGCTTTTTCCACTACGTGATAGTGAGGTTCCACCTGCTCGCGCATGTTATAATACTGGTCCTTCACGACAGGGTTTGCAGTTCCCTGGCCATACTTCAGGTTTATGAAGTCGCAGCAGTCAAGGACAGTCTTTTTCTTCTCTTCGAATTTCTGCCTGTCGTGGTCTCGGATTATGTATGTAATGTCAGCTTCCTCGACGGAGCCGGAAAACCCTATAAGGTGGAAGAATCCTTCATAGCCTTCAGTATATTCAGGTCTCTGTTCAACCGGCAGGAGTGAATTGAGCTCCATGCCGACGAGGATGGCATTCTTCATCTTCCCCTTGGCATAGCCGGGGTGGACATTCCGTCCCTGGATATGTATCTTTGCCGAAGCGGCGTTGAACTTCTCGAATTCAAGTTCACCGATTTCACCTCCGTCCATCGCGTAGGCGTAGTCAGCGCCGAACTTGGGCACGTCGAACTTGACTACACCGCGCCCTATCTCTTCGTCAGGGGTAAATCCGATCTTAATCTCGCCGTGCTTGAAATCCGGATGCTCAACCATGTACTGTACCGCATCCATTATCTCTGCAACTCCGGCCTTGTCGTCGGCTCCCAGGAGGGTTGTTCCGTCTGTGGTTATCAGGGTCTCTCCCACATAATGGAGCATCTCAGGGAATTCTGACGGTTTGAGGGAGAGGCCGGGGACGCCCTTCAATTCAATCTCCCCGCCGTCATATTCATTGATAATCTGGGGCTTGATGTCGGCTCCGGATGCGTCCGGAGCAGTGTCAATATGGGCGATGAAGCCGATTGCCGGAACTTTGGAGCTGATGTTTGAAGGGATAGTGGCCATTACGTAACCATATTCATCAAGGGTGGCCTGGACTCCCAGCGCCTCGAGTTCGTCCTGCAGCATCCGTAGCAGGTTCAACTGTTTCGCGGTGGACGGCTGGCTTTCCGACTCTTCGTTACTCTGGGTGTCGACTGCCACGTACCTTAAAAATCTATCGAGTATTCTTTCCATATCTATTCTTTTACTTTCATTGAGGAAATGACCATGTAGGCAATGATTCCGGTGAAGGGGATAATCGCGATCGCTTCGCCGTAGGCGCTGTACCATCCGCTGAGGAACCAGTCGACATCAAAGAACTTCAACAGGGCGCTGACCACTCCCATCAGTGCGCCGCCGGCGATGAACCCGGAAGCGATGAGGGTACCCTTGTTCATCCTGGCGTCGTTGACTTTCTTTTCCTTGCTTCTCGTGCTGACGTACCATGAAATGGCGCCACCGATCAGAAGAGGCAGGTTGAGGTCGATCGGAATGAACATTCCTAATGCGAAGGCAAGGGCGGGAACCTTGAAAACAGTCAACAATATAGCGATCAGGGCTCCGATGCCGTAGAGCAGCCAGGGAGCTCCGCCTCCGTTCATCATAGGCTGAATGACTGCTGCCATGGCGTTTGCCTGTGGTGCTACGAGAGCCTGGTCACCCACGAATCCGTAAGTCTTGTTCAGGATCAGCATCACACCGCACACTGTGGCTGCTGCGACGGCGACTCCGGCGAATTTCCAGGCTTCCTGTTTCTTGGGAGTGGTGCCGATCCAATATCCGATCTTGAGGTCTGTTATGAATGATCCGGCAACTGATAGTGCCGTGCAGACAACTCCTCCGATGATAAGTGAAGCGGCCATTCCGGCATTCCCCTTAAGGCCGACAGCAACCAGGATTAGGGAAGCTATGATGAGGGTCATCAAGGTCATTCCGCTCACAGGGTTGGTTCCGACTATTGCGATTGCATTAGCGGCAACTGTGGTGAAGAGGAATGAAATAATCCCGACTATCAGGAGACCCACAAGGGCCTGCCAGACGTTATTCACCACTCCGCCGAAGGCGAAGAAGGCGAAGATTGCCAGCAGGGCTATGACTATTCCGAAAACTATGGTCTTCATCGGCAGATCCTGCTCTGTGCGGGCGGTTATTCCGGTCCCTGAGCCTGTCGAAGGGGTCGAAGGGCTCTTGCCGAATTCGCTCACCGCCAACCCGACAGCCGACTTTATCACTCCGAAGGACTTGATGATTCCTATGATTCCCGCGGTGGCTATGCCTCCGATGCCGATGTGGCGGGCGTAGTCCTTGAATATCTGGTCAGGAGACATCTCCCCGATTGTCATGGTTACTCCGGTGTGCATCAGGTCTATCACCTGCCCGCCCCAAATGAGATTCATCAGCGGGATGATCACCAGCCAGACCAGAAGGCTTCCGCAGCAGATCACGAAGGCATACTTTAGACCTATGATGTAACCAAGTCCTAGCACGGCGGCACTTGTGTTTACCTTGAGCAGGACCTTGGCCTTGTCAGCGACGGTACGTCCTATTCCCAGCACGGTGGTGCTGATCGTGTCGGACCAGGTTCCGAAGGTGCTCACAAGGAAGTCGTATAATCCTCCTATCAGGCCGCTGACAAGCAACGTGCCTGCGCCTTTGCCACCTTCACCGCTTACGAGGATCTGGGTCGTCGCAGTTGCTTCAGGGAAGGGGTATTTACCGTGCATCTCCTTGACGAAATACTTTCTGAAAGGAATAAGGAACAGGATACCCAATACGCCTCCGAGCAGAGAGGACAGGAACATCTGCATGAAGTTGACTTCCACTCCCAGGATATATATTGCCGGGAGGGTGAATATCGCTCCTGCAACCACTGCTCCCGAGCATCCACCGATGGACTGTATGATGACATTCTGCCCAAGTCCGTCTTTCTTTCCCAGAGCACTAGTCAGACCTACCGCTATGATGGCAATTGGGATGGCGGCCTCAAAAACCTGTCCCACCCGAAGACCCAGATAGGCAGCAGCCGCTGAAAAGATGATAACCATCAAAAGTCCGATAGCCACTGAATATGGTGTCACTTCGGACCAGTTCCTTCCGGCGTCCAGCAAGGGCTTGTACACTTCACCAGGTTTTAGTTCCCTCTGGGCGTTTTCCGGCAGCGAATTAATTCTTTCTTCGTCCATACTATTATTATGATATGATTAAGCGGCCTTTGAGCGTAGTCGAAGGGCCGCATTCACAAAGATAGAAAAAAATCGAAAAAAATTTGCCAGAATTAAAAAAGTGAGTATCTTTGCAGCCCGTTTCGAAAGAAGCGCAAGTTCATTGACAATACTGAGAGATTACAACGAGGTAAAGTGTAAAATAAGAATCAGCAAATAGAAATATTTAGGTTGATACAATTTCACAAGAAAGTTGATTCACGAGAAAAGAGAAGCAAGGGCGAATGGAGGATGCCTTGGCTTCGGCAGGCGATGAAGGACGCGGTAAGCTGCG
>JAEEGI010019230.1_pt1 | contig 13785 bp, 8 predicted proteins | sample 8958751 | NCBI WGS metagenome assembly JAEEGI01 (sample SAMN16246545, study PRJNA631951) | gut metagenome | biome: gut microbiome; feature: rumen; material: KS-attached | host: Bos | place: Iran: Karaj | collected 2018-10
CTGTCAGTTGGTCGGGGGTGTCCTCGTAGATGCACGATGCCTCGAGCTCTTGCTGCAGGTAGCCGTCGGGGGTGAAGGCAAAGCCCCGCTGCTCGCAGCGCGCGGCATATAGGCGGATGAGTTCGCGGGCGATGTCCTTCAAGCGGCTCTTGGTGCGCGCCTTCATCTTGGCCCACGTGTTGGAGCCCAGTCGGTTGAGCCGTGGGGGCTCGCCGTCCTTGCTGCGGTACTTGGTGAGTTTGTGCAGCGAGTGGATGGACACATAGGCCTCGTCGCCGTGCAGGTAGATGAGCTTGATCATCTCCTGGGGCGTGCCGTTCATGTTCATGCGCATCAGGCCGCCAAAGCGTCCCACGCCCAGGTCCTCGTGCACGATGAAGTCGCCCTTCTCGATCTGGCTGAGTTCCTTGAGCGACAGCGCCAGTTTGCCCGAACGCGCACGGTCGCTCTTGAGGTTGTACTTGTGGAAACGGTCAAAGATCTGGTGGTCGGTGAACACGCACAGCTGCAGGTCATCGTCCACAAAGCCCTCGTGGATGGTGCGCAGCACGGGCTCAAACGTGATATTGTCGCCACGGTCCTCAAAGATGGAGTGCAGGCGCTCAATCTGCTTGGCGCTGTCGCTCAGGATGAGGATTCGGTAACCGCGGGACAGGAAGTCGGTGAACGACTGCCCGATGAGGTCAAAGTTCTTGTGGTAGATGCCCTGCGGCTTGCAGTGCAGCGACAACTGCTTGACACCACGCTCAGGGGCTGCCTCGCCGTTGGTGAACTCGATGCACCGCATTTGCGACAGGCGCTCGACAAACTGGTCGGCGTCCACCAGCTTGCTGGTGGCCTGGGTGTCGCCCTCGCCCGCTATCAGTGCGCTGGCCGACATGCCCTCGCGGGCAATCTCGCCGATGCGCGTCGTCAGCCAGTGCTTGCTGCGGCACAGCACGATGGTCTTCTCGCCCACGTACTCCAGCAGTGACACGTTGTTCTCGCGGCCGCTGCTCGACGCGTCGCCGTTGAGGATGCTCACCTGTTCCAGGCGCTCCTCGCTCAACTGCGTCTCGACGTTGAATGTGCGTATGCTGTCGATGTCGTCGCCCCAGAAGTCAATGCGGTAGGGGCGCTCGTTGCTGTAGGAGAACACGTCGAGGATAGAGCCGCGCACGCTGAACTGCCCCGGCTCATACACATAGTCCACCATCACGAAGCCCAGTTCGCGCAGCCGTGCCGACACCTCCGTTAGGTCGGCCGTGCTGCCCACGCGCAACTGCACCGTGCTGGCTGCCACGTCCTCACGGCTACGCACGCGCTCGGCCAGCGCCTCGGGGTAGGTGACCACCCATTGCACTGTATCGTCGTCAAACCACCGGTTCAGCACCTCGGTGCGCAGGATCTCGTTGGGGGCATCCACCTGGCCGTACTTGATGTCGCGCTTGTAGCCCGACGGGAATATCAGCACCTGCTTGTCGCTCGTCAGCTGGCACAGGTCGTTGTACATGTATCCAGCCTCGTCCAGGTCGTTGACCACAATCAGGTAGGGACACTCCCGCTGGGGCAGCCTCGAGAGCAGCATCGCTGCACTCGACCCCGCCAGTCCGTCGATGACGGCATTGCCGCTACCGGCCAGCAGCTTCTTCACTGCCGCCTTGCGACTAGCCGTGTTAAACAGTTCACACAGTTGCGTAATCTCCATAAGACTGCAAAATTACAAAAAACTTTCCGTTTTCACCTCCCGCCCCTGCCGATATCCATCAAACACCCCCGACGACACCCTAATTCATTGCATTCCTCGAACTCATCGTCTTCCTGTTTTATTAATGTAATGGTGAGGTGTTGCGGTTAGGGGGGGATAATAACCAAAGACGGGGCTGCTTGCGCAGTCCCGCCTTCGGGCGCTTCTTCTTGGACTTGAACCAAGGACCCCCTGATTAACAGTCAGATGCTCTAACCAACTGAGCTAAAGAAGCAGTCATTGTTATGAAAGTTAAGCGCTTCTTCTTGGACTTGAACCAAGGACCCCCTGATTAACAGTCAGATGCTCTAACCAACTGAGCTAAAGAAGCGTTTTTGCACCCCTCGGCAGACCCCTGCCGAAAAATGCGGTGCAAAGTTACTGCCAATATTTGAACTGTGCAATATTTTTTGCAAAAAACTTGCTTTTTTTCGTGTGATAAAGGTTTTTTAGGCTGCTAAAGTGGACAATATTCGGGGAATAATAGTATTTTCGCAGCCAAAATCATGTGATGAATGAAAAAGACGCTTAAATATCTCGCTTGGGGTTGCGTGGCGCTGTGCCTGGCTGCCCCGACAGCCCTTGCCGATACCGATAGGGCGGTGAACGATGACACTGCTGTAGCCCGCAGCCTGGACATCTTCAACTCGCTGTACAAGGAGCTGAACACCTTCTATGTCGATACAATCGATGCCCAGAAGGCCATCGAGAATGCCATCAACGCGATGCTTGACGACATCGACCCCTATACCGAGTACATCCCGTCGAAGGAGACCGACGAGTTCATGACGCTGAGCACGGGTGAGTACGGCGGCATCGGCAGCTACCTGATGGAGCGCACGGTCGATGGCCGCAAGGGGGTTTACATCAGTGGCCCCTATGAGGGAAGCCCGGCGGCGCGGGCAGGTCTGCGCGCTGGCGACCGCATCATCATGATCGACGGCGACAGCACCGACACCTGGACGAGTGAGCAGGTGAGCAAGCGCCTCAAGGGACAGGCCAACACCCACCTGACGGTGAAGGTGGTGCGCCCCTATGACGAGGACAGCATCAAGACCTTCTCGTTCAACCGCGAGACCATCAGCGTCAACCCCGTGCCCTACTATGGCGTGACGCGCGACAACATCGGCTATATCGACCTGACGACCTTCAACGAGAAGTCGGCCCAGCAGGTGCGTGACGCTGTCATCGCGCTCAAGAAGGACCCGCGCGTGAAGAACATCGTGCTGGACCTGCGCAGCAATGGCGGCGGAATCGTCGAGGGGGCTATCCAGATTGTGGGATGCTTTGTCCCCAAGGGCACCCAGGTGCTCGTGATGCGCGGCCGCGACAAGTCGAGCGAGCGCACCTACAAGACCACCTCCGACCCTGTTGACACCAAGATTCCCCTGGCAGTGCTCATCGACGGCGGCTCGGCCAGCGCGAGCGAAATCACTGCGGGAGCCCTGCAGGACCTGGACCGTGCCGTAATCATCGGGTCTCGCTCCTTCGGCAAGGGGCTGGTGCAGTCCACCCGCTCGTTGCCCTACGACGGCATGCTCAAGGTCACCATCGCCAAGTATTACATCCCCAGCGGACGCCTCATCCAGGAGGTGGACTACGGTAACCGCAATGCCGACGGCACCTACAAGAAGACCACGACCGACAGCACGGCCCGCGTGTTCCACACGGCACACGGCCGCGAGGTGCTCGAGGGCGGCGGCATCATGCCCGACATCAAGGTGGAGCCGCGTGAGTTGAAACGCATCGTGTACAACATCATGCGCGACCACTGGGACTTTGACTTCGCCACGCGCTATGTTGCTCAGCACCAGGGCGACATCGCCAGCCCCGCCGACTTTGAGGTGACCGACGACATGTTCAACGAGTTCAAGGCGTTTCTCAACCCCGACAAGTTTGAGTACGACAAGGTGTGCGAGCAGCAGCTTGCCGCCCTGCGCAAGACCGCCACGGCCGAGGGTTACATGAACGACTCGACGGCGGCCCAGTTCGACCGTCTCGAGGCCCTGCTCAAGCACGACCTGGACCACGACCTGGACCTGCACCGCCGCGACATCGCCTACCTGCTGTCGCAGGAAATCATGGACCGCGTGTACTACCAGCGCGGCCAGGTCGAGAATTCCATCAAGGACGATGAATACCTGGACCAGGCTAAGGAGATGTTTGACAAGCCGGGCGAGTATGCCCGCATCCTGAACCTCAAGGGCAAGAAACGGTTCTGACGCTCTCCCCATCGTCCCCCATCTGTCCCCATCACCCCTCATCTGACAGCCTGATGTGAAAAAAAATCGGGCTGCCATAGTGCTTGCTATCTATTTATTTCGTATCTTTGTGGGTTAACTCAAAACCTCTACGACAATGTCAAAGTTACAGCTCACACAGGAACAAAAACTAGCGCAGCGCTTGTCGCTTGAACTACAGCGCCAGTTGGGTACGGTACTCGAGAAAAATGATGCCGAGTTGTCGGAATATATCGACAACAAGGTGGATGAAATTCCTGCCCTCGAAAAGGTAAAAGACAGTGAACCTGACCCCGATGCCGAGGAGTCGAACGACAACGGCCCCGATCGCGACGAGGACCAGGAGCGCGGCGAGGAAAAGAACCAGGACGATGCTGCAGGCAAAGATGATGCTGATGAAGGCGGCACCGACAATAAAGAAGAGTATCAGACCGAGCCCGATACGGAACTGGAGGTGCCCGAGCGCGAAATCCCCGTTGACGAAGACGACGACTCCAATGAGTGGTCGCGTTACATGGCCAACAACCGCAGTGCCGATGACGAGCATGTCGGCCCCATTGCCGTGGCCGAGACTTCGTTGATGGATTTCCTGCTGGGGCAGTTGGGCGAACTCCAACTGGACGAGCTTAAGTTGGACATCGCCAGGGAAATTGTCGGGAGTCTTGAGGATGACGGGTATATGAGGTGCAGCATCGCTGATATCGAAAGAAGTTTCTTGAATAAGGGCATAATCATTGCACGAAACCAAATCGAAGAGGCTCTCGCCATTGTGCAGAAACTGGACCCGCCAGGCATCGCCGCCCGGGATTTGAAGGAGTGCATCAGACTGCAACTGGAACGTAAGCCTGACAACGAAGACGTGCAGCTCGCCATCAAGATGGTGGATACCTGCTTTGACCTGTTTGCCAGCGGCAACTTTGCTGCGATAGCCAATCGGTTGAAAATCAGCGTTGAGCGCGCCAAACAGGTGTTTGAACAGCAGATTAGGCATGGTATCAATCCGCGTCCCGGAGGTGCCTTTAGCTCCAGGAGCGACAACAACCAGCAGCTGACACCCGACTTCCAGGTGGAGTGGGACGAGAACACCAGGCGATTGACGGTCACCTTGTGCAACAACATCCCCGAACTGCAGATTAGCGAGAGTTTCGCCCTGCAGGTCGAGCGCTACAAGTCGGGCGTGCCCTTGAGCGTCAAGGAACAGAAAGAAAAGAAGACCATCGTCGATGCCTACCAGCGCGCCAGCTCCTTCATCGAGGTGCTCAGACAGCGGCAGGAAACCCTGTTCAAGACGATGGAGGCCATTGTCAAGTGCCAGGCCAAGTATTTCGAGTCTGGCGACGAGCGTGACCTGTGTCCCTTGGGGCAGCAGCAGATTGCCGAGATGATCGGCAAGGATGTGTCGGTCGTTTCCAGGGCGGTCAACAACAAGTATGTGCAGTTGCCGTGGGGCGTAAAGAGCCTCAAGTCCTTCTTCAGTGAGGACATCAACGGCATGTCCAGGCACCAGGTGTATGACGACCTCAAGAAGTTGGTTGATGCCGAGGATAAGAGCCACCCGCTGAGCGACGATGCCTTGTGCAGCCGTCTCAAGGAGATGGGTTACAAGCTGGAGCGCCGCACGGTGGCCAAGTACCGCGAACAGCTGAAAATCCCCAGCAGCACCCAGCGCCGCAAGATGTCGCGGTAAACCCGGCTGCCGCTGTTATCACCCCGTCTAGTATCATCGACGAATTATGCCAATCACCAGATATACCATCAACAAGTTCATTGCCGGCCTGGCCAATTTCCTGACCACGGCATTGAGCCCGTTGCTGATGCCCACCTATGGCATCTTCCTGGCCCTGTGGATGTCGGTGCTGTGCCTGCAGTCCTATGGCACCCGCGTGTCGATTCTGCTCGTGTGCATGGGCATCACGTGCATCCTGCCGCTCATCTTCCTGAGCGTGCTGCGCCATTTCAAGGTCATCAGCAGCCTCCATGTCGAGGTGCGTGAGCAGCGCCTGCGCCCCTACCTGTTCGCCGCGCTGTGCTATGCGGTGGCTGCCTTCTACCTGTACTACCGTCACCAGCCGCAGTGGTTCATCATGTTCATGGTGGGCTCGGCTGTCACGGTGCTGGTAGTGGCGCTCATCAACCTGCGCTGGAAAATCAGTGCCCACATGGCCGGCATCGGCGGGGTGGTGGCCCTCATCTACCAGATTCACGTGATGGGGCTGAATGCCTTCGACCTGCTGTTGCCGCTGTGCATCGCCGTTGTGGTGGCGGGCGCGTTGGGGTCGGCAAGGCTGGTGCTGCGTCGCCACGACATGTGGCAGGTGGTATCAGGGGCCGTCGTGGGTTTCCTGTGCGTGTGCCTGACGATGAGTCTGCTGGGATAACGGCATCATTTTTTGTAAAGATATATAAGGATTAAGAAGTAAGAATAAAGGACAATGTAACAATTAAGGAAAGACTCAGTATGGATTTCAACTATAAACGCCGTGCCACCGTCAGCGTGAATGTGGGTGGCATCGCCATGGGCAGCGAGTGGCCCGTGCGCGTACAGACGATGACTAATACCGCCACCGATGATGTAGAAGCCAGCGCAGCGCAGTGCCAGCGCATTGCCTATGCCGGCGCCGACTATGTGCGGCTCACGGCCCAGGGCGTGAAGCAGGCCGAAAGCATCGGTGACATCTCAGCCCGACTGCGGGCTCAGGACTGCAACATTCCGCTGATTGCCGACATCCATTTCAACCCTAACGCGGCCCTGGCGGCAGCTGCGGTGTGCGAGGGCGTGCGCATCAACCCGGGCAACTTTGTGGACCCGGCCCGCACCTTCAAGCAGATGGAATATACCGATGAGGAATATGCCGCCGAATTGGGCCGCATCCGTGAGGCCCTGCTGCCGTTCATCGCCGTTTGCCGCGAGCATCACACGGCGGTGCGCCTGGGTGTGAACCATGGCTCGCTCAGCGACCGCATCATGAGCCGCTACGGCAACACGGCGGCAGGCATGGTCGAGAGCGTGATGGAGTTCCTGCGCGTGTTTGTTCAGGAACAGTTCCTCGATGTGGTCATCTCGATGAAGGCATCCAATGTCGTTGTCATGGTCGAGGCAGTGCGCCGCCAGGTCGCTGCGATGGACCGTGAGGACATGCATTTCCCGCTCCACCTGGGCGTGACCGAGGCGGGCTTTGGCGAAGACGGCCGCATCAAGAGTGCCGTGGGTATCGGTGCCCTCATGGCCGAGGGCCTGGGTGACACCATCCGCGTCTCGCTCAGCGAGGAACCCGAGGAGGAGGTGCCTGTGGCCCGCAAACTGGTGGACTACATCAGCCAGCGCGAGGGACATGACGCTATCCTGACCGAGAGCAACCCTGGCTATGACTCACTGGCACCCGAGCGACGTGCCACCTTCACCGTCAACAGGTGCATCGGTGGTTCGCAGCAGCCTGTGGTCATTGCCAGTTACCGCCCCGACGAACTTGATGGTGCTGACCTGCAGCCCGACTTTTACTATAGCAGTGACGGCCTGATTGACGGCATGCACCAGTTCCTCGTGCCTCTGGACTGCTGGCGCGGTGAGCGCAACGTCTATCCCCTGCTCACGCTGGGCGAGTGGGACCGCAGTCCCGCTACCGACCTGCGTTTCCTGCAGCTGCCGGCCTCCACGCCGGTGGAAAGGCTGGAGTTCCTGCGCGACCGCAACGACACCGTGCTCGTCATCACTCCCGTGGGCAAGAACATCCCCGGTGAGCAGCAAGCCTTCACCCACGCCCTCGACGCGGCAGGCATCAAATGCCCCGTCGTGGTGCGCAACACCTATACCGACAGCTCCAGCGAGTGGCTCCAGGTCAAGGCCGGAGCCGACCTGGGCGCCGTGATGCTCAACCGCCGTGCCGACGGCATCTGGCTCGAGGCACCCAACTGCCATAGTTGTGCCGATGTGGTGCGCTATGCCTTCGCCATCCTGCAGGCCGTGCGCCAGCGCATCAGCAAGACCGAGTTCATCTCTTGTCCGGGTTGTGGCAGGACGATGTTTGACCTGCAGACCACCGTGCAGCGTGTCCAGCAGGCGACGGCCCACCTCACCCATCTCAAGATTGCCGTGATGGGCTGCATCGTCAACGGGCCTGGCGAGATGGCCGATGCCGATTATGGCTACGTCGGCGCCGCCGCGGGCCGCGTGAGCCTCTACAAGGGCAAGCAGTGCATCGAGATGAACATCCCCGAGGATGAAGCCATCGACCGCCTCATCGACCTCATCAAGGAGCAGGGCGATTGGGTGTAGTTCCATCACCAACCGATAACTTTCATAGACCTCTCAATGAATAAGAACCCGTTATTACTCCTCATGGCGCTGACGCTGGCCCTGCTGATGGCCTCGTGCTCCAGCAGTGACTTCAAGATCGATGGCCAGCTCACTGGGCTCAACGGCACAATGGTCAGGATGACCTTCTGTGGCGACTCGGGCGTCATCGACGATAAGATTCCAGTGGACAAGAAAGGGCACTTCTCCTTCAAGGGGCAGGCTGCCCAGCCTGTGCTCGTCTTGCTGTCAGACATCACCGGCAAACCCCTGGTGTCGCTCGTTGCCGCCAACGGTGACCACCTCAAGGTGCAGGGCGATGCTTCCAAGCCGATGGGTGTCAAGGTCAAGGGTAACCGCCTGAACGAGGACTGGCAACTCTTCCGCGACGAGCATGCGGGTTTCTACACCGATCCCAATCCCAGTCGCCTAGATGCCGCAATCGAGAAATACATTGCCGGTCATCCTACCGACCTGTTGTCCACGGTCCTGCTTGTCGCCGACTACGGTGACTTCACCGACCGTGCCAAGATGGACAAACTGTTGGAGTCCATCGACGCCAAGGTGCGTCCCGAGTCACTCACCGACGCGCTCAAGGCGGTGTTTGCCGCTCACAGCAATGGCAGCCTGCCACGCATGATGACACTCACGCTGCTGCGCCACGGGGCTGACTTCGAGTCCGTCACGCTCACCGGCCGCGTCACGCTGCTGCGCTTCTGGGCCAACCCGAAGGCCGACCGCGATGCCGTCAATCGTAAGATTGAGACCGCCGTCGAGGGTACTGACGTGCGTGTTGTCGACATCCTGGCCGAGAGCGACACCCTGCGTTGGCACCAGACCATTGCCACCGACCCTGCCGCATGGCAGCACTACTGGGCTCCCGGTGGCCCGCTCGAGCAGGGCATACAGTTGCTGGGCCTGTCGTCCATGCCCTGGTATGCCGTCACCGACACCACTGGCCTGGTGACCTACAACGGTCCGGACCTCACCCAGGCGCTCCGTGCCGCCCATGCACCGGAATGACAATTCTCTATTAAGAATTGCCTATTCCCGTTTAACTGTTTAGCATTTGCGTGTTTATCATGATTTTGTGATGATAAAATAGCGCTTGTTAGAGCAAAATGTTGTACTTTTGCGGTATAAATGACAATAATCACCCATAAATTACTATCACTTAATGGATTACAGCTTTGTTGATCTTTTGGCTTTGCTAGGTGCCGTGTGCTTGTTCCTCTACGGAATGAAGATCATGAGTGAAGGTTTGCAGAAGGCTGCAGGTAGCCGTCTGCGTTCCATCCTGGCATGGATGACCAAGAACCGTGTCTTAGCCGTTATCACCGGTATTGTTATCACCGCCTTGATTCAGAGCTCGTCGGCATCGGTATCGATGGTGGTCAGCTTTGTCAACGCCGGCCTGATGCCGCTGGAGCAGTCGCTCGCAGTGAGCTTCGGTGCCGCGGTGGGTACTACGTTCACCGAGTGGATTATCGCCATCTTCGGCTTCAAGGTCAAGATGTCGGCCTTCCTGTTGCCCTTGCTGGCGATTGCCGTGCCCATGCTTTTCATCAAGCGGAACAACTACAAGAACATCGGTGAGTTGCTCATCGGTTTCTCGTTCCTGTTCATGGGTCTGGATGCCATCAGCGCCAATGTGCCTGACCTGTCCAAGTCGCCCGAGGTCTTCGCCGGCCTGCAGCAGTTCACGTCGATGGGCTTCCTGTCGATTCTGATTTTCACCCTCGTCGGCTGGCTTGTCACGATGGTGATTCAGTCGAGTGCCGCGACGTTTGCCGTAGTGCTGATTATGGCGGCCAAGGGCTGGATTTCGTTTGATATCGCCTGTGCAATGGTGCTGGGTGCGAGCATCGGTACCTCTATCACCCCGCTGCTGGCATCGCTTGGCGGTAATGCCGAGGCCAAAAAGGCCGCATTGGGCCATGCGCTGTTCAACTTGTTTGGTGCCGTGTGGGTACTGATTATTTTCCATCCCTTCGTGTCGATGGTGACCTGGGTGGTCAAGGACCTGTTCCACTTGGGCGACCCCCTGGCCCTGTACAACAGTGTCAAGGCTGGTGCCAGTGTTGACAGCAGTGCCCTGGCGCAGGAGCAGGTGGCCATGTCCATCGGCATGACGATGTTCCACACCATCTTCAAGGTGTGCAACCTGTTGATCATGATATGGTTCACCAAGTTGTACGTCAAGTTGCTCAACAGCATCATCAAGAGCCGCAAGAAGGAGGACGAGGAGTTCCAGCTCAAGTACATCCAGGGCGGTCTGATGAGTGCGAGCGAGTTGAATATCGACCAGGCACAGCGCGAGATTGTCGTGTTTGCCAACCGCGTGGAGCGCATGCTTGGCATGGTCAAGGAACTCGTGCACACCAAGACTGGTACACCCGAGTTCAACAAGATTCTCTCGCGTATTCAGAAGTATGAGGACATCACCGACCGCATGGAGTTTGAAATCGGCAGCTACCTCAACAAGGTGCTCGATGGACGCTTGAGTAGCCAGGCCAAGGCCCGCGTGGCCAGCCTGTTGAGCATCATCAGCGAGTTGGAGAGCATCGGTGACAGCTGCAACAACATTGCCAAGGCACTTGTGCGCAAGGAGGAGGCCGACGCCCACTTCAACGAGTACAACTATGCCAACATCGATGAGATGCTGCGTCTCGTCAGCGAGGCGATGACCAACATGCTTGCTGTGCTCAGCGACATCGACAATGTCACTGCCGAGGACCTCATGCGCAGCTACAACAAGGAGCGCGAAATCAACAACTTCCGCAACGCCTGCCGCACCGAGAACATCGAGAACGTCAACCAGAAGAAGTACCCCTACAAGGCAGGTATCTTCTACATGGATATCGTGTGCGAGGCCGAGAAACTGGGCGACTTCATCGTCAACGTCATCGACAGCATGGAGGACATCATGCGCCGCAGTTCTTCGGTAACGAGCAACCTCCCCATCGGCGAGCTCAATCCCGAGAAGGTTGCCATGGGCGGCAAGTAAATAACCGATTAGAGCCTAAAAAGAGGGGACGATTCATGTTGAACCGTCCCCTTTTTTTAGGTCTCCAGGACCCCTTACTGCTCAGCCTTGATGTCGCTCAAGGTGATGCCGTTGTCCGTCAAGTTGACGGTAGCGGTGATGGTGGGCATGTCGTCGTAGTGCAGTACCTTGCCGACCACGAAGTTGATACCGGGGGTGACTTGTACCGTCAGCGGGCCCTCGATGCTGTAGGCAATCTGCTCGCCGATGTAGATGGCATCGTCCATGAAACCGCCCATGTCCTCGATGTGGTTGGTCACGGTGGTCAGCGGCTTACCTTCGTTATAGAAGGTGATATCCTGGCCGTCGATGCTGTAGGTCAGAACCTTGCAAAGGGCCTGCTGCACCTCGTAGGGGTCAATCGAATTCACGATGGTGGCATAGCCGTCGTCACCAAAGCGGAGCAGGTAGGGACGCTCGACATTGACGCCGGTGCCCTCCAGGTCACTGCCCAGAATCCACAAGTCGCCCGTGGCAGCGTCGTAGCGAGCCCGTGACATGCGGCCGTGGCGCAACTGGGGCAGGGCAGTTTTCACGTCTCCCTTGCCGATGACCATGCCGTAGCCCTCGCACGAAACCGTGTCGGAGCACTTCATCAGGCTCCACACGCCGATGCCTGTGGTCTTGTCATCCATGAGCGTCTCGTAGCAGTCATCGATGTTGACATGCTTCATCAGGTCCACTACAGCCTGGGGCGCTTCGCCCGGCGCAACAGCCTCTTCCATCGTTCCGTTCACAGGGCGCTGGGCATTGCCCTTGCAGCCCGTCATCGTGCCGCACAGTGCCATCACGGCGGCAACCATCAACCATTGCTTGATCTGTTTCATCGTCATTTGATAGTTATTAAAAAAGATAATCGTTGATTGCCCGCAAAGGTAATCATTTTTTCCATCCGATGGTCAAAATCCTGATTCTCGCGCCCCGATTCTCAAAAATCATGTCAAATCCTGCTCCAATCCTCACCAGAAAGGGCAGAGGCGTCCCTCTTGTGCTTTTTGGTCTTGCGGACGGGTTGTGACAGGCTGTACATTTGCTGCAAAAAGAATAAAAAAACCGACCTAAAACCGACTTAAAACCGAAAAAAGAACATGAAAAACATGCTAAACATCATGGTTGATATCGATCACCTGGCACTGGTGACCGCTGTACTCAAGCCCGGTGAACTGGGCCGTCTGCTCAAGGCGCTGGCAGCACACATGGCTGGTAAAGAGGACATTGAGCAGTATCTCAGCAACTCGGGAGTGCGACTGGCATTTGCCATGTTGTGGCCGTCGATTGACGAGAGCCTGCAGCGCTTGGCCACCAACCGCGTCAACGGTGCCAAGGGTGGCCGGCCGCGCCGCAAGTCGGCCCCCGAGATGACGATTCCGGCCGATGAAACCGAGGAAAAACCCACAAAAAAAAGCAAAAAAGAAGACCTTTCCCCCACACCCCCTATAGAAGAAAAAAATAAAAAAAATCTTGTTGTTGATGTTGTTGACTCGCGCGAGAACGAAAATTTTGAACAGGAAATTCTCAATAATAGCCTTCGTGTCGAACAGGCCTGCATGTCGCTGGACATCACGCCCGACGAGTACCGGCAGATGGCGCGGGCTGTGCTCAACGACTGGGAGTTTACCGAGGAAAGTGACCGCAGCTATAAACACTTGTTGAACTCACTGCGCATCAAGGTGCGTGAGCATAGCCGTCAAAAACGTCAGTGCTATGGAGCAAATTCCAGAATCCAACACGACATCACCGACACGTCGGCAACTTGTGCTAAGGATTACGAGGGCCCGTTTTAAACGTCACAGCGCCAGCCCGTCAGGCGCGTCGGCGGTAGCGGTTGGTGAGGAAAACGAGGGTGAGCAGGACGCCCAGCGTGACAGAGATAATCGAGGCTTCGGGGCCAAAACCACCGCCCGTGATGATGTCCGGGCCGTGGACGGTAGGGGTGAGCATGGTAGTCCCGGCATGGGTCCCCGACACGGCGAAACCGAAGATGTTGCCCTGGGTGTAATTCCATGCCCAGTGGATGCCGATGGGAACCCACAGGTTGCCCGACCACTTGTAGGCGGCGCCGAGCAGCAGGCCGGCCTCGATGGCGATGCCCAGCGACGACCACCAGGTGGCATTGTCGTTGCTGATGTGTATCCACCCGAAGAGGATGGCCGAGATCAGCAGTGCCACCCAAGTGTTCCACCGCTCGTCAATCCAACGGAAGATGACGCCACGGAATATCATCTCCTCACCCACGGCGACAGCAAGGAACATCATGAACATGTCCAACTGCTGGTTAGCCATGAAACCTCTCCAGCCTAGTGTGGCCGAGCCGGTGGCCACAATCGTGCTCACGACCAGCACCATGAAGATGAAGCCCACGAGCAAGCCCAGCAGGGTGTCGGGCACGAGGCGGCGCAGCGACAGGTCGGTGGGCCAATGTCGTTCTATCCAACGGACAAACAGGGCATAAAGGCCTAGGATGATGGCGGCGGCAACGATA
>JAEEGI010019233.1_pt1 | contig 13784 bp, 11 predicted proteins | sample 8958751 | NCBI WGS metagenome assembly JAEEGI01 (sample SAMN16246545, study PRJNA631951) | gut metagenome | biome: gut microbiome; feature: rumen; material: KS-attached | host: Bos | place: Iran: Karaj | collected 2018-10
CTTTCATCGTATCTCTTTTGTACATAGCTAACTATAAATTAAATGGGCAATATGGACAAATGCAAACTGGCGATTTATGGCCTATGGAATACGATTACGAAAACAACATTCTTAGGGAGTGGTCTCCAGAGTAATACCATTCACGAATTGCTTTAATAAACTAATTCTCCGGGGAGCGATGTGAAGGGCGCTTCTGCGTTCCGGAGCGGGAACCGCGTAGGAATGAGCCGCGTTAGACGGCGAACCCGGAACGTAGCGACCGACTGTCGAACAACGTCCGTGTTGTCCGACCGTCGGGGCCCGCCATATAATAAATCCTGAGCTGTTCACCTGTAACCACGCATTATTTCCATTGTTTTTATATTGCGTGGAACATTGACCAAACGCAATTAACGCGCCACAATATATCAGGAGGAAATATGCAGAAAAGAAACAAACTGCTTCTGGCAGCAATTTTGATAATCATAACGGTATGCACAATAGGTGCTTTTTCTATTGATTTCGGGAGCATAAAATTCTCGGATTTTAAGTCTAAGGCGTTCTCGCCGAACATATCAGGCGGATCATATTACGAAAGCTTTACAATTTACTACAAGAGCTACAACTACAACGGATATGAGTGCATCTCTGAGTATTATCTTACAGGTAAAAAATCAGGGAAAACTGAAGTTGTAATGTATGCATGCTTCGAGAACCGTAATTCAAACCTGACGCTCGTAAGATACAACGGCCAAGGCAAAGAGGTTATAGACGTTCCGGTCGCCGGCTATTTGCATAACGACTCTCCAAGCAATTACAACGATAACAACCTTGAAGTATTCGGATTTTCTACGGATATTTTCGACAGTCCGTTCACGGCCGACTTTTTGTTTGTTTTTAGCGGAGACGATTCAATGCAGTCAGATTCTGTAGGACCTTTGGAATATAATTACGTCAAAAACACGTTGCATGAATGGGGCATGTAATTAACCAGCTATTAAAAAGAAACGCCTGAAGCTTCATTGGAACTTCAGGCGTCTTTTGTTTTAAACAGTACTGGCAGCTTTTTTATTCGGCAGTCAGCAGATTGTATGCATCCATAGGTGTTGCAGCATTGATAAGAGATTCGCGCAACTCCTGGTTTTTGATTTTTGAACTGAAGAATGAAAGTGTCTGCAAATAATACGCATGCTGATTATAAGCAGCCGCAATCATGAAAAGAAGTCTTACAGGTGTATCATCAATCGTCTGGAAGTCGATGATGTCCACTTTGCTTATACCGACAGACATAACAAGATCCGTAACGGAAGAAAGTCTTACGTGAGGAATTGCAATTCCCCTTCCAATAGCCGTAGACATAAGCTCTTCGCGCTTAAGAATCTCTACGGCAAGTTCATCGCTGTATTTTACCTGCGGTGCAGTGCTAAGATTAGAAGCAAGCTCGACAAGCGCATCATGCTTTGTAGAATGATTCAAGAAAATAATGCGGTCAGGAGAAAGAATATTCTTTACCTGTATCTGGTTACCAGGTGCGGCAGCCTTTGTTCCGGAAGAAAGCCTTTCGTTAACCCACTTCTCTATCTCGGACTTTTTGAAGCGCCATACAGTACCGATTTTTCCTGACGGAACTTCGCCTTTTTGTGCCCAATCATATACTGTACGCTCAGAAACTCTGAGATATTTAGCTACTTCCTCAATTGTAAGAATATCATCTTCCACAGCAATCTCCTACTAAAAGCAGAGGTTAAAACTCTGCGCAAAAACATGATTTTTAGTGAAACAATCTGTAATATTTTGCATTGTTTGCGCTTTTTTGTCAAGTATTACGTTCGCACTAACTATTTTGCAAGTTCATGGAGAGCGTCATAGGGATGAAGTTCGCCGAGCGTCGTCTTAACTGTATTCTCCCACTTGTTGCCAAATACAACAGGTGTGTCTGCCGGGGCAAATTCTGTAAGCACCTGGCGGCATATTCCGCAAGGGCTGACCGGATAATCAGCATCAGGGGCGGCGATTGCTATTGCACAGAACGTCTTGTAGCCACGCGCGACGGCGGCGAAAATGGCTGTTCGCTCCGCGCAATTAGTAGCCCCAAATGAGCGGTTTTCCACATTGACACCGGTCTGTATCTGCCCGTCCGGCAAAAGAATCGCGGCTCCAACGTGAAAATTTGAATAAGGTGCATACGCGTTTTTTGACGCTTTCAAAGCCTCTTCGTAAAGTTTTTGTAAATCCATATTATCCTCCGGTACGTTGTCAGCCCGTCAGAAGATTATTCCGTCGGTTGCCTATCTTTTTTTCCTATTATATCATAACTTTATATGAATCCTCGCAAAAAAAAAGCATTATTGATAATTTCTTGCTTCCTTTTCATTATTTTATATCTAATACTTGCCGCCGAGCCGGTGGACAGCTCTTTCAAGCTTAATTCCGAATGGACTATATCCCTTCAGGACGCGCCGGTATCTTACAAAGAAGGTGGTATTCCGTTCAAAACCGGGCAGCTTTTAGGCTACTTCTCTTCCGACGGAACGCTCTGCTCACTTACGAGCTTTCCATACATGGCATCCGTTTCAAAAGATGCTTGGGCAGTATACGGCGCGGACGCTGAGAAAACTCCGTTTTTCGCCGCCAACGGCTCAGAGCTCGGCGAAATAATTGAAGCAGGTTTTCCGTGGCTCACTGACAACGGCAATTTTCTTTTCCTTCCAGGCGGCAACGGGTTCGACAAACTTGACGAGCACGGCAATTCTGTGTGGCGTTACGAAGACACAGCGCCCATCACCGCTTTCTCGAACTCTTCTAACGGATGTATCTTAGGATTTGCCGATGGAAAGCTCGTAGCTTTCAGAAACGACGGTACGATCGACTTTTCAATTTATCCAGCAGGAAGCAATTACCAAGTTATTCTGGGCGTTGATATCTCAGAAAACAACGACTTAACCGCTTGTGTCTGCGGAATAGACAGGCAGCGTTTTATCCTTTTTAGGAACACAGACGGCCAGAACAAGATTATTTATCATGAATACCTTGAGAATAACTTAAGAGAGCAAACTTACGTAAAGTTCAGCAAAAACAGCGAAAAAGTCTTTATAAACGAATATAACGGCCTTGCAATAATAGATTGCAAAACTCTTACGACAAAGCATATCCCGGTCGAAGGAAAGATAATTGCCATAGAGGAACAGCCTGAGAACAATATCTTCTTCGTCCTTACGAAAAATAAAAACTCGTTCTCGCTCTATATGTTCGAAAATCCATCATCCAAAATCGGAAACTTCAGCTTTAAAGCGACAAACGCATTTATAATTACTGAAGGTTCTTCCCTCTTTATAGGAACGGATTCAACTATCTCAAAATTCGAGGTAACAAAATGAGCATCGTAAAAAACACAAAGAAGCTTTTCCTCTCTGTTATCATAATATTTGCACTTGTTCCGTTGTTTGCTTTTGACTGGCCACAGCTTCTTTTTGAGTCTGATAACTTTTTCTCGTTCTTTGGCGAGCCGCGCGGAACCACTTATACAAACTCCATACAGTTCCGAAAGCAGGCAGCTGTAACCGCAGCTGACTCTGGTACGGTTCTTATAAGCATTAGGACTGACACAGCTGATATGGGCTGGTTTCCTTCAACACTCGGAAACGCAATAATACTGAGCCACAAAAACGATATGATGACCGTTTACGGCAATTTGGAGAAAATCCATATAGCGGACGGTACTTCTGATATAACGGAAGGAAATATTATCGGGGAAAGCGGCTCTTCCGGCTGGCAGAACGGTTTTTGCAGCCTTGAATTCCAAGTTATTGATACGAAACTGAAAACAGTCATAAACCCGCTTAACCTTATGCCGCAGGTGTCACAAAAGACAACTTCACCTGTAATAAACGATTTGAAAGCGACATCAGATTCAGGAACATGGAGTATTGCACATCAGGGGACAAAGCTAAACGCAGGTATTTACTCACTTTATATTGCGCAGCAGCCGGAAGGAATGACTTTTAAAACTTCTGTTGCGGTTAACGGTGCCGAAACAGAGACAATAACATACAATATTCTTAAGCAGGATAATAACAGGCTTTGCTTTACGGATAAGACAGGGAAACGGAGCTATCCGTACAATCAGTTATTTCCGGATAAAGACCGTCAGTTTATTGCAGAAGTTATTCTTTCAAAAGGGAAAAACACTATCTCCATTACCGTATCTGACGTTTTTGGCAACGAAAAAACAGCCACATACACAATCGAAGTAATTTAACGCGATAAAAAAACGCACGTAAACGATATTTCTATTCGCTTACGTGCGCTTGTTTACGGGCACTTATATGCGCATTTTTACGTGCGCTTTTTAGTTTAACCGAAAAGATGCTCAAACTCGTGCATTTTCTCCATTGCACGAGCTTTACAACCGCCGCATGCGGAGCCAATCTTCGTTCTTGACTGAAGATCTTCCCACGTGCGTGCGCCATCTTTATACGCCTCTTCCAAATCTTTGTCAGTTACGTTAAGGCATGTACAAATAATTTCAACATCCTCCGTGCCTTTGAGCGACGGAAGACCTTTCTTTTCAAGATAGTCGTCAATGGCTGCGCGCAAAGCTTTGTCTCCGAGCACTGAGCAGTGAATTTTGTTTTCCGGAAGTCCGCCGAGCTTAGCTACAATGTCCTGCGGTTTAAGACGGTAGGCTTCTTCTATCGGCATTCCTTTAATGGCTTCCGACAAAATTGACGTAGACGCAATCGCGCTCGCGCAGCCGTATGTCTTCCAGCGGCAGTCCGTAATTTTACCGTCGCTCACCCGGATAAGAATAAGCATCTGGTCGCCGCACTTAAGGTTTCCGACAATACCACGGCCGTCGCATGGCCATGCTTTTTCATCTTCCATAAGAACATTCTTTGGGTTCATAAAATGTTCTTTTACAACTTCACTGTATATCCATTCGTCCATAGTTCAAAAACTCCTTATTTGCCGTTCGTATTTGTGTATGCTGTAGACATTTTCCTAAGCATTTCAATAACGGGAGGGAAATGCTCCAGCACGTAATCAACTTCTTCTTCTGTGTTGTATTTTCCGAAGCTGAATCTTATTGAGCCATGCGCAAGCTCTGGTCCAAGTCCTGTCGCGACAAGGACATGCGACGGCTCCAAACTTCCAGAGGCGCACGCAGAACCAGTCGAAACATCAACGCCGAGCAAGTCAAGATGAAGCAGTATAGACTCACCTTCCGCGCCGGGGAATGACACATCAAGCGTATTAGGCAGAACCTTTTCAGGATGACCATTTACGCGGATATTCGGGATAGCCGCAAGAAGACCGTCTCGAAGCTTGTTGCGCAACGCACGCGTGTGTGTTCCGTAGTTCTCTATATCTTTAAGAGCAAGCTCTGCCGCTTTTCCGTATGCCGCGATTGCTGGCGCATTGTACGTCCCGGCGCGGAGCCCGTTCTCCTGGTGTCCGCCTCTTATAAGCGGCTCAATAGGCGAGCCTTTTTTTACATAAAGCGCGCCGACTCCTTTTGGGCCGTATATCTTGTGACAAGAGAATGTCGCGTAATCTACATTCCAGTCTTTAAGGTCAACCGGTATTTTCCCTGCCGCCTGAACTGCATCGGTGTGGAACAACGCTCCAGCTTCATGCGCCATAGAGCAAAGCTGCTTTATATCCTGGATTGTTCCAATTTCGTTGTTCGCTGTCATTATTGAAACAAGAAGCGGCTTTTTTTCAAGGGATTTCTTATACTCATCAAGTTTTACACAGCCCCATTCGTCAACAGGAAGGTAAATTACTTCCATGCCGAAAGACGCGAGCCGTTTTGAAGCTTCTAGCACGCAAGGATGCTCAATTTGCGTCGTTACGATTACGTTTTTGCCGCGCTTTTTACCCTCGGCTATCATGGAGTTAAGTACCGTATTGTTAGACTCCGAACCGCCTGACGTAAAAAGAATCTCATCAGCATTGACGTTTACAAGAGCTGCGACATGACCGCGAGCAGTCTCAATATCTTTCTTCGCGGCACGTCCGTCTTGATGAAGACTTGACGCGTTCGCATACTCAGAAAGCTTTTCTGTGTAAAACTCCAGCACTTCTTTTGAAAGCGGAGTTGTTGCATTATAGTCAAAATATATGCGTTTATCCATGTATTGGTCGGGAAATAATCCCTCCTCCTAAAATTATACTATCTAAATATAATACTGCCGATTGTCCGGGGGCAACTGCTCTTTGAGGAAAATCGAATAAAATTTCAAATTCTTGTGTTTTTTCTGCCGTGTCATCGCCGGAGCCATTGCCAGCCGTACTTTTTAGCGGACGGATTGTGGCCGCGACAGGCTTTGACGCAAGCCTAATTTTCACATCGGCGCGGAATTCTTCGGTTGGAACGATGTTTCCAGGCCAAACACAATCGCTCATAACAAGCCCTTTCTCTAATAGGCTGTCGTTATCAGAAAGCACCACTCTGTTGTTCGCAGCGTCAATAGAATGCACGTAAAGCGGCTTGCTGGAGCTCACGCCAAGTCCGCGCCTCTGCCCTATCGTGTAATACTCAATTCCCTTGTGATGCCCGATTATTTTTCCTTCCAAGTCTGTTATGTCACCTGGTACAGGCGGCTTGTCCGAAAAAATAACATTAAAGAATTCGGGCGGAACAAAGTCTTGGCTTTCGGCTTTTTCAGCGGCGGCAAGCCCCATAGAACGCGCTATCTCAAAGACTTCTTTTTTTGTCATGTTTCCAAGCGGGAAACGGACTTTTTTCAAAAAAGCAGACGGAACTCTATACAAGAAATACGACTGGTCTTTCGTCATATCGGCTGCCTGCATAATCATTACAGGAGCGTTTCCGGCTGTTTCCGAGCTTCCGGCTGCTCCGTCCGCAACTTCTGTGCCGTCCGCGTTGTTATCGCCGCACACAGGCCGGATTACGCGAGCATAATGGCCGGTACAAAAATAATCGAACTTTATGCCCTGTTTTTCTGCCGCCGCCGGCATTGCCCCAAACTTAACGAGCGGATTACATCTTATACACGGATTCGGAGTCCGCCCCGCTCTATATTCCGTTTTGAAGTATTCAAGAACTTGTGTTTTATAAATATCCTTTACATCGATTACATGGTATTCAATGTCCTGTTCCTTGCAGAACTTCGTACACGCTTCTATATCAAGCGCTTCGTCCGGTCCGTAGCAAGAATTCCGAAGTCCGTCCGCAGAACAGTTAAGCGCCATATCGTTGTTCCATGTGGACATAGTTACACCGATAACTTTGCACCCGCGCTGCTTCAAAAGCATTGCCGTAAGCGTAGAATCAACACCTCCTGACATTCCGACAAGGACGGTTGAACCTTTCTCTGGCAAATCAAGCGTTTTATAGGAAAAATGATCTCCGTAATGGAACACATCTGTGTTTTCTGACATATCGTGACCAATATACCGTAAACAGCAGAAAATGTGAAGATACTTAACCTATTATTTCGATAGGTAAACAATTCGGGCTTTACTCTATCTGCTAAAAACTGTATATTAATGTCAGTGTTTTACAACAATTTCAACTGAATACGAACTGTTTCTGAATAGCAGTAAGAACGGTTCACCACGACGCATCTTTTATGAAGCGTACTAGTAACAGAGGACAGCATGGATTTTACAGAATTCAACTTACATGAATCCCTGATGAAAGGGATTGAGAAAGCAGGATATAAAACCTGCACACCTGTTCAGGAACAGGTTCTTAAAGCCGGACTCACCGGTGATGACTTATATGTGCAGTCACAGACAGGCACAGGAAAAACAGCAGCTTATCTTACGCTTATGCTGCAGCAGCTTCTTACCGTACCGGAATTGGACGGAAAGAAAGCATTGATTATGGTTCCTACACGCGAACTTGCGGTTCAGGTAGAAGAAGAGGCAGAAACGCTAGCACAGGACACAGGACTTAAGACAGGAAGCTTTTATGGTGGAGTTGGCTATGAAAAACAAACCGCTCTTCTTAAGAAAAACGTTGATATTCTTGTTGGTACGCCGGGTCGCGTAATCGATCTTCAGGAATCTGGCACGATGGATTTGTCACAGGTTGCATTCCTTGTCGTCGATGAAGCAGACAGAATGTTCGACATGGGTTTCTATCCGGATTTGCGCAAACTCATAAAAGTTCTTCCAGCAACAGATCAGCGTCAGACAATGCTTTTCAGCGCAACGCTCAACACATACGTAAAAAACCTTGCATGGGAATACACAGAAGAAGCTAAGGAAATTACGATAGAGCCGGAGCACATCACCATTGAAGAGATTGACCAGGTTATTCTTCACGTTTCTAGCGACGACAAGATGAAACTTCTTCTTGGCATATTGAAAAATGAGAAACCTAGCAGCGTAATTATTTTCTGTAACACAAAACGCTCGTGCGAAGTTATAGCAAAACGCCTTAAGATGAATGAGATTGAGGCAGAGTTCATTATTGGAGACCTGCCGCAGTCAAGACGCCTTAAAGTTCTTGATTCTTTCAAGAAAGGCGAGCTTTCATGCCTTGTAGCGACGGACGTCGCCGCCCGCGGAATAGACGTAACAGACCTTGCGATGGTTGTAAACTACGACCTTCCGAATGAGGCAGAAAACTACGTTCACCGCATTGGCCGCACTGCCCGCGCCGGAAAGTCTGGAAAAGCTTATACGCTTTGCAGCGAGCAGGACGTTTATAATTTACCTGCAATTGAAAGATATGTTGGTAACGCTATTCCAGCATCTATGGCAAGCGATGAAATGTTCATCGATGATGCGAGCGAAGGTGTTTATATTAAGACAGAACGCTACGATGATGAGTACTCAGACAGGCCACGCTCACGCAGAGACGGCCGGCGCGGGGCTGGCAGATACGACGGGGACAGGCGCGGCGGCGACGGCAGGCGTTCCGGCAGACACGATTCCCGTTACGGTGATGACCGCCGTAAATCTGAAGGCAGGAACAACTACAAAAAGAGCGACAGCCGTAAAAAGCCGTATAACAGAAACGCAGAGCGCGAAGAGTTCTCTGAAGAGCTTGCGTCAATGTCTTTTGAAGACCGCATGAAGCTGTATAAAGAAAAATACGGCTCATCTGACACAGCAAAGAAACAATCGTCACAGGCAAAGTCAAACGGAGCAAAGAACAAATCTGACAAAAAGAATACCAGTTCAGCAAAGCACCCGTCCGCGCCGAAAGGGACTGCTCTTCACAACGATAAAAGCTACGCGCCGTCACAGGGCAAAAAGAACGCCGATAAAACAGCAAAGCCGGCGAAAAAAGGCAGCGCAGGTATTCTTGGACTTATACAGAAGTTTTTTGGCGGTAAAGGTAAAAAGGAAAAGAAATGATTACAGTATCTGACGTAAGCTTAAAATTCGGTGATCGTCCGCTTTTCAAGGACGTAAACCTTAAATTTACAGCAGGAAACTGCTATGGAATAATCGGCGCGAACGGAGCCGGAAAATCAACGTTCCTCAAAGTTCTTGACGGCGAGCTGGAGCACGACTCAGGCCAGATTATCATAACTCCCGGCGAACGCATGGCTGTTCTTAAGCAGGACCACTTCGCCTACGATGAGTATTCCGTCAAAGACACCGTTATGATGGGCTATCCGAAGCTTTACGAGTGCAGCAAAGCTCGTGACGAAATATACGCCAAAGAGGATTTTACAGAGGAAGACGGCTTAAAATCGGCCGATTTGGAAGCGGAGTTCTCTGAGCTTGGCGGTTGGGAAGCAGAAAATCAAATCGAACAGATGCTTTCCGGCTTAGGTCTTGAAGAAGAATACCATGACAGAATGATGAGCGAACTTGACGAAAGCCGCAAAGTCCGCGTACTTCTTGCGCAGGCACTTTTCGGAACGCCGGATATCCTTCTTCTTGATGAGCCTACGAACGGTCTTGACCTTGAATCTATCAACTGGTTAGAGGATTTCCTTCTTGACTTCCCGAACACAGTTATTGTCGTAAGCCACGACAGACACTTTTTGAACACAGTCTGTACGTTCATCTGCGATATTGACTACGGCAAAATCAGTCTTTTCAGCGGAAACTACGACTTCTGGTACCAGATGAGCCAGATTATGCAGCGCCAGGCAAAAGACCAGCAGAAAAAACGCGAAGAAAAGATGAAAGACCTTCGCGAGTTCATCCTTCGTTTCGCGTCGAATGCAGCAAAAAGCCGACAGGCTACGAGCCGCAAAAAGATATATGACAAGCTCGCGCTTGAGGAACTACCTGTTACAAGCAGAAAATTCCCGTATGTCAACTTTAAGCCGAATCGCGAAATTGGAAACAATGTTCTGAAAGTTGAGAAGCTTAATTACACGAAAGAAGGCATTCAGCTTCTTAAAGATTTTAGCCTTACGGTCAACAGAACTGATAAAATCGCTTTTGTTGGATTGGAGCATAAATCAAAGTCTGCTTTCTTCGATATTATTACCGGTAACTTAAAGCAGGATTCTGGCGACGTTTACTGGGGGCAGACTGTTACTCACACATACATGGGTATAGACAACTCCAAGTATTTTAACAATGACATGAACATTACCGAGTGGCTTAAACAGTACTCTCCAGACCAAGATGACGCATATGTACGCGGATTCTTAGGCCGTATGCTGTTTTCTGGAGATGAGTCATTAAAGCCGGTCAAGGTTCTTTCCGGTGGTGAGAAAGTGCGCTGTATGCTCAGCAAGCTCATGCTTTCTGGCGCAAATGTCGTCATTCTTGATGAGCCTACGAACCACCTCGACTTGGAAGCAATTACAAGTCTTAACGAAGGTCTTGTTGATTTCCCTGGCGTAATTCTTTTCAACAGCCACGACCACGAGTTCATAACATCTATCGCTAACAGGATAATCGAAATCACTCCAGGCGGCATTATTGACCGCATGATGAACTTTGAGGACTACCTTAAGGACGAGCAAGTTAAAGAACTTCGCGAGGAATACTATAAGGACTGTGGAAGAAAGATAAAGTTCAACATCTAAAAGCTATAATATTTTAATAAAGGCGGGTTGCTTTTTGCAGCTCGCTTTTTTTTTACTTTAAACAAAAAAAACGGAGCCTCGCTCAAACAACTTGTTGTTTAAGGCAACGGCTCCGTCGATTAATAATTCCCTCTTACGTTAGACTTTGAACAAATCTATCTCTGAGCCTATCTGACGCACAGAATCATTAACTTTACGTGATATATCAGCCAGTACTGAACCGCACTGATTAATCTCTTTAGCACCTTCCGTCATTTCGGACATACTCTCTTTTATTACTTCGGTAGCGTCCTGGAGTTTTCTTACTTCACCAAGAATTGACTTATTGCCTTCGGACATTTCTACCGCAGCACTACGTACTTCAGCAGTATTATCATTAAGAGACTGCAATGCCTCGAAAATCTGCTTAGAACCTTCGTTCTGCTCGTCCATAGCGCTCTTAATCTGGCGAACAAGCATATCCGTGTTCTTTATGCGCATTCCGACAGCTGAGAACGCTTCCTCAGACTCGTTGGAAGAATTAACCATAACTTCGATTGACTGAACAATCTTTCTAAGCTCGTCACCGATTGTATGCGACTGTTCTGTTGAAGTTTCGGAAAGCTTTCTGATTTCGTCTGCAACGACCGAGAAGCCCTTTCCTGCATCACCAGCGTGAGCCGCCTCAATAGCAGCGTTCATAGCAAGCATGTTCGTCTGTGAAGCGATATTCTCAATAGCAGTGTTCGCTTCAATAAGCATAGCTGACTGCTCTGCGATTTCGTCGATGCGCTCTTTAACAGCGTTCTGCTTTTCAATTCCGGTCTGAGTATCTTTCTCAAGTGAGGAGAACTCTGAAGCCATCTTTTCAACAGATGTATTTACAGAGCCGATGTTGCCCATCATCTCTTCAACGGCGGCAGATGCTTCTGTAACACTTGCAGACTGGTTCTCAATCATCTTTTCAAGAGAATCGATATTCTGAGAAATCTGCGTAACAGCACCGGCTGTCTCGGAAACAGACGTTGACTGCGCAAGAACCTGCTTTGTAACACCCTCGATATTCGCAAGAATCTCCGTGATAGCAGAAGCCGTATCTTCGATACTGTGCTGAAGGTCGCCGTCTGCATTCTGCAAAACGTTCTTGGAGCCTTTTATAGACGCTATGATATCCTGCAGTTTCTTTACGAATCCGTTGAAAGTATTTATAAGGAAACCAATCTCGTCTTTTCTTGCGATATTTATGCGCTTTGTAAGGTCTGCATCACCTGTAGCAATGTCATGTACTGTTGATGTAACGACTTTGACCATCTTTGCTGTTCTAGAAAGCAACAAGTAAGCAATAACCATAAGAACAACAGCAACTACAACACCCAATATAATGATAAAATTCTGTATTGAGTTAGGTACGGCGTTAAGCTCGGCTTCTGAAATGCCCATTATAAAAACCCAGCCAGGGGTATTTGGAACGCGAGTAACGGCGGTAAGGTTCGTAACAGTCTTGTCAGGTCCCTGCTGAGTTTTCTGAATAGCAGCATAAACACCTTCTGGTCCGATTGAAGCATTTATTCCCTGCCAGCCCTGCATTTCAGTCTGTATTAACTGCGGATTCGGGTGAGAAAGAATAATACCGTCACCATCAATAAGAATTGCATAACCTTCTGTACCCATTGTAGATTCGCGAACAATCTCACTTATCCTGTCAATGTTGACCATTGCGTTAAAAATACCGAATGTTTTTCCGTTTGCATCTATTGCAGCTGTTGAAACTGGAACAACGAATTTTCCAGATGTTCTTGAAACAATCGGGTTTCCTATGTAATCAACCTTTCCACCTTTAACAATTTCGCTATAATATGCACGGTCTGAAATATTTGCACCGATTTCTCCTGTAACGCGGTGTGTAATTGCTGTCCGACCTGCGAAGAATTCGTAGTCAAAATCCTGATGCTGATACTGCGGGTTTGCCTGCATCCACGCGATTATGGCTTCATCATCGCCACCCTTTACAATCTGTGCTCTTGCGTATGCACGTACACTTTCCTGATATATACCCAAGGTTTCAGCAATATGTTTAGCAGAACCAGACGCAAGGTTTGAGAAATTCCTTGTATAAATCTCAGTTATCGAATTCTTTACATCTCTGATGATAGCAAAATTCATTCCAACAATAAGTAAAACAACGACAAATGCAAAAAGAAGAGCCATTTTTATAGCCATTCCAACGCCTTTCTTTTTATTTGTACCGTCAGTTTTCTTAGACATAGAAAAATCTCCTTAGAAAAGTTCACTCAACATATTTATACCTGCAAATATCAGTACAAAAACTCTTTGTTTCGTGATTGTAAGTAATATTATAAATTATTTTTCCCCATTTAGCAAAGAAAAAAAACTCAAATTCATTAAAATTCAACAATATTCTACGATTTTTTTATAAAAAAAGACGTTCTCGTTTATGAGAACGTCTTTTTCTTCAGTTAATTGATGTGATTAGCAGTTTTCGCTGAAGTATTTGATTGTGCGAACCATCTGAGATGTATAGCTGTTTTCATTGTCATACCAAGAAACAACCTGTACCTGGAATGTGTTGTCGTCAATCTTTGAAACCATTGTCTGTGTTGCATCGAACAATGAACCGAACTTCATACCGATAACGTCTGAAGAAACGATTTCGTCTTCGTTGTAACCGAAAGATTCATTTGCAGCAGCTTTCATTGCAGCATTGATTCCTTCTTTTGTTACATCTTTGCCCTTTACAACAGCAGTAAGGATTGTTGTTGATCCTGTTGGTGTTGGAACACGCTGTGCAGAACCGATGAGTTTTCCGTTCAATTCAGGAATTACAAG